>Ga0268283_1000621_pt1 | contig 21218 bp, 20 predicted proteins | sample saktaG_13_FD_190140 | JGI IMG/M metagenome (GOLD analysis project Ga0268283, IMG submission 190140) | Saline water microbial communities from Sakinaw Lake, British Columbia, Canada - sak_2013_06_06_36m | ecosystem: Environmental > Aquatic > Non-marine Saline and Alkaline > Saline ... | reverse complement strand
CAGGGCGCGGACGGCGTGGTCCTGATGGCATGCCGCAGGGGAGAGTGCCATTATAAGACCGGCAACATTCAGGCGCTTAAGCGCCATGTTCTGCTGGTCGCAACGCTTCAAACCCTGGGTATCGAAATGGACCGGCTCAGGCTGGAGTGGATATCCGCGGCAGATAAGGATAAATTTGTTCAGGTTGTCTGCGAAATGACAGAAAGATTACAGAAACTCGGACCGTTGGGGGACAGATGAAATTGTCGATTGCTGAAAAACTGCGCCGGTTCTATGACCAGTTTTCCGGTGAGGATCGGGTACTGATCATCATCAATGCCGATCCCGACGCAATTGCCAGCGCCATGGCCATCAAACGCCTGCTCTGGCGTAAAACCGCGGGGGTCGCCATCTCCAGCGTCAACATCATCCAGAGGCCCGACAACCTCGCCATGGTCGAACTGCTGGGCGTGACCCTCATTCATGTGGATGCCGTCAAGGAAGGCCAGTATAACCGATTCATCATCGTGGATTCGCAGCCCGACCATCATCCGGCCTTTGCCAGATTCAGCCCACTTAACGTTGTGATCGACCATCACCCCGTAACCGATGTCAAGGCCGCATTTACCGATATCCGGCCGTGTTACGGGGCGACCGCCAGTATCCTGACCGAATACCTTCGTGCCGCAGGTATCAAGCCATCGTCCAAGCTGGCCACGGGCCTGTATCATGCCATAAAAAATGACACCAGCAATTTTGAGCGTCCCTCTCTCGTGGAAGACATCCGCGCCTTTCAGTTTCTGCATCACTATGTCAACATTCAGTTGGCCAGAAAAATTGAACATGCCGAAATCCGGCCCGAATACCTGAAATACTTTGCCACGGCGCTTCAGAGCAAGCGAATTCATGGCGGCAGAATCTATGCCCACCTGGGTACGGTCAAAAATCCGGATGTGTGCGTTCTGGTGGCGGATTTTTTCATGCGGGTGCATTCCATCACCTGGAGCATTGTCTCAGGCCTTTGTTCACAGAAACTGGTCATTGTGTTCAGAAACGACGGGCTTCGAAAAGACGCCGGTAAACTGGCAAAAAAGGCTTTTGGGTCGTTCGGATCCGCCGGAGGCCATAAAGGCATGGCAAGGGCCGAAATTCCGCTTGCCAACATTGAATCGGTACTGGACACTAAACCTGACGGGCGGATGCTGAACTGGGTGATCGGCCGAATCGAGCGAAAAAAATCATGATGGATGCCCTCCCCCCCATTACCGTTACCATTCTGGGCTCCGGGACCTGCGTTCCCTCGCTCCGCAGAAGCTCCTGCTCGGTCCTGATGGAAACCGGCGAACAAAAACTGCTTTTTGACGCCGGCGCGGGGACCCTTCGAAGGATGCTGGAATGCGGCGTTTCCATTTTTGATATTTCCTGTATTTTCTTCAGCCACTTTCACCCGGATCATACCGCAGAGCTGGTCCCCTTTATGTTTGCAACCAAGTATTCAGAGCGCAAGCCTCGAAAAACACCGTTGACCCTTATCGCGGGAAAAGGATTTTCCGCCTTCTACCAGGCGCTTAAACAGGCCTACGGCGCCTGGATTGAACTGGACTCCGATATCCTGTCAATTGTCGAGATGGACACCCGGGCGCCCGACCGTTTGGATTTCGGTCAATTTTCGGTCAGCACCCGGCCGGCGGCCCACAATCCAGAAAGCATTTCTTACCGGATTACATCGCCATCCGGCTATTCGGTGGTCTATTCCGGCGATACGGATTATACCGAAAACCTGATTACACTGGCTAAAGGCGCTCAGGTCCTGATTTGTGAGTGCTCGCATCCGGATGAAGAAAAAGTTCAGGGGCATCTGACGCCTTCCCTGGCCGGTGGAATTGCCGCAAGCGCCGGCGTCCAAAAACTGGTACTGACTCATTTTTATCCCCGGTGCGACGGGTTTGATATTGAAAAAGAATGCCGAAAAACGTATAATGGTCAATTAGTCTTGGCAGAGGATCTCATGCGTCTATGAAATATTATCCTGTAAATCTGGATATCCGGCACCGGTCCTGCCTGGTTGTCGGCGGCGGCGCCGTGGGAACCCGTAAAGTCAAGACACTGCTGGACTGCGGGGCCGCGGTTACGGTGGTCAGCCCGGAAGTGACGAATCCGCTATCTGTCCTGGCCGGGGAAAACCGTATTTCGCTGAAACAACGGCCCTATCAGGCATCTGATCTTGACGGCGTTTTTCTGGTTGTTGGCGCAACCGATAACAAGGCTTTGAACCACGCCATTCACGACGATGCCCGGAAGCAGGGAAAACTGTGCAATATTGCGGATCAGCCCGATCTGTGCAATTTTATCCTTCCTTCCATCATTGAGCGGGGGGATCTGATTATTGCCATTTCCACTTCGGGAAAGAGTCCGGCATTTGCCAGACGGCTTCGAAAGCAGCTTGAGGCGCAGTTCGGCCCGGAATATGCCGGGTTTTTAAAACTGATGGGTGCTGTTCGCAAAATATTGCTGGAACGAACCCGCGCTCCCGAGGCGCATCGGCGGGTTTTTGAAAGCCTGATCGATCAGGGACTGCTGGAATGCATTCGAGACGATGACAAAGCTCGAATCGACACGATGTTGATATCGGTCTTGGGTCCGGGCTATGGGTATGATTGGGTGTGTGAGCATGGTTATGATATTTAACAATGGGCTTTCAGACAGGCTATACGGTGAAATTGAATGGAAATGGTGATATTCGGCATCACTTTCCTGTATTTACTCAGTTCGGCAGGATATTTGTCCTATCTTTTTCTGCAGAAAAATGCCCTTCAGCAGATCAGTGGCTACACTTTGGTGGCTGCCTTTCTATGTCATACGGCAGCCATAGGATACAATTTTTTCCTGGCCGGCCACATTCCGGTCCGGGATCTTCACGAAGCCCTGTCCATGGCTGCCTGGACCCTGTCCGGTGCGTATATTCTATCTCTTTATCGCTTTAACCTGAAGGTCCTTGGCGCGATTGTTGTCCCTCTGGCCAGTCTGGTGATGGTTGCTTCCGCCCTTTTGCCGCGCGCATCTATTGAGGCGCAGACGAGTTTTCGCAGCATCTGGCTGGTTTTCCATATCCTGGCGGTATTTATCGGAGAAGCGGCCTTTGCACTGGCCTGTGGCATTGGCATTCTTTACCTGTTTCAGGAAAAGGCAATAAAAACCAAAAAACGCAGTTTTTTTTACAAGCGCCTGCCCTCTCTGGAACTTCTGGATGCTTCGGGTTATACCTGCATTGTGGCGGGGTTTACCCTGCTGACTATCGGACTGGCCACGGGCTTTGTCTATGCCAAACTGATCTGGGGAAGGTTTCTCAGTTGGGATCCCAAAGAGATCTGGTCTGCCATCACCTGGCTGATTTATGCGGCCCTGATTCACGAACGCCTGACCGTCGGCTGGCGCGGCAGAAAAGCAGCGATCATGGCCATCATCGGTTTTTGCGTGGTAGTCTTCACGTTTCTTGGCGTTAACCTGTTTTTAAAAGGTCATCATGGCGTATTTACCCGCTGGTAGCACCTTTGATGGTTTTGATGTTTTACGAGTTTATTATGATTGATATTGTACTACTGGGATTAAATCACAAAACCGCTCCGGTTGAGCTGAGGGAATGCCTTGCCTTTTCCGGGGAGCAAATTGCAACGGCGTTGGATGATTTCAGCAATTATCCGCACCTTTCCGAAATGGTCCTGGTTTCCACCTGCAATCGGGTGGAAATTCTGATGGCAACTTCGGACAGGCTGCTTGCGATTCAAACCGCCAAACAATATATTTCTGAAATCAAACAGATACCTGTTTCCGAATTTGAAAACGCCCTTTATGTTCATACCGGAGAAGATGCCATCCGCCATGTTTTTCGCGTGGCTTCCAGCCTGGATTCCATGGTTGTCGGAGAACCCCAGATTCTGGGGCAGATGAAGGACGCCTATCTGACTGCAACCCAGAAAAACACCTCCGGTGTGATTCTGAACCGACTGCTTCACAAAACTTTTTTCGTGGCCAAAAGAGTCCGCAGCGAAACCGGCATCGGCGATCATGCCGTATCCATCAGCTACGCGGCCATTGAGCTGGGTCGCAAGATATTCGGCTCGCTGGAAGATAAAAAAGTGCTGCTGATCGGCGCCGGAGAAATGGCTGAACTGGCGGTCGAGCACCTGCTCCGAAACCGATCCGGCGATGTTTTCGTGGCAAACCGGACGTTTGAACGCGGCCTGGAGCTGGCGAAACGCTTCAAAGGCCGGGCGATCCGGCTTGAAGAAGTTTCTGAATGTTTGGCAGAAGTGGACATCGTCATCAGCTCGACCGGCGCGCCCGGTTTCATTTTAAACCGTGATCAGGTGAAATCGGTCATGAAAATCCGCAAAAACCGGCCGGTTTTTTTCATCGATATTGCCGTTCCCCGCGACATCGATCCTGAAATCAATCGCCTGAGCAATGCTTATGTATATGACATCGACGATCTGAAAAATGTCATCGATGAAAACATCGAGGATCGGAATCGGGAGGCTGTCAAAGGGGAACGCATCGTGGATGAGGCCGTCATCCAGTTCCGAAAATGGTATGAAAGCCTGGGCGTGGTACCCACCATCGTGTCGCTGAGAGCCAAACTGGAGCATATTGCCGAATCCGAAATTCAGAAAACCCTGCAATCCCTCAAACATCTTTCAGAAGACGACCGCATCGCCCTTCAGCGCATGACCCAGTCCATGCTCAATAAAATACTTCATGATCCAACGGTGTATTTAAAAAGAAACGGCTGTTACGGGGACAAATCGATAAATATTGACATAACCCGAAAGCTCTTCAATCTGGACGATGAAACAAACGGTTGATGGCTTCGTAAAAAGTCCAATATCTGCGTTGAGCTTCATCCTTCGTCATTGCGGCGTACTAACCGTACGGCAGGCGGAACGCCGATCCTCAGGAATCGCTCGCCTTGATCTTGAACTTTTTACTTTGCCATCTCATTTTTGACTTTCAGGAGGTTTTATGAAAAAAATTGCATTCCTTTTTCCGGGCCAGGGATCTCAGAGCGTCGGCATGGGAGAGGATCTGAATCAGGCATTTTCCGAAGCAAGAGAGATTTTCGACATGGCGGAGGCCATTACCGGCATTGCCATCCGGGATCTCTGTTTTAAAGGCCCCATGGAACACCTCACCCAGACCGTCAACCTTCAGCCGGCGGTGACGGCAATGAATCTGGCCTGCCTGTCCCTATTGAACAAGCATAGAATTGTCCCGGAGCTGACTGCCGGACACAGCCTGGGAGAATACAGCGCCCTTTGCGCCGCCGGGGTCCTGTCCGCCGAAGACACGTTAAAACTCGTCCACAAACGCGGACTGCTCATGCACCGGGAAGCCACGCAAAATACTGGCGCCATGCATGCCATTGTGGGGCTTCCGATTGAAACCATCCAGCAGATGGTTTTAGAAGTTCAAGCAGAAGGCATCGTTGCGGTCGCCAATCACAATACCGAAAAGCAAATCGTCATCACCGGCTCTCCGGAACAGGTCGAAAAGGTATCCGGCCAGGCCGTGCAGAAAGGCGCCAAGGCAGTCCCCCTGAAGGTGAGCGGGGCCTGGCACAGCCAATTGATTCAGGGCGCGGAACAGGAATTTTCGGATTTCCTGAAAACCGTCCCCTTCAACGCCTCGCAATGCGATGTGCTCTTGAATGTTACCGCATCGGCCGAGCAGAATCCGGACGAAATCCGCTCGGTGATGTCCCGTCAACTCTGCAGCCCGGTTCGCTGGTATCCGGCCATGAAACTTCTGATGGAGCGACAAATCGATGTGGTTGTGGAAGTGGGACCGGGAAGGGTTCTGGCGGGGCTTTTAAAGCAGATCCTGCCCAAAGATTATCCCTGCAAGGTTTACACGGCCAATACCTTGAAAAATCTGGAACAGGCGATTTCTGAATTATTATAAATTCGAATCCCCTTAAAGGAGTTCCCATGAGATTTGGAGTAATAGCTTTTCTCATCGTCGCCTTGGCAGCCGTCACGCAAGTAAATGCAGATTGCATCAAGGACCAGTATGGGAAAGTCGTGTGCGGAAAGGGGAAGTGTGAAACGGATCAATATGGAAAGGTGATTTGTACCCAGCGCGACGGCGGAATCATGAAAGACAGATATGGCAACATCCTGTGCGGAGTCGGGTATTGTGCCAAGGATGACACGGACGAGGTATGGTGCTCCAAGGAGCCGGGTGGGGGTGCCGCTACTGATTCGTATGGTAAGGTGAAATGTCTGGGAGGATGTGAAGCCGGCAATTCCAAGCTCTGCGAAGAAGCACGGTAACACCGACATCCGCACCACTTTGTTCGTGCCGATGACTTGCTACGAGGCACTTTTTTTTACCGACGGAAACAGCGACGGATCCGTATGCGGCAGAAATTTCGCCGCGCTGAACCGGTTCATGAAATCCTGATTCACATTCAGCTCCAGATAGGTAATGCTGTCACGGATCCGGTCGACCTCTTCGAATAAGCCGCTGGATTCAAGGATGCGGGCAGCTCCCCCGAGACTGCTGTTTCCCAGGGTCTGGTAGCAGTTAAGCTCCAGATCCGGAATCATGCCGATGGAAATGGCCGAAACCGGGTTGATGAAGGAACCAAACGTTCCGGCCACATAAAACCGGGTCAGGTCCCGGGGCACCATTCCCACCGAGGCGGTCAGGGTTTCCAGGATGGTGTACATGGCCGCCTTGGACCGGATCAGGCTGTCGATGTCCGCCTGGGATATGGAAAGGTCGCGGCCGGTTGCCGAATCTTTTTGATCGATCACTACAAGGTGCTTCAGGCCGTCGATTTCCTTCAGGCGGCTGCCGCATGCTGAAACAACGAATTTTCCCCGGATATCGAGCATGCCACATAAAAAGAGCTGGGCCGCCAGATCAATCAGGCCGGACCCGCAAATCCCCACGGGCGGCAGGTCTTCAATGGTATGGATATTCATTTGATGGGTTTCCGGGTGGATGGCAACCCGATCGATCACGCCGGGACCCGCCATCATGCCCATTCTGGCTGCGCCTCCTTCCAAGGCCGGCCCGGCTGCGCCGGCACAGGCGATCATCCAGTTTTTATTTCCCAGAACCACTTCCGCATTGGTGCCCACATCCACCAGAATGGCGGTTTCTTCCCGAAGGTTCAGGCCGGAATACAGTATCCCTGCAATCAGATCGCCGCCGAAATAACTGCCGATATTGGGAAACACGAACACCCTGGCACAGGGATTGGCCAGAAGCCCAAGCTGTAAGGCCCGATGCGTTCCGGGCCGGTTGACCACCGGAATATACGGCTCCCGGATGATCCAGCGGGGATTCAGGCCCATGAACAGATGGGTCATGGCCGTGTTTCCGGCAATGGCCATCAGGAATACATCGGTTGCCGCAAACCCGCGAGATGTGCAAAGGGCCGCCATTTCCCGGTTCAGACCATCCACGATAAGCGACTGCAGATGACGTTGCCCTTCCGGAGAATCCGCATGATGAATCCGGGTCAAGATATCCGGACCCACTTCAAGCTGGGGATTGTCAAAGGAAGATTCCGCAAGAGCCCTGCCGTCTGACAGATCCACCAGACGCAGCACCACGCGGGTGGTTCCCAGATCCACGGCCATGCCCAGAACCGGAGTCGGATCTTCGGCCGGCAAAACACTGGAAATCCCCCATCCGCCCCGATCCTTATACAGTACGCACTGGATTTTGTAATCGGCATTTCTCAGGACATCCGGCAGCGCTCTCATCAGATCCAGATCCACGGCAATATCTCCTGCGCCCAGCCGGGATTTCAGGGCCTGAATCACGCGGTCCGCATCCGCGGTATTGTCTTTCAGCGAAGGAAGGGATAATTTTACTTTTTGAACCCAACTACTTGTCATCATCACACCTGCTCGGAAGATAAGGTTAACCGTTCAAGCTGAGGCATATCACAGCAACGGCCTTCAGAACATGACCGTTTATTTTAAAAAATCCTCTGATGTACAGGACTGTATTCCTAAAGCCTTCATGTCAGAAAGAAAATTGTCTGCAATATGCGTGAAGCCTGGAACGCTGGAAGAGCAGTCTGTTATCAGATGAATCTTTCGGATGTATCGGGCCGCAAAGTTGGCTACAATGTCGTACCCCGTATTCGCGACACAATGGCTGAGGGCCTCGCCGGCAAACCCGATTACATCGTAAGATTGAAGATCGTTCAGAAAAGCCGTATTCAACTGTGTCAGGGGATCGGACGGATCCGGAACATCGGCCTGCACAACTGAGTAATGCTCGGTGTATATATTGCTTCCTTTCGTTAACCAGTTGACAACCGCCGGACGATTCTCCCATCTGAGAAGGGCCTGGCATACCGGATCGGCCACGGTCTGCCCCCATGTTCCAATCAGGCAATGTTCCGGCCAGATACACAACTGATACCGGCCATTACGCTCGAGTTGCTCCGTATAGTCCAGTACACGCGCATTCAAAGCGGCGTCGAACGGCATCCATAATCCATCACGGACGTCTTCCTTTGTAATGATGGTGAAAGGCGATGGATGATCGCCTGCAGCGCTGCGCCAAAAAATTGGATTGGCGATATGAAGACGATGATGACTGTCGAGCGTGACCTTGATTGTGTCAAGTTTTAAGCGCACCCGGTCGATCATGGCGCCCAGCCGGATGGCATCCTCATCAGCACCAGGCACAAAAAGCGAACCATTTACATCGCAGAAATCTTTTTGCGGATCGACAATTAATAGGCATGTTCTCATAATTTATCCTGGCTATCATGTAAAATTCAATGGTGAAGAACATCATGCGGCCGCCTCCGGCGGCAAAGGGTAAAAGAGTAAAAAAACAAAAGGTTAAATTTTAGTCCTGGCGCAACGAAATCCGAGGTTGATGTCCCGGCCGAACGGATAGCTCCTGAAGCGGTAGGCACAGCGCACGAAGTCCCGATCGTCGTACCACGCGCCGCCGCGAACCACGGAAAGCTCACGAACCTTTTCTTCGAGTTTATTGAAATACTGTTTACTTCTTTCTTTCCTCTCATTCTCACTGCTTTGCAGGTAATTTTCCCAGAGCTGATACAATTCCTCATCAAATCTAAAATCATTTAAAGATTTTTTTGTATTATAATTAGATCGCGTCCACTCCCAGACATTTCCAGCAAGATCAGAAATACCTTCGGGTGTATTGCCATTGGCAAACAATCCCACTGGCGAGGTCTTTTGGATATTGCTCTCTTCGCTGTTGCAGCAGTCCTCTTGCCAATCGTTTCCCCATGGGTATTTACGTTTTTCCTTACCGGCTGCAGCGGCCTCCCACTGGTTTTCATCGGGAAGAAAATAGCGGTAACCATCTTTCCGGGTTTGGTTCAGCCACTGGGTAAACGCATGGGCTTCATACCAGGATACGCCGACTACCGGCGAATTGGGGCAGTTCCACTGGCGGTCGTACCAGAACGCAGGCTCTGTGAACTGTGTTTTTTGCAGCCATATATGGCCTTCGGGAGTCCAATACTCTGGAATCGAATATCCCTTGCTATTCACAAACCTGCGGTACCAGGAGTTGGTAACTGGGTATTTGCAGATTTCGAATGCTTTGACCTTTTTTATGCCGGAGGAAAGCGGATAAGAACCGGCCTTAACGCCAACAAACACCTCCACTGACCTTGGTTCACCAAGTCTTCCCAGGATTTCTCCGGCATCGGCCCGCACCTTTGGACCAGCTTCGGAACCCATGATTTCCTGCAGCTTTTCAACCGTTTTTACGACCACTTCCTTATCGCGACTGTCTTTGTGAATGTCACAGAGCGCTTTTGCAGCCAGCCGCCACCGATCATAGGGTTCTTGGTCTATCTCATTCATCACCCGAAGAACGATCCCATTGGCCATACCGCTGCTTTTCTGGCTCAACGAACCGATATACAAGGCGATCATTTCCTGATGCCACTCGTCGCTCCAGAATGGTTTGATTGCATCAAAGAAGCTACTACTCTCCAGTCTCAGCAGATCAGTGGCTGCCAGAAACGCCTGAAATGAAAGATGCCAAAATGTGTACCCGCCGCTTTCAAGCTTTAACAGACCGCACTGGGATTCAATCCGGTCAAATTCGTTCTCCAAAAACGAATTGTATTTCTCTTGCGTTTCATTGTCCTTTCGGAGAATCCTTTTCCCCAGCAGGCCCACCGCCGATATACGGTCATATTTTCTGGTTTTCTCATGGTGCATGGCAAGCGCCAGGTCCATGAGAAAATGCCGTTCTTCCAGAGAAGCACCAAATTTCTTTTTAAGAAGAAAAGTTATGAACATATCATATAGCTCAACCCGCTGGCCCGGAAGCTCCTTCTTGTTGTCGTAGTACAGCATGCAGATGGCTGTCAGCATAAGGGGCGTATCTTTAAGATCGTTCACATCCGGATGGGAGCGCATTGCCGCCAGCATGTCATCCGCAGTCGTACGGATAGCATCCGGTTCGTTTAGATTCTGAATGAATCCGAACCATTTCCGTACGAATTTTTCCACCTGCGCCGTATTGAGGGGCAATATGCGTAAATGCAGATTTCCAAAATAATCTATGACCGAACCTTGCAGACCATTGGGCCTGCCGGAAAGAATTACACGGGGAGCGCAATTATTATTTCTGAAATCAGCCAGGGCCTTGGCCATAAAGTCTCTGAACGGATTGCCGATTTCATCAAGACCATCCAGGATAATCATGGCGTCCTTGGCACGGCAGAAGGATTTAACAAGAGCAATGTCCAAGCCATTTTCCGTTATTTCAAAATAGCGTGTCAGCATCTCTTCAAAATCAGCCGCACTGCCACGACGTTTCTTGAATTCATCTTCAATAGGCTGGAGATCTTTCAAAAAAATCAGAATCGGTAGAGGATTGTCCTTTTCCAGATTTGTGATACAAAAATGTTTCATAAGCGTGGTCTTGCCGGAACCGGCCTGGCCTTCGACAAGCAAATGGGGGTACTTAAAAATGAGAGATTCGATTTCTTCTGGTGTTTCGCGCCAATCAGTCAGACCCATATTCTGCTGTTTTGGGGATTTTTTACTATTCTTATCAGTTGGATATGCATAAAGCTGGATGAACATTTCGGGCAGACTCACCTGAATAACCGTACCTTTTTCCCGTAAAGTGTCTATGTCCATCGTGCCGCAGTTAAGCTTAATCCATTTTTTATAGGCATCCGGAATCACGAGTTGTTGTCTATCCAACGCCCCCCGACTTTTTTTTACACACTTCACCGGTGAAACATATTTCTTATTGCTATAATTGCCTTTTTCCAAATCGAGTATAAACTGCAAGGAGAGAGAAGCACCGAGCAAGGCGACTTGTTGTTTGGATTTATTCTCTTTCACAGATGGATAAGACATCGAAAAAAGATGGGAAAAATAAAGCGCTGTAAGATAATCACCAAGGCAGTATTCAGGCTGATGAGCGCCAAGCGTGAAAATTGCATTATTTCTGATATTCTTCACAATATTTAAACAGCCGGTTAATAACGGAGATGATAACATTCCCGGCTTATTCTTTCTTCCCTCCAGAAAATCCCGAATATCAACGAAAGTTTGGATGTTTTTGGGAAAGCTATGCTCGTCAGCACATTCAGTAAGTGCTTCTTGCCAGAACTCCGATTCCAATAATGCGTAATCCACTGCCGTGGGAGCACCACTTCTTGAACTGGCAAGATCTATCAGGAAAATACTTTTAGGCGTATGCGTTGCATCAAGATTCACCAAGATATTCGTAAGGTTCAAATCGCCATGAATTCGGGACTGCATTATTTTACCAGTTAATGATTTAACATATTTTTCCGCATCCCGTATGGGGTTCGGAAATACTCTCTCATCTTCGAGGAGTCCGGTGATCCTGTCTGCATTCCAATCGACTTCCGGCCATGCCTGTTCAGCGGTTTTGCGAATTCCTGTCAAGCGACCAATGAGCTTGGGATAAGCTTTTTCCCATGTCAGGGTTCCATTATTATCAGAAAGTGTCAGCTTGCCTGGTTCAGAATTGTAAAAAAGTCCCAGGGCTTCAAACACCATATTAATTGCAGTCGCGCAATTCCCTGAAGCGCTTTGCATTTGTTTGCGAATCAACCCCTTCAAATCAGGAGTGAACCCGGAATATGTCGCTTCAGGAGCATATGGATAGATTACAACGCCATCCTTACTATTATTGTTATGGAGCGGTAGCATTGCCTTGATCTGGGCATTTCTTTTACGCAAATCTTCAATGACTCCCCACTCTTTCTTTGCCCTTTTGGGTTCGTCGAATTTTGCCACAAAACACTGATTATCCCCGTCAATTAGAAGGACCAGGAAATAAACACGCGACTTGCCGGCCACACCAGTTGTCTTTCCAGATGGAGCGGGAATATTTTTTCCTTTTTCAAGCAGCCCCAGACGAATCAAGGCTTTTGTAAGAAATATGCTATCTTTACCATCGTAAACCAATTCCGGAGTTGTCTTGTCCATGTTTATTGATCCTCGCTATATCAACGGCCTTGCATGGTGTGGCATGATCAGTCTATCTCTTTGAATTATTTTAAGTAGAACAGCGAAAGTCATCTTTAAATCCACTCGATTTTATGAAAAAAAGGAGCTTAGATGTTTAACCGAAAGATCCCTGCCGAACGTTCGCAGCAGCTACCAGCCCGGGCAGGAATGGTTTTTCTTTCGGTCGGCGTTTCGCCGACACAGGAGCAAAACCTGGACTTAAATGCGCACACCCGTGGTTTTCGTGAAAGCCACGGCTCCGGCGTCATTCAAAATTCAAGTCCTGGCGCAACGAAATCCGAGGTTGTTGTTCCGGTTGTTCGGATTGTTCCTGTTGCGGTTGGCACAGCGCACGTTGTTCTGATCGTTGTTCCACGCGCCGCCGCGAATCACTTTCGGTCTCACCCCTCTGAAAAGCCACGCTTGCCAGTATCCGAGTGCGCAATGTATGCGTATCGGCATGGGAAGCATGGCCGATCCAGCTCTGTATGCGTTGTTGAACATCCTGCAGGGCTATCATCCCATTTTGATATTGCAGGCTCATTTTCTTCATTTTTCTTCTCATCAACAACGCATTTTCTTTTTTGAGAAGCCTGTGGGTGGGGAACACGCGATACCCCAGAAATTCCACACCGTCCCGGACTCTGAAAATCCTGCTTTTTTCGGGATGCAGGCGAAGTCTCAGCGACCCCAGGTACTCCTTAATACATGATTTTGCTTCATGCAAGAAAACCTTTTCATTATGGAAAACAACAAAATCATCAACATATCGGATGTAATGACGGCATTTCAACTGTTCTTTAATGTAATGATCAAAGCCGTTCAGGTAGACATTCGCAAAAAACTGGCTGGTCAAATTACCGATTGGGATGCCTTTGTTTCTGATAAACGGTGTAAACAGATCGTCGCCTGCGAAATAGGCGATGAACGATCGATCGCACCTTGTATCGATGATGGATCGAAGAAGCCACAATGTTTTTTGGCATTTGATTTTGCGTGAGATAAGGGAAAAGAGGATTTCATGATCTACGCTCTGAAAATATTTCCGGATGTCGCATTTCAGAACGTATTTGTTTTTCCGGCAAAAAACCGTGTAGCGGTCAACGGCTGCATGGGTTCCCTTGCCGGTTCTACAGGCGAAAGAATCGTCAATAAAGGTTTTGTCGAAGATGGGTTCGATCACGTTGCACAGGGCGTGGTGAATCACCCTGTCCGGATATGGGGCTGCGCTGATCAGCCGTTTTTTGGGGTCATGCACGATAAAGTCTTTGTACCCGCCATGACAATAGTTTTGCGTCGTGAGTTCCTTATGCAGCGTCAATAAATTCCTTTCGAGGTTCAGGTTGAACATCGCCGTGGATTTTCTGAATCGTTTGCCTTTCTGCGCCTTGCGCGCAGCCTTCAGAAGATTGTCGAAACCCGCGATTTGATCAAACAGGTTATTATGCTTCTTCATGCTTTGAATATTTTAACCAACCGCCAACGGACACGCCGACCGAATCGATAGCCCTGGCGGAATACTCGTATCCTTTCAGATTTATCAATTTGAGATCATTTGAAAGCCGAACCAGATACCGAAGCTTTTCAAGCTTTAGATTGGCGGTTTTCAAAAGGTGACATTTGTTCCTTGAGTAGGCTGCTTCAATCAATAAGTCCAGCGTATCCAAAAGGGTGTTTTCAATTCTGTCGGCAATCAGAAATTTCTGGCTTCTGGGAAACTTTTCCAGCTTCGGAACCATCCACAAGATATAATCATAGAGTTTTGTTACAGCATCTACTTCAGTTTTCATCGAGTCTCATTTATAATCGCGGCCGCCTTCGGCGGCAAAGGGTAAAAGAGTAAAATACAAAAGGTTAATTTTTAGTCCTGGCGCAACGAAATCCGAGGTAGTTGTACCGGTAGTTCGGATTGTTCCTGAAGCGGTTGGCACAGCGCACGTAGTTCTGATCGTCGTACCACGCGCCGCCGCGAATCACTGGAAACTTACTATCCTTTTTTCCGAGTTTATTGACATACTGTTTTTTTTTATCTTCCTGATCTTCCCCTTTGCTTTGCATCACCTCTTCCCAGAGCTGAAACATTTCCTTATCAAATCGAAAATCGCTTAAAGATTTTTTTGAATGATAATCCGATTGCGCCCACTCCCCGACATTTCCGGCAAGATCGGAAATACCTTCTGGTGTGTTACCTTTCGCATATATTCCCACCGGCGTGGTTTTTTGGATTTTGCTCTCACTGCTGTTGCAGGAATCCTCTTTCCACTCGTTTCCCCAAGGGTATTCTCGTTTTCCCATACCTGCTGCCGCAGCTTCCCACTGGTTTTCATCGGGAAGGAAATAACGATATCCATCCTTCCGGGTTTGATTCAGCCACTCAGTAAACGCGTGGGCTTCATACCAGGATACGCCGACAACCGGCGAATTGGGACAGTTCCAATTCCCGTCGAGCCAGTAAAGCGGGGTTTCGGTTTTTCGGCTTTCTCGCCAGATATTCCCCTGCTCGCTCCAGTATTCAGATCTTTTATATCCATCATCTTCAACAAATTCCTTGAACCATTGGTTCGTGACAGGATATTGACCGATTTCAAATCTATCCGTCTCGAATAGCCCGAGAGATAGCGGATAGGTTCCTTTGGGAATCGGAATAAAGGCTTTTAAATCCCTTTCATCACCAAGTCGACCGATAATTTCGCCTGCATCGGCCCGTATTTTTGATTCCATGGGAGACTTGATGACTTGCCACATTCGTATTTTGATCTTTTCGGTTACTTCAGCCAGCGTTGAACGCTCTCTTACCTCTTTCAGACAATCGTATGCCAGAAAAAGGTTTCTGAACTTTTCCACTTCACCGTCAATCAATATAAGATAAGCAATGATATCTCCTGCAAAGCTGGCAGGAATCATACCGGCAATCAGTCTCAATACCTCCTGCCAGGTCTCGTCATTCCAGTGTTTGCCATAAATGTCACTTTTCAAATCTTCAAGGTTCAGCCCATTCTCCGAACCACGCAATCTAAAACGGTCCTCGATTTCCCAGGCGCAAAAAAATTCTAAAAAAGTACGGTGGACAAATGCATAGTAATCCGCTCCCAGAAAACAAAGAATGAAATTCCGCTCCCGAAGTCGGTCGATGAGATGTCTTGCAACGGTTTTAGCCTCTTTTATCTGCCTTCGCTTCAAATGTTTGGCAAGAATACGTTCAAGATCCACTGAACGAATCATGTTGCCGGCCAGGCCCTTTTCGCTGGATTGCATGAAATAGGCTACATCCCGAAGCATGGTCTGTTTGTCGCGGTAGTCGAAGCTTTTGGCGTCAATCATTTTATCTGTCAGCGTTCGCTCGATGTCCCATTGATGCAAAAGCAATTTGGAGGCTTCCCGATATAATTCCGTCCTGTCTCGCGGCAGTTCCTGATTGCGGTTTAAAATCGCCATCAAGGTCAACAGCAAGGGGTTTCCGGCCAGTTCCCTTATGGCGTGTGTATCCTTTATCGCCTCTCTTAACCGGTTTTGTTTCAGACTCCGATCAGACTCGTCTGCGTAGGTCAAATCATGCCAGTGTTGAATGAAATCCTCGATCTGATCGTATTCAAGGTCCTGAATTATGAAGTGGTGGAACTGGGCATCACGAAAAGCCTGATGCTTATACCCAATCACCCTCGAAGTGACTATTGTTCTGACTTGCGGGTAATCATTGGCGAACCGGATTATAGCCGTAATCACGTTCTCTCTTTGCCCCGGATCAAACACCTCGTCCAGCCCGTCAAACATGGCGACAACGTTACCGCGTTTCAGCATTTCATGGAGTTCAATACTGTCGATATGGCAAAAAATATTGCCGGATTTGCAATAGCCCAGAAAATCCATGCAAACGCCATTCTCGCAATCCCGTGCAAATGCGCGCAGTTCAATCAGCAAAGGCAACAGATCCCGTGAAAGCTCTTCTGTCGGTTTTTCAGCCCAGCCCAAGGCAATGTATTGAAGCAATGTCGACTTTCCGGAGCCGGGATAACCGAGTATGACCAGATGCTGTTTTTCCGTGTCCTTTATCAAATCCGTCACTGCGATTGCGGATTGTTCCTTGAACATCTTCCGGTACAATTCCAGATTTTCTCCGGTCAGCGCTTCATTGGTTTGACCGCATTTAAGTTCGCGCTGGACATCCATGGGAAGTTCATAATGCTGAGGTATGAATTTATGGCATTCCCGCACGTTTTGCGGGACAAACATATTCCACAATTTTAATGTATTGTAAGCGTAACCAGTTTTATCGATGTTGTCCAATTTCAGGAACTGGTACCGATCCAGAATTCCGTCACGGTATTTGGACAAAGAAAAATCAGCTCCTGGCCCGGCAATTACTATCAATGCATTGGCAGTTCTCGCCGAATTGTTGGAGTCGGTAATTTTTCTTAATTCTTCGGATTCTTGCAGAATCGCCTTGGTTTTTTTGACATATATTTTGCCAATTTTTCCCCAGTCAAACTTCCCGGGCAAAGCTGGCATCTCCAATTTATCCCATCGCTCCGTAAGTTGGCTGATATTAATAGAAACAACCATTTCATGAAAGGGCTCCCCCAGTATATCCTTGACAGTATCGTCTTTGATGAACCGTTTCATAGGCTCATTCAATTCCTCAATCACCATATCTTCAACCTCAGCAGCTTCTAATTCACCCTGCAACAGGTCCAAAAAAACTTTGATAGCCTTTCCCGCCGCAATTTCAATTTGTTCTGCTACTTTTTTGGAAGGCGTTAACACATTTTTCAGGGAATTCTTGAACAAATCTGTTGCCCATTTCTTGGCGGCATCTTTTGCCAGATCTTCCAGGATGGGCTTGAACAAAAAACCAACGGCACTCGTAACGCCCCAAATCTCAAGCCATTCAATCATTTTTTGTTTCCTCCAGTTTTAAGTCATCCGGGGATAGGTGCAGGATGCATATGGACATGGTTTTCAGTCTCCATGAAATGACTTGCAGCGTCATCTGCATTGGGCCGGCGCTGGAAGCACGGATGCAGACCTATTATTTTACTTCTTCCTTGCCGGATATATCTACCTTTTCATAGATGTCATCAAGCTTCAATTCACAACCTATGGATCGAATCTCAAAAACATCCCCGGGCTTGAAATACTCCTGGAACCGCCACGAACTGTCCGACTGGCGGGCGTAATGCTCAACATGGCTTTTGTCCTGATGAACCAGGACATATTCGGAAAGAGAGGGCAGAACCCGATAATTCTGAAATTTATCGCCACGATCATAGGCTTCCGTGGACTGTGACAACACCTCGACAATGACATCGGGGTTGAGCAGCGTATCGCTAAGCACATCGTCAAACTGGGGCGAGCTGCATACAACCACAATGTCCGGATAGGTATAAAGCCCAGTTGAAGAGACTTTCACACGCATATCATTTGCATAAACTTCGCATTCTTTTTTCCGCAACTGTTGATGCAGCCCTGATGAGATGTTCAATGTAAGCAGGTTATGTTTCCGGCTGGCACCGGCCATGGCAAAAATTTCACCGTTGAAATATTCGCTTTTGCATGCTGCATCTCTTTCCATTTTTAAATACTCTTCAGGAGTATATCGGACATCGGGTTTGGCGGTCATGGGATCTCCTTTCTAAAACGATGGCTGCTTCAAAATCTACCCCCACAATTCTGCTATATAAATAGGCAGGTCTAAAGAACGGCCGGATGCCTTGATTCTATGGAAACTTATTGAAAAATCCGTATCATCCACCTTCGGATATGGCAAGAAAAACATTGGCAGGTTTTCAATTAAGTTTACAAACCCTATGTACTGACGTTGAGGATGAGTTTCACTTTTTTTCCTGTTGTGATATATAATGACAATCGTTCCCAAAATGCTCATATTGTGCTAATTGAAAGGATATTCATGAAAAATCTGCATAAAACCATCGGCTTTATCGGCGCGGGAACCATGGGAGAGGCCATGATCAGCGCGCTTATTCAGGCCGGCGTCTTCGCTGCTTCCGCCATTACCGCCAGCGATGTGAGTCCGAATCGTATAGACAGCCTGAAGCGATCTTACGGCATCCAGGTCACAGAGGATAATTTCAGCCTTTTTTCAGCCTGCGACATTGTGATCCTGGCGGTAAAACCGCATCATGTCGGAACCATCCTCTCAAGCATTGCCGCAAGCAAGGATTTCCGGATCATCAACCGAAAACTGGTGATATCCATTGCCGCGGGCATCACTATATCGAAAATTGAAAATTGCCTCTATCCTTCCCTGGATGCCACCAGCCGCAGCCAGCTTCCCATCATCCGGGTGATGCCCAATACGCCGTCCCTGGTTCTGTCCGGTATGTCCGGCATGAGCCCCAATGGCCATGCCACGCCTGATGACCTGGCGACCGCGGAAAAAATCCTCAGGGCAATGGGAAATGTGATTGAATTCAAGGAAGCGGATCTGGATGCCGTGACCGCCGTGTCCGGCTCCGGCCCGGCCTATGTGTTTTATTACATCGAATCCATGATCGAAGCCGGCGTTCAGTCCGGCCTGTCACCAGCGAATGCCTTTGAGCTGGTCCTGACCACCATCAAGGGAGCGGTCAAGCTTCTGGAGGCTCGGGGAGATTCCCCCGAGCATCTTCGCAAGCTGGTCACCACACCGGGCGGAACCACAGAGGCTGCTCTGAAAGTGCTTGAAACCCGTCATTTCAAGCAGGCCATCGTGGATGCCATCGCCGCTGCTGCCGATAAAGCGCGGGAAATCGGCAGCAGGTAGTGTAACCGAATGGTTTAAATATGCTCCTTAACTAAAGACTTTCCGATATATTGAGATAAAAGAAGACAGCACGTCAGGAATCCCGGGGATTCCCGACGATCTCATCCTTTCGGCGGTCCGAATTGACCCCTTAAACCCTTAAAAGAGCGAGTCCATGTTTGCAGAAACCATCAGTTATCCGGCGGCCCTTCTGGCCGGTCTCCTGTCTTTTTTTTCCCCTTGTATTTTGCCGCTTATTCCCGCATACTTTGTTTTCATCAGCGGCTTTACGCTGGATGAACTGACCGGATGCGAAAACGGTATTCGAAAGAAAGTGGTTCTTTCGACCATTGCCTATGTATCGGGGTTTTCATCGGTCTTTATCCTGATGGGCGCCTCCGCTTCTTATCTGGGAAGTTTTATCCAGGTATACAGCTCCGCCATTCGCATTATCGGCGGGATTCTGATCATGTTTCTGGGCCTTCATCTGACCGGTTGGCTGCGATTCAATGCACTGGAATTTGAAAAACGCGTGCATCTGGATAAAAAGCCTATTCATTTTATGGGAACTTTTTTGGTGGGAATGGCGTTTGGGGCCGGCTGGAGCCCCTGCATCGGCCCGCTGCTGGGCTCCATTCTGATTATTGCCGGCAGCAAGGAAACCGTTCAGGAAGGAATCGCCCTCTTAAGCGTCTATTCATTGGGGCTGGCCATTCCGTTCATGGCCATGTCCATGTTCATCGATGTCATGCTGGCGTTTTTAAAAAAAGCAACACGGGCATTAAAATATTTCAATCGAATCGCCGGTATTCTCTTGATTTTGGTGGGACTGTCGCTGGTACTGAATAAAATGATTTTTTTACCCTGATAACCTCGCAATCTTCAAATACAAGGATTTTATCCATGAATCGCATTTTCGTCTTTGTCCTCCTGAGTCTGACTGTATTGATGACGACTTTTCCGTCGAAGAGTCTCTCTGCCGAAACCATCAAATGGTATCCCTACGAAGAGGGAATGACTTTGGGAAAAAGTCAGCATAAAAAAATATTCATTAATTTTTTTGCCGATTGGTGCGGCTACTGTACAAAAATGGATAAGGGAACCTTCGTGGATCCGGAAATTGTTTCCTATCTGAACAAGAACTTCATTTCCATCAAAGTGAATTCCGACAAGGAAAACGCGTTGTCCACCCGATATAAGGTCCGGGGACTGCCGTCCAACTGGTTTGTTGCGGAAACCGGAGACCAGATTGGAAACTATCCGGGATATATTCCGGCGGATAATCTTCTGCCGATATTGAAATTTATTCAGACCGACAGCTATAAACAAATGGCATTTAAAGACTTCATGAAAGTCAAATAAAAGGGTTTTATGGATTTCTTTAAAGCACCCGGAGCGTTTAAGGGGGGATGTTCATTAACACATCGTGTTTGAAAACCATTGTGGGCACCGCGACTCATCCGGGTCCCCCTGAAGACGGCCGGTACCAGTCCACCAGCGTATTCCTGCTGGTTTTCGATCCGATCCAGCCCCAGATTCTTGCAATTCAGAAGGCGGACACCGAAGGCTATCCCTGGCGCAATCAGGTAGCGCTGCCTGGCGGACATATTGACCCGGAGGATGACAGCGCAATGGATGCCGGATTCCGGGAATTACAGGAAGAGCTCGACATCTCGCGGGACCAGGTGGATTATGTGGGAAGCCTGGGACATTTTCAAACGATCAACCATAAAGACATTCAGGTTTTTGTGGGCTTATGGAACGGAAACGGAATCATCCGGCACAATCCGGACGAAATCTCCAGAACGCTGAAAATTCCGCTGGAAACGCTGGTGAACATCCATATCACTCAGGGCTATCATGGACGGCTTCCGGATGTATACACCCTGCTCTATCCCTTTCAGGATGTCACCATCTGGGGAGTTACCGCCAAGATTCTTCACCATTTTATCGAGGTCCTCTATCCGCACCTGGCCGGC
>Ga0268283_1000620_pt1 | contig 21341 bp, 15 predicted proteins | sample saktaG_13_FD_190140 | JGI IMG/M metagenome (GOLD analysis project Ga0268283, IMG submission 190140) | Saline water microbial communities from Sakinaw Lake, British Columbia, Canada - sak_2013_06_06_36m | ecosystem: Environmental > Aquatic > Non-marine Saline and Alkaline > Saline ... | reverse complement strand
ATTGTTTGGTTTGTATTGGAGGAAATGGAACCCAGCTTAATGCAGCTAAACTTTCTGAAGTTGGATTAAATGTGATAGGGATCCCTAAGACAATAGATAATGATGTTTGGGGAACAGATGTTACATTCGGCTTCGAATCGGCTCTTTCAATTGCTACTGAAGCAATCGATCGACTTCATTCAACAGCCAACTCTCATAAACGAATAATGGTTATCGAGATAATGGGTCATCATGCAGGTTGGCTGGCATTGTATGCAGGCATGGCTGGCGGAGGAGATATTATTTTAATTCCTGAAATAAAATATGACCTTGATTCCATCTATAAATATTTGCTGAATCGTGCAGAACAAAAGAAGTCTTACTCCATTGTTGTAGTTGCAGAAGGAATTGATAAACCCAAGAATAAATCTGCAGCCAGATATATTTCACAGAAAATAAGAAATAATACCGGATTAGAATCACGGGAAACCATCCTTGGGTATGTTCAACGTGGCGGAAGCCCAAGTGCTATGGATCGGATATTGGCTACCCGTTTTGGTGCTCATGCTGCCGATCTTATTTCGAATGAAGATTATGGCAGAATGGTATGTAAAAATGGAGAAGCTATTGAATCAATTCCCTTAAGTGAAGTGGGCGGAAAATTAAGAAATGTGCCACTCGATCACCCACTTATTAAGAAAGCACGTGGATTAGGTATCTGTTTTGGAGATGCTTACCTGCAAAAATAAAGTCAACTTAATTTAATAATTAAATCAGTCAAATTTCTTTTTGGGACATGATGTACACCTTTTTCGTCCCTCCAGTACTTTATATCATCTGAAATTAGTTGTTCAATAACAACCTTTTCTTTGGGGTATCCTAAGGCAATAATCAAAACAATTTCAAGATGTTCGGGAAGGTTTAGTTTATCATGAAGTTCCGCTTTTTTGATGGAGCCAATGATACATCCCCCAAGTCCCAATTCAACGGCACCTAATAAAATACTCTGACAGGCAATTCCGGGATCATGCCCAAAATTATTCGTGAGGGAAGTATCTCCTAATTGTATAATATATGCCGAAGGCCTTTCACCGGATACTGGGCCATCCCAATCTTTAAAGTATCCGGCCCAAGCCACATTGGAAAAAATAATTCCATTTATTTTTTCGTCATTGGATAAGAAATATTTGAGTGGCTGCAAATTCCTTCCTGAAGGAGATAATCTGGCCAAATCAACCAAAGAAATCAGTATATCTTTTGGGATTGGTTTTTCTTCATGAAACCGACGGTAACTTCGATTCTTTAATAAAATATCTTTTAGCATAATTTGAAAAATAAAAAGGGAGGTAGTAATACCTCCCCAGATTCTTAATTAATAATCGTCATTTCATCAACTAAATGTTTTGCACCAGCAAACTTATCGATAATAAATAAACAATAACGAATATCAACCGATATATTGCGACAATAATCAGGATCGTAATTTAAATCACTCATGGTACCTTCCCATACACGGTCGAAATTAAGTCCCAGTAACTGTCCGTCGGCATTTAGTATCGGACTTCCTGAATTACCACCAGAAGTATGGTTGGCTGCAATAAAACAAACATGCATCGACCCATCTTTGTCGGCATAAGGCCCATAATTTTTGGTTTGATAAAGTTCCTTTAATTTATCTACTACCACATAATCGTAAATGTTCGGATCTTCCTTTTCAATAACACCCTTCATGGTAGTGAAATGTTTGTATTTTACTCCATCACTTGGATCAAAAGGCATCACTTTCCCGTAAGTTATCCTGAGCGTCGAGTTTGCATCCGGATAAAATCTTTTTTCAGGTTGCATCTCCATCTGGGCTTTCATGTATATCCGCTGTAATCTGGCAAGTTCATTTCCTAGTTTTTCAATTTGAGGTTGGAGCTTGCCATCATCAAGTTTAGCTAAATCTGCTGCAAGCAGATAGCAAGGATCATTCTGCAATTTTTTCATTTTTCCAAGGTTTGCATCTTTAAGAAATGCGGTCAATTTTGCTTCAGAAGCAAAAATCGATTTCTTAAGAACTACATCTGCAAATTTTCCAAAATCACCTTTATATTTTGACTGAATTGTAGTCAAAAAATCAGGCAAGTATGCAGGATCAGATCCTTTTTGATACATAGAAAGTAATTTTTCAAAAACTTCTTTATCGATTGGCTGATGATAATCTTTAAAAAAGGAAGTAACATCATTTTGTTTTGAGGCCAATAATTTTTCGAATTTTGCTTCATCTTCTGCTTCCATTAAACTTTTAAACCCGGAAGCGAATCTAATTAACTCAACCCCATAACCTGCTTCACGTAAATAAGTGGAAGCTTTTTGATAAGGTGCCAATTCGCCATAAACTTTCTTAAAGTCTGTAATGAGATTTCCATATTCAGATTTTAATGATGGGGTGGAATTTGCCCAGTCAATAAATTCTTTTTCGTAAGCTTGCTTTTTTGCAATGGCATCGAAGCGTATAAGTCCTTTATTGGCACCAATCAGTTTTTTCCAGGTATTGGAAACTCCTGCAGCTTTTGAAGCATACTGGATACGAACCAATCGATCCTGGTCGATATATTTCTTGAAAATATTTAATTTTTCAGTTCTTAAATCGATGATTACCGGATTCATCACATTCACATTCATATCTACTCCGTAGGATGGGATATATTCTTCAGTACGACCCGGATATCCGAATACAAAAGTGAAATCACCTTCATTGGCACCTTTTAATGAAATTGGAATATGATATTTAGGTTTATAAGGCACGTTATCTTTTGAATAAACAGCAGGCTTATTATCCTTATCTGCATAAATTCTGAAAATAGAAAAATCACCGGTATGTCGTGGCCACATCCAATTGTCGGTATCACCACCAAATTTTCCAATGTTTGAAGGAGGAGCCCCAACTAAACGAACATCTTTATAAGTTTCGGTCAGAAACATGAAATACTGATTTCCATAATAAAATGGGCGAATACTTACTTCGTATCCACTTTCCTTTTCGGTTTTTTCGGTAATTTCTTTGATGTTTTTTTTGGTTAAAACATCTCTTTGTTCTTCAGTCATAGAATTCTGAACCCCTTTCAAAACATCCAAAGTAACATCATCAATTCTGATTAATAATCGGGCGATCATTCCCGCATTGGGTAATTCTTCCGATTTATTCATGGCCCAGAAACCATCTGTCAAATAATCGTGTTCGAGGCTACTGTGTTGTTGAATTTTGGAATATCCACAATGATGGTTGGTGATGAGCAATCCCTGATCAGAAATAATTTCGGCGGAACAACCTCCAATGCTAACGATGGCATCTTTTAAACTTGCATGATTGATATCGTAAATGTCCTTGGCAGTGATGTGCATCCCCATTGTAATCATTTCTCCTTCATTCATCTTTTGTAATAAAGAAGGAATCCACATGCCCTCTTCTGCTATCAGGTTTGAGAAACTAAGCAAGCTAATTAATAGAATTAAAAATGTCTTTTTCATGGTTTAAAATTTTAGGTAATCAGATTTTTATCTTGAGCTTAAGAAATTATTCAGTTGCAATACAAGAGATTTCAACTTGTACATTTGCCGGCAAACTTTTTACTGCCACAGCTTCACGAGCTGGTGGATTCTCTTTAAAAAAAGTTCCGTAAACCTCATTAATGTCTGCATAAAAAAACATGTCGGTCATAAAGATGGTACATTTAACCACATCGCTGTAATTAAGTCCTGCCTCTTTTAAAATCACACCAATGTTTTCCATTATTTGCTGTGCTTGGGCTTTAATGCCTCCTTCAACCAATTTACCACTTGCCGGGTTGATTCCAATTTGTCCCGAAACATATAAAGTTCCATTAGACATGGTGGCCTGACTGTAGGGAGCCAAAGGTTTTGGAGCATTCGAAACGTTTATTATTTTTTTCATAATTATTTAATTGTTTGAGAAAAACAAATTTAAGTTTTTTCTATCTCAAATTCTGAAGCATGAAGGTTTAATCGTTGTAATAGTATCAATTTTGGATAAACAACAGGTTCTTTACGATGTTCATTTAAAAAATGTGTAAAGCTTTTGTTTGAGATGGAATCAAAAGGAAGAAATAAAAACATTTACATTTCTTATTAGCCAAAAATTAAAGAAATAATTTGGATTTTGTTTTATTAGGGTAGATTTTTAAAAAACAATTAATAGCTATCCCTGAAGTCTTTCTTCTTATCTAGCTTCAAATCCTGCAATACTGAAGCTTTTACGTTAAGGCTGAAGCTCCAACTTTTTCGGGTTCCCAGAGGAATCCAATTAAAACTCATATTCCAACAATGTAAATCTCTTAGAATTCTCAAATCTATATATGAGATTTTTTTATTTTCAAAATCATAATCGGCTCTGTATTCAACTTTCCATTTAGGAGTTACACTCACATTTCCATTTACACCAAGTGTTTGAACAATTTTTGAATCCTTGCTTCTTTCGAGATTTTGATATTTGAAACTATTGGTATAGTTAAAATTATAATTGATATTTAATTCCCAAGGAATAGTCCAATCAATATATTGCTCAGGATGGTCGTTAATATTTCTTAACTCAGCTTCAGATGCTGTTTTTGAAGTCCTTTTAGAGATTTCACCTTCCCCTTCTTTAGCCCCTGATGCACCTGATCCCTTAATTTTAGATTTTAATTTGAAAGTTAATCCAAATCGCCACGATGAATTTTCGGGCCGAAGCAGTTTTTTATGAGCTTTCCATTCGAAAGTGTTAATTGGTTTTCCTGTTGAATCTACTGCATAAAGGCTCCAGGTACTTGCATAATTTAAATCAAGTTTATCGAACAATCTGGTATTCCCGCTCATCGAAATTGGTGCCCATTTTAATGAATCTGCTACCATATTATATGAAGTACTGATACTAAAACTCTTTATCAAAACAATTTTTTTAGTACCGGTAATGGTGTCTTTTTTTGATCGGACTTTTATTTCAAGGTTATTACCTATGCTGAAATTTATATTTCCCTGTTCTCTACCTGGAGATGTACCAAAGAGATTTCGTTCATAATAAGAATATTGGGTGCTGTCAGTATGGGCGTCATTTTTATAATAATAATCATAATAACCATAACCAGGTTTGCTAAAATCAGGCTGATAACTAAAACCGATAGAAGGTGTGACAACATGACGAATAGCACGCAAAGCACTGGTTTTTTTGAAATCAATCTGCCCATATACCGTTGTTTGAATATTGGCAGAAAAACTATAATCAAACACATTGTAAAACCCGGGTACAGTATCTGTTTTCAAAAAGCTGGTATCTTGTCCATTGGTCAGTGTTTCAGTTACACGATTTTTTTCTATCCTACTAAAATAGTTCCTATTGTTAAACTGTGCCGTTGTATTAAAATTAAAAACCTTTAAAATCTTCAAATTACTACTGATAGGAATGGAGTGTTTTATCCCGTTTCTTATTTGCGCATACATCTCTGGTTTGAACAATAATGAATCGGCAATGGAAACTTCGTTTTTCGCATTCATACTATAACTCATACTGATATTGTCGTACCATTTGAATTGGCCTGCTTTTCCTTTTTTTCGGAATGGATAAAATTGATTCACTGAAAAACTCATATCAGGTAAAGTCATGGTTACCTGTTTTGTTTTTGTGTTTTGGCTATGACTTGCTCTCATTGTGAGCGGGTACTTACCGGCTATTTTTGTTTGATATGAAATACTGGATTGAAAAGTATTGGAAAGGTAGTCGTTAGTTGTTGCCGGATTAAAAGCATTGAATTTACTACTCATAATATTCACATTGGCTGAGAAAGTACTGTTTGGACGTGCTTTGGCATCCTGATTATGTGACCATTTAATCGAAAAATCTTTACTTGTATTTTCGTTATCCGCACCAGTTTTATTGATAGCATAACTGAAGTCGAATGAGCCCCTGTATTTATATTTTTTAACGTAGTTCACAATAGGTTTAATTGCCCAACTCCCTCTGGAATATATATCGCCGGTAACCTTTAAATCAAGATAATCGTTTATGGCAAAATAATATCCTCCATTTTCAAGAAAAAAGCCACGGTTAGCTGACTCACCATATCTTGGCATAACAATGCCCGACCTCTGTCCTGTTTTGTTAGGAAACATGCCAAAGGGTACAGCCAGCGGCGTTGGGACGCCTTCTATTACAAGATAAGCCGGACCGGTAACTATTTTCTTTCCGGGAATAACTTTTGATTTATTGAACCGAAATTCAAAATGGGGGTGCTCAATATTATTACAGGTAGTAAACGAACCATGGCTCACGTTAATTTCATTATTAGCCAGTTTCATAATTTCAGTGCCGTGTAAAAATCCTTCCCCATCTTCAGTAACAACATTTTTTATAAAGCCTTTTTTGGTTTTATAATTATATTTCATGTATTTGGATTTATAGGCTTTTTCATCTTCGGTGAAAACCGGATTCCCTACAAGTACTCCTGCAGAGTCTTTAACCCCTTCGGCAATCAATTCATTTGAATTAAATTCGATACGTATATAAGCAGCATCAATTTTAATTTTGTCGTAAACAATTTTTGCATCTTTATACATGTGAACCCTGGAAGTGTTCATTTCAAAACGGATTGAATCTTTTGATTCATATTCAACATTTGCACCCAAACCAAGATTGGAAGTTCTGGAAATAATTGTATCAGCAAGATCACTAAGTTTTTGCACCAAAGTACTATCCATACCATCTGTAATCCGTCTACCAATGGTATCCTGAGCATAGGATGAAACGCCCATTAATAAGGTAAAAATTAGAGCTAAATAATCCTTCCTGTAGAAGCCTGTTAATAATTTGGCAAACAATTTATAAATAGTAATTATGTTTATATGTTATTTTTGTTTGAATGATGCAGCAAATATTGCAAAAACTATGCAAATGTAGTTATCAAATCTATTAAAATAAAACCTAATAGATGAAACGAATCATTTTTATTTTAATTATTAGCTTTTTAGTATTTTTTATTACAAAGGTATCACTAGCGCAATCAGGCCGTGCATTAAAAACAGTAGTAATTGATGCTGGTCATGGAGGACGAGATCCTGGAGCCATTGGAAAAAATTCATATGAAAAAAATATAAATTTGGCTATCGCCCTTAAACTGGGGAAACTGATAGAGAATAATCTCCCTGAATTACGCGTGATTTATACTCGTAAAACGGATATACTTATCCCGTTGCATCAACGTTCAAAGATTGCGAATGATAATCAGGCAGATTTTTTTATTTCAATTCATTGTAATTCTAATCCTTCGACAAAAATATATGGGGCTGAAACTTATGTAATGGGCTTGCATAAAAGTCAGGATAATTTGGAGGTTGCAAAACTTGAAAATTCATCAATCTTGAAAGAAGATAATTATTCTGACTATTATGAAGGCTTTAATCCAAATTCAGCTGAGGCATACATCATTTTTAGTTTATATCAGAATGTCTCTTTGGATCATAGTCTTGATCTAGCATCAAAGATTCAGGATCAATTTAAAGCATTGGTAGGTGTTCGGGATCGGGGTGTTTTACAAGCCGGTTTTTTAGTCTTGTATCGTGCAACTATGCCGGGAGTTTTAGTTGAAACGGGTTATATCAGCAATATCAGCGATGAAAAATATTTAATGTCCCAAAATGGTCAAAATTATATTGCATCCGCAATTTTTAGGGCATTAAAGGAATATAAAAACGAACAGGGAATTCAATCCACAAGCATAACAAATAACTCCAATAAAAATGAGATTGAAAACACTCAATCATCAGAAGGTGTAATATTCAGGGTGCAAATTGTGTCGTCAGGCACCAAAATAAATTTGAATTCAAAACGTTTTAATAATTTAGAAAACCTATATGAATATCAGCATAATGGGATGTATAAATATTGCACAGGTGAAAGTAATAGTTTTAGCAAAATGGATAAGCTAAAAGTGAATTTACAAAAAGAGAGTTTTAAAGATGCTTTTGTAGTTGCTTTTCAGGATGAACGCAGAATTTCAGTTGGGGAAGCAAGAAAGCTGACAGAAAAATAATTAACTTTGCTTAAAATAATTGGATTGTGAAAATATCTCGTGAAATAAAAGTTGGTATATTATTCCTTGTTAGTTTAGCCTTCCTAATATGGGGTTATAACTTTTTAAAAGGGAAAAATATTTTTAAGAAGGAGCGTGTTTTTTATGCTGTTTACGATGAAATTGATGGATTAACTAAATCTAATATTATTTCGATTCAAGGGTTAAAGGTCGGACAAGTAAATGATGTTTATTTTGATCAATCAAATATTGGGAAGATCATCGTTGAATTAGCTATTTCAACCGATTTCCCAATTCCAAAAAATTCGATAGCTCGTATTTTCAGCTCCGGACTGATGGGTTCAAAAGAAGTTACCATTGTAATAGGTGATCAAACGGAATTAGCATTAAGTGGTGATACGCTATTATCAGAAATCGAAGGATCGTTGAAGGATGAAGTGAACCGTCAGGTTCAACCTTTGAAGAAAAAAGCAGAAGAATTAATGGGTTCCATTGATTCAATGGTTACTATTTTCCAAACCATCTTTAACAGTAATGCCAGAAAAGATCTCGCAAGTAGTTTTGATAATATTAGCAAAACTTTATATAATCTTCAGCATTCTTCATCAAAAATGGATACACTCATTACTTCTGAATCTGATAGATTATCTGTTATTATTGGCAATATTGAATCGATTAGCCATAACCTAGATGATAATGAAGGTAACATTACGAAGATTCTTACAAATTTCTCAAACATAAGTGATTCATTGGCAAAGGCCGATGTTGTGGGCACATTTATTAGCGTGAATCAATCGATAACCGATTTACAACAAATCATGCAACGTATTAGTAATGGGGAGGGAACAGTTGGAAAACTCTTACAGAATGATTCACTTTATTTCCATCTTGAAAAATCTGCCTCCGATTTAAATCGTTTACTTGAAGACATTAAACTTCATCCTAAACGCTATGTTAAGATTTCAATTTTCTAATCTTTCCTGAAAATATCGTGTTTATTAAGAGGCCTTTTTTTGATCAACCATTTAAAGCCATCAAGTTTTCTATCTGCACCAACAAGCCCTGTTTCTGTAAAAAGGGTCATTTTAGGTTGCTCCACATAAAGTATTGACTGGGGTTTTTTATCTTTAATAAGTATAACCATGTTATTGGCAATCGCTTTATTAATTCCAATCAAACCATTAGTTTCTTCTTCCCGAACATAATAGATGGTTTCTGAGTTTCCATTAACCGTGATTCTTACCAATTCATTTTGACTAAAATACCCAATAACATTTCTCCCTTTAATTTGATTAAATTGAGACGTGTCTTTTTCTTGTGAGTTAATAAAGGCGTTATTGAATAAAACCAAAGAATCAAGCTCTTGGTTTGTGATAAAAATTTTGATTGAATCACTCGTTAACTGATTATCATCCGACCATAAAACTGGGTTTATCATCATATTAATAACAGAATCATTTACATCATATATTAAAGAATCACAGGCTCCCTGTAAACTTTCTCTAAAAAATTTGACCCCGCGGAAAGCATATAATCTTTCTGCAGCATTGGTGGTATCAAATTTTAATCGAAGTGTATCTGAATGAAGAAAAAGTGAATCACTCCCATCAACAATAATGGCGAGCGCACTATCTGTTGCATAAGCAAATCCATTTTCCTTAAAATACTCAACAAAATCACCCTTAATAACAACATCTTTTTCTTCATCAACAAGCACAGCATTTTTAAATACTTGTCCAAATCCTGTCGCTTTTTCATAATAAATGGAATCGCCGGTTAAAAGATGTTGTTTGTGCTTAACCATTGCATCTCTTTTCAGGCTGGTAATACCATTTCTGGTGTCTGTGGAACCTCGGTATGCAAACATATAATCATCCTTCCCGGTAAGTGTTGTCGGCCCGAGAAAATATACAATTTCGGTCGCCGAGTTATAGCGCATTGTATCTGCCTTAATAACGTAATCAGGAGTTGTAACCACCACACTATCTTTGAAAAGGAACTCGTCCAGATCAGTATAATAAAATCCCAGTCTGCTCACTAATACATTATCATTATCAATAATTTTCCCGTGTTGGTCATAGTAGGCAGTCTTGGTATATCGGTTATAGCGTACATAATTGGTGTAAAGTGTAGCTCGATTATCAATCAAAATGACATTATCGAAAACCTCTCCAATTTTTGTTTCTCCGTTATAATAAATTTTATCTCCAAAAAGTTCAACCGAATCTCCCATCAGCATATGTACTTTTCCATATCCATCAAATGTGTTTAAATCAAGATCCAGAATGGCGCTATCACAATAAAGTGTGCTAGTATCCTGATACATAATAACATTTCCGATGAGTATATTAATCGTTTTTCCATCAATATTTCTTCCAAGCATTCTGTCTTCCTTGTGCCTGATTCTTGTTTTTTGAGCTAATATTCCATTTGAAATAAGCAATAAAGAGAGGACAAAAAGTCTTAAAAATAATATCCGATGAAGTTGCCTCATATTTATGTGTTTTTTACTGATTACAAATGTAATTAATTTTATTTGCCCTTCTTCAATTCAAATTCTAATCGATAAAAATCATAATCCCATGTGCTAAAATTACTTGAATTTCAATCCGACTTTATGTAACTACTGTTAAGCGAATGATCAAATATTATTTAAATTTTATCTTCTGAGAAAAATAGAATTATTGCAAGCAATCACAACCTCAATTCTGATATTATCCTTACATTTGGGGTTCAAAAAATGATATTTTTTTACACCTGATTGAAAACGAATGAAGCAGAATAACAGCCAGGAGAAACAGCTCAATAATCAATTCGACCCACTAGAGAACTATCAAAAAAGTTCCGAAAAGGTTGGATATGTAAACCGAAAGGATGCAAATCAGGAAACCTACGATCGTATTGGCTTTATGTCGGGTTTGGAGGTTCATCAACAACTTTTGACAAAAAAGAAATTATTTTGCCATTGTCCGGCAGGGGTTTATCATAAAAGTGCCGATTTTGACGCTGAAGTTGTCAGACATATGCGCCCGACTTTGAGTGAATTGGGTGAATATGATGGAACCGCATTGATGGAATTTAAAACCAGAAAAGAGATTATTTATCGACTAAAACATGAAACGACCTGCACTTACGAGGTAGACGATACACCGCCATTTCCTGTTGATCGTGAAGCCCTGAATATTGGAATTGAAATTTCATTACTTTCAAAACTAAACATTGTTGGGGAGGTTCATATTACCCGTAAACAATATCTTGATGGAAGTATTCCAACCGGATTTCAACGAACCTGCATTCTTGGGGTTGAAGGTGAACTTCAACTGAAGAATAAAAAAATTCGACTTATTCAGCTTAGCCTTGAAGAAGATTCATGTCGCGAAATATCTGACATTGGGCACACTCGAATTTATAAAACTGACCGCTTAGGAATGCCCTTGATTGAGACCGTTACTTATCCAGACATGGTAAACCCAGATGAGGTTAAAGAAGTTTGTGATTATATCCGATTTCTGAATCGAAGTACCGGAAAAGTTAGAACCGGAATTGGAGCAGGCCGTCAGGATGTTAATGTTAGTTGCAAAGGAGGAACAAGGGTTGAGTTAAAAGGGGTAGCTCACACAAAATGGATTCCCGAATTAACACACAACGAATGTTTCAGGCAATGGGCTTTATTACAAATCAAAGATGAATTGTTAAGTCGTATTACTGATCCTGAAAAGTGGAAACCAACTCATGAGTTTTTGAAATTCCATTCTTTCAAGTTTACATTTAAACCAATTAAAGAGGCAAAAACCTTACATCATAAAATTGTGGCCGTTAACCTGCCAAATTTTAAAGGAATTTTATCGCATTTTACGCAGCCAGGTAAAATGTTTGCGGATGAAATAGCGGAGCGATTGAAGGTGGTAGCTTGTTTGGAGCATCCCAATAACACTCATTCCGAATCTTTTGGAAATCTCATTTCTGATAAGGACTTTGAACAGGTTCGACTCGTTTTAAATTCAGGTGAAAATGATGCACAATTGATTTTTTGGGGACCGGAAGCTGATATTAAAACAGCTTTTGAAGTGATCGAAGAAAGATGTAAAATGGCTTTTCAAGGTGTTCCGAATGAAACGCGAAAGGGATTAGAAGGCGGGATTTCTATTTTTGAAAGAGTTCTACCGGGGGCTGATCGTATGTATCCAGACACTGATTCTGCACCCATTCCTTTAAAAAATGAAGACATCGAAGAGTTAGGCAAAAATCCTCCATCCGATATTATTGATCGATATCATCAGTTAAAAAAATGGGATGTTCCTGAAGATAATTATACGTATATCTTTAAAAAGAATTTATTCTTATTGATGAAATCCATTATCGAAGATTCAAAAGTTAATCCTCGATTTCTTGGTGCATTTTTAGGCCAAAAGCTAAAATATGTTGAAGGACATGTAAGGTCTGCAGATGCGTTCAATTATCAAAAAATATATGATTTATTTAAATTTTTAAATCAAAATAATTTAAAGATTGATATAGCTAAGCGAATGATTGCAGTTGTTTACGAAAATCCAAAAATGGATTTTGAATCTGTGCTTGAAATCATCAATTATAAGAAGGTATCTGCCGAAAGTATTTATTCACACATCTTGTTTTTAAAAGAAAAATTTGCAGAAATAGGGATCAATAAGAATCCTGAAAATGAAGTAAACTGGATCATGGGTGAGTTAAAAAATGTAGCCATAGGGAATATTGAAATGACGGACCTGGCAATTCGAATTAGAGAAGCTAAATAACAGCATTAAAAAATTATTGAATGAGCGAAGATTTTTTTCAAGGATATAAAGGAGCTTCTTTAGAAATATTGAAGAAATACAATTGTAGGGTTTGGGGACAGGCAACAGTAGAAACCATTCGTGGAACTTTTAATGGAACGGTTTTACCAAGATCGGAAAATGATGACGATCAACATATCGTCATGAAAATCATAACAGGTTATAATATTGGAATTGATATTGTAACCATCACTTCAATGAAGGAAACCGGGTATAAAAAAGCCAATTATAAAATTCCCGAAAAGGAATTCCCTTATACAAAAGGTTTACCTAAAGTAAAATTATTCGGGACTGGCGGAACCATTGCTTCTCGATTGGATTATCGAACAGGAGCTGTGATTCCGGCTTTTTCTCCTGGAGAACTTTATGGTGCAGTTCCTGAATTAGCAGATATTTGTAACCTTGAAACAGAAAAAATATTTGCCGTATTTAGTGAAAACATGGGGCCAAAGCAATACATGGCACTTGCAACTGCGATTGGCAAAGAAATTGAAAATGGAGTAGATGGAATTGTGATTGGACATGGAACAGATACTCTTCATCATACCGGAGCAGCATTGACTTTTATGGTTCAAAATTCACCGGTTCCAATCGTTTTGGTAGGTTCTCAGCGATCTTCTGATCGTCCCAGCTCTGATGCTGCATTAAACCTAATGCATGCTATGACAGCCGCCGGACATTCAGACATAGCCGAAGTTATGATTTGCATGTTTGGTCCAACTTCTGACGATTACGGATTATTGCACAAAGGAACCAGGGTCCGTAAAATGCACTCCTCCTATCGTTCTACATTCCGCACTATTGGCGATACCCCATTGGCGATGATCAATCGTTCGGGGGCAACAATGATCAAAAAAGAATACAAACATCGTCGGAAGGATAAAAATGTAACGATATTACCTTATTTCTCTGATAAAGTAACCATGCTATACTACTATCCCGGTATGAAGGCAGATACTTTAGATGCTTTAGTTGATGCAGGATACAAAGGTGTGATTATTGTCGGAACCGGACTAGGACACGTGAATAAGGAACTTTATCCTGCTATTGAACGCGCTCATGCAAAAGGGGTGCACATGTTTATGACCTTACAAACCATTTGGGGATATGTTCACATGTTTGTGTACGATACAGGAAGAGATATGATGGCAAAAGGGATTATTCCTGCAGGAAATATGTTGCCTGAAGTTGCATGGGTCAAACTAAGTTGGATTTTGGGTCAAACTGAAGATCCGGCCGAAGTAAAACGCATGATGTTGACTCCTATCAATGATGAAATTACGGAACGTGAGCCGTATAATGGTTATTTGGTTTTTCAAGGTGGAATACCGGAAGTAGAAGATTTTATAAAGAAGGTTCATAAATAGAAAAACTCATTGAGTGAAGTCGAAATGAGCCAATATTATTGTTTACATTTCCACTTCGCTCAATGTACAACATGATTTTTTAATCATCCGAAAAATACTTAAGCAAGCTTCTGTATTTTGACAAGACCTTAGCTCGCGAAACAAAACCAAGGTAAACCCCATCTTTAACCACCACGACATTAAATTTACCGGAATCCCTGAATTTCTGAACTACACTTTCCATCGATTCATCGGGGTCAATTGTTACTTCTGGAGTAACCATTATTGAAGTAATTGGGGTTATCTTATATAATTCAGGTTTAAAGATAATTTTTCGAATGTCATCCATTCTGATGATTCCTTGTAAAACATTCTGTTCATCAATTACCGGAAATATATTTCGATGTGTTTCGGAAATTAAAACGATCAGATCGCCCAACGTTTGGTTAGGATCAATGCTTAAAAAGTCTCGTTCAATCAACTTTCCAACCTTCATCATTGAAAGCACTGCACGATCTTTATGATGCGTAATTAGCTGTCCTCTGCGGGCAAGTTGATAAGTATAAACAGAGTTTGCCACAAAAAGTTTTGTGACTGCAAAAGAGATGGTGGCTGTTACCATTAAAGGGACAAAAAGTTTGTAACCACCTGTAATCTCTGCAATCAGGAATATCGCTGTTAATGGCCCGTGTAAAACACCTGCAATAAGACCACCCATTCCAACTAAAGCGAAATTGGGCTCTATTAAATTACCTATTTCAAAATGGTTAATGAGCTTGGCAAATAATAAACCTGTAAAAGCCCCGGTAAAGAGGGTCGGGGCAAAAATTCCACCAATCCCTCCTGCACCAAAAGTAACCGATGTTGCAATTGCTTTAAAAAAGATGATTAAAATAAATAGCATGAAAATGATTGCTAAATTATCCTTAAAACCATAAAATATACTATTGTTGTAAAGTGCACTAAAATCACCACTAAGTGCTGAGTTAATCGCTCCATACCCTTCTCCATACAATGCAGGAAAAATGAAAATTAAAATTCCAAGGATGGTTCCACCAATCAAAAATTTTGTAAACCAGTTCTGTATTTTAGAAAATAAACTTTCAATAAAAATATACATCTTGGTAAAATAAACAGAAACCAAACCTGCCATAACTCCCAATAAAATATAAAAAGGGATGTTCTTCAATAAAAACTCCTGAGCGATATCATGAGGATACAAAACCGTTTGTCCCAGAAAAAAGTATGAAGTTAAAACAGCCGTTGAAGAAGCAATAAGTAGCGGAACTACGGAAGCCATGGTTAAGTCAATCATAATTACTTCGGTTGCAAAAACAATAGCCGCAACCGGCGACTTGAAAATTGCGGCCATGGCACCGGCACTTGCTACTCCCAGTAAAAGCATGATTTGTTTATAGTTCAAATGAAGTAAACGTCCAAGGCTTGACCCAATGGCTGCACCAGTTGCAACTACGGGCCCCTCAAGTCCAACAGACCCCCCAAATCCCACCGTGAATGTTGAGGTAAAGATGGATGAAAAAATATTATGTTGCTTGATGATACCGTTGTTTTTGGATATTGCAAAAAGCACACTCGGAACACCATGTCCTACATGTTCGCGAATAATAAATTTGATAAAAAGAAGTGCTATTAAAATTCCAATGGCCGGGAATACAATATATCGGTAGTTTTCATATTCGGTGGCAAAATTGCTGGTTAAAAAAGTTTGAATGAAATGAACAGCATTTTTAATAATAACAGCACCCAATCCTGCCAATACTCCAATAATCCCACTCATGATCAGGATGAACTGTCGATCCTTCACATGCCTAAGCCTCCAGATTAGAAATTTCTTTAGGAATTTAAACTTCATCTATGGGCCGTTTTATCATTAGGGACGGTATTCTTAATCATCCGAAAAATATTTTAGTAATAATCTGTATTTTGAAAAGACCTTAGCTCTGGATATAAATCCGTAATACTTTCCGTCTTTAATTACCGCTAAATTAAACTTCCCTGATTCCTGAAATTTCTTTGCTACCTCTTCCATTGATTCATCGGGATCAATTGTGTATTCAGGAACAATCATCAATGTACTCACTTTTACCTCATCATACAGTTCTGATTTAAACATGATATGGCGAATATCATCTAAACGAATAATCCCTGAAAAATTATGATCCCCATCAACTACCGGAAAAATATTCCGTTGAGAAGTGACAATGATTTTTACGAGGTCGCCAAGGGTTCCTTCCCTCCCAATAGATTTAAAATCTCTTTCTATGAGCTTGTCGACCCGCATCAACGATAGTACAGCTTTATCTTTATGATGGGTAAATAGTTGTCCTTTTCGTGCCAGTTCGTGGGTGTAAACCGAATGCGAAATAAAGATTTTAATGGTTCCGTATGAAATAGTTGCAGTAATCATCAACGGAACGATTAAATGATAACCTCCGGTAATTTCGGCAATTAAAAAGATGGCAAATAAAGGTCCATGCAAAACCCCGGCAATTAGACCCGCCATCCCTACCAGTGCAAAATTGCCTTCAGGCAGGATTCCCAATCCAAAATAGTTTACTAGTTTGGCAAAGAACAATCCTGCAATTGATCCAATAAATAAGGTAGGCGCAAAAATACCACCAATTCCTCCTGCCCCAAAAGTCACCGAACTCGCAACTACTTTAAACAGGATAATCATTAAAAACAACAGGAAAATAACGCCCATATTATCTTTTAATGAATAGAAAATACTTTTGTCGTATAAAAAGTTGATGTCACCCTGAAGACTTGCATTAATTGAATCGTAGCCCTCTCCATATAAGGAAGGAAATAAGAAAATTAAAACACCTAAGATGGAACCCCCGATAAGTAATTTAACATACCAGTGTTTTACTTTCACAAATAATCGTTCGATGAAAATGTGAACTTTGGTAAAATATACAGAGATTATCCCTGATAAAATCCCTAATGCGATGTAAAAAATGGTGTTTTTTAGTAAGAAGGTTTCTCTTATCTCGAAAGGATATAATACGGCCTGACCCAGAAAAAAGTAAGATGAAATAACAGCAGTGACTGAAGCTACTAATAATGGAAGTGCAGAGGCCATTGTTAAATCAAGCATTAAGACTTCGAGTGCAAAAACGATGGCGGCAATGGGAGATTTAAAAATAGCTGCAATAGCCGCAGCGGTTGCCACCCCAATCAATAAAATGATTTGTTTGTAGTTTAGATGAAACAGGCGGCCAATATTTGAACCGATGGCTGCACCGGTTGCAACCGTTGGAGCTTCTAATCCTACGGATCCTCCAAACCCAACGGTGATTGTTCCTGCAATAATGGAGGAAAACATGTTATGACGCTTGATAATTCCATTGTTTTTAGAGATTGCGTAAAGCACACTCGCTACTCCATGTCCAATATCCTGACGAATAAAATGTCGCACAAATAATACAACAATTAAGATCCCGATCATTGGAAATGCCAGATATCCGTAATTTTGATATTCGTTGGCAAAATTACTGGTTAAAAAAGAAGAGATATATGAAGCTGAATTTTTAATGATGACGACTGCAATACTTGCAAGAAACCCCACAAACGCACTGACCAACAAGATGAATTGCTTGTCTTTGATGTGCCTAAGACGCCAAGTTAAGAACCGTTTTAATACTTTATATTTCGTCATTTTGAATAGGGTGCAAAATAATGTAAAATATAATTAGCGAACAATTAATTCAACACTTTCTTTTATCTTAGCAATATCATAAACGATGTTGACTTTTAAATATTTCTTTATCTTGTAATTTGATACTAAAATCTAAAATATGAAAATAATATCATATAATGTGAATGGAATAAGAGCCGCTATGAAAAAAGGCTTTATGGATTGGGTAAATGCAGTAAATGCTGATGTGATTTGTCTGCAGGAAACAAAAGCTCAGGGCGACCAAATCCCTGTTTTTGAGTTTGAAGCTGCCGGATATAAAACGTATTTTTTATCGGCCGTAAAAAAAGGTTATAGCGGTGTGGCCATTCTTACAAAAAAAGAACCCGATAAAGTTGTTTACGGAATGGGCATCCCGAAATATGACGATGAAGGCAGGTTTATTAGAGCTGATTATGGCGATGTTTCGGTAATCAGTATTTACCATCCTTCAGGATCGAGCGGAGAGCATAGACAGGATTTTAAAATGCAATGGTTGGCCGATTTTCAGCAGTATATCAACGAACTAAAAAAAGAGCGTCCCAAATTAATTATTTCGGGCGACTACAATATTTGTCATAAACCCATAGATATTCACGATCCAATCGGGAATAAAAACAGTTCAGGATTCTTGCCTGAAGAACGGGAATGGATTGGAAGTTTTATTGATAGCGGATTTATTGATTCGTTCAGGGCATTTAATCCCGAACCACATAATTATACCTGGTGGAGTTATCGCGCCAATGCGCGTGCCAATAATAAAGGCTGGCGCATCGATTATCATATAGTAAGCGAAAATTTGAAAGAAAAAATGAATCGTGCTTTAATCTTACCTGGAGCTATGCATTCGGATCATTGCCCGATTACTTTGGAGGTTGATATTTAAAATCATGGAGTGTCACGCCAGTGGGTAAAATTATATGTTCATTTTCTTTGCTTGTCCAAAGAAAATGAATCAAAAGACACGCCTAACTGGACGGGTAGGAAGACAAAAGAACGGATCAATTTTAAACAAACTGATCTTGTGCGAAGTTTAAACTTTGCACCGCGAGTTCCTAAGAATTCACATTTGCTCATATTTCAATTTTTATTGCGCTATTAACCGTAGGTTATCAAACAATAAGTGCTTCAAAAGCAAATCCGATTGATTCGTTGAGATACAAATGAAAAATAGATTGAGCAAAAAAATAAAAAAAGGAGAAGTATTTCTTATTCTCCTTTTCAAACGTAAGCGGTTCTGTCAAAAATGATCCTCTAACAGAATATTATAGTATCATTTGTTTTATATCATCCTAGCACATTCGGTTAATCATCTGACTCCATGAGTCACGATCTTTAACAATAAACTTTAATTCTTTACCTTCTTTGGTAATCAGGCTCAAACCATTCTGGAAAATCATTCGGGTTTTAAAATACATTAATTCGCGAATTTCTTTAGGCTCAATCTCTATGTTTAATCCATTCACTTTATCAGCAAGTTGCTTAAAATAGAGTCGTTGGTTAGTTAATATTAATTTCCCTTTTACCTGATTGTCGATATTTAAATATTGAGCATTACCTGCTTTGGTAACTACTTCGTTGGCGTATAGTGCAATGGTCATGATTAATTAAATTAAAAATTGATTTTATGGTATAACTAAAGACGCATTAATTGTGCCAAAAGTTACAATATGCTGCTAAAGAGTGATAAAGAGAACTTTTACCCTATCTTAAAATTTAAAAAATTGTTCGAATATATGATGGAAGTGTTCGATATTATGCAGTATCAGCCGAATAGCAGCCTAAAAACATCTTCAATTTTTCGAACAGGAGTGATGGTAATACCCGGATTTTTGAGATCGAGGCCTTTTAAATTATATTTTGAAACAAAAATTTGCTCAAATCCAAGTTTTTCAGCTTCAATGATTCGTTGATCAATACGGTTAACAGGTCTGATTTCACCAGAAAGGCCAACTTCTGCAGCAAAACAAATCTTTTGTTCTATTGGGATGTCTTCGCTTGAAGATAAAACCGCACTAACAACTGCTAAATCAAGTGCCGGGTCATCAACTTTAATTCCACCGGCAATGTTTAAAAATACATCCTTAATGCCTAGTCTGAATCCGCTTCGTTTTTCAAGGACGGCAAGGAGCATATTTAATCTGCGCAAATCAAATCCTGTTGATGAACGTTGAGGTGTTCCATAAGCAGCTGAACTTACCAGTGCCTGTATCTCAATTAACATAGGCCTGATCCCTTCAATGGTAGAGGCAATAGCTACTCCACTCACATTTTCATCTCTTTGTGAAATTAAAATTTCTGATGGATTAGGGACTTCGCGTAAGCCACTGCTCTGCATTTCATAGATACCAAGTTCGGAAGTTGAACCAAATCTGTTTTTTGTGGATCGTAAAATTCGATAACCATGATTGCGATCGCCTTCAAATTGAAGAACCGTATCAACCATGTGTTCCAGTATTTTCGGCCCTGCAAGTTGCCCGTCTTTTGTTATATGTCCAATTAAAAATACGGGAGTTTGGGTTAGTTTCGAATATTTCTGCAATTCGGAAGCACATTCACGGATTTGTGAAATACTACCGGCAGAAGATTCAATATAATCGGTATGTAGTGTTTGAATAGAATCGATGATTAACACATCGGGCACTATTTGCTCAATTTGATGAAAAATGTTTTGGGTTGAGGTTTCGGTCAAAACGTATAAATGATCTCCCGATAACTTAACACGCTCAGCGCGCATTTTGATCTGCTGACTGCTTTCCTCACCGGTTACATATAAAATCTTTTGGGTATTCATTTTTAAGGCAACCTGAAGCATTAAAGTAGATTTTCCAATGCCAGGTTCCCCTCCAATGAGAATTAATGAGCCGGGAACCATTCCTCCTCCTAGGACCCTGTTAAGTTCTTGATTTTTTGTATCAATGCGATTTCCCGAAGTCATTTCAATGTCCTTGATCAATTTCGGACGGCTAGATTCTCGTGAAGCTGATTGAAATGGAATATTCGTTTTGGTTGATTCTTTTTGAATGATTTCTTCTGCATAAGTGTTCCATTCCCCACATGAAGGGCAGTTCCCAATCCATTTTGAAGATTGAGAGCCACAATTCTGACAATAAAAGGTAGTCTTGGTTTTGGCCATTGAATTATTTTTTCTGGAAGATAAAGATAAGAATTTATTAAAGGCCTTTGATCTTGTTTTCGATGATTGTTGTAGAATAACCCGGCAAAAAATCAAGTGTAATTATTTGACCACCTTTGGCTTTTACAATGTCGTAACCAACAATATCTTCTGCTTTATAATCGCTGCCTTTTATTAAAACATCAGGCTGGATGATTTCAATTAAATTTCGAGGGGTTGCTTCATCGAATAAGATAATCGCATCTACGAAAAATAAGGAAGCCAGAATAGCGGATCTTGATTTTTCATCGGTAATTGGTCGGT
>Ga0268283_1000618_pt1 | contig 21364 bp, 22 predicted proteins | sample saktaG_13_FD_190140 | JGI IMG/M metagenome (GOLD analysis project Ga0268283, IMG submission 190140) | Saline water microbial communities from Sakinaw Lake, British Columbia, Canada - sak_2013_06_06_36m | ecosystem: Environmental > Aquatic > Non-marine Saline and Alkaline > Saline ... | reverse complement strand
TTTATTCCACAATGCCGGCATACCAGGGTTCGCATAGACGTCCTTTTTTACGTCTACGTATTTTCCCCCTTTTGGGTGGCATCAGTTTATATCAGGAAGTGGTATCGGTTTGGTTCGGGGCGGAAATAATTTCTTGTAAAATTACTGATAATTGTAACAACTGAAGGAAGAATCAGATATTGAATTTTATGATAATGAAAGATATAACAACTCCCCCTGATTCTGACCATAAATTAGGCTTACCTTTGTTCCTATGATCAAGGTGCTCTCCATTTTTCTCTCAATTTACATTTTTGTGGGAACAATGATCCTTCCCAAAGGAGATTTTGGTTTTACCGCCCAGCTATCAAATTTGTATGATGCATTTGTTCAATTGAATGGTACTGTTTCATTCGATGAATTTCTAGCAGAAGAATTGCTCGATCCATATTCTCCACCCGAAAATGCCAATGAACCCATAAATGATCCATTCGAAAAAGAGTGCCATTCTGTGCCAATTGATTTGATAACGGTCAATGCAAACAGTTCATTTTTAACTGTGGTATCCTCCATAGAGATTCAACCGGAACCAAAGCCGGTAGCCACATACATTCCATATTCTGATAACTATACCACTACTGATCTTGAATCAATTTTTCACCCTCCAAGACCAGAGACTCTTTCATAAGGTTATAGTTTATTCATTTTCAATATTTTAAAAACATTCAAATAATGAAAAAGATAATTGTATTGCTGACAGCATGCTTTCTGGTCAGTTTGATGGGTTATACACAGAAGTTAACAGCTGAAAAGATACCTGCTCCTGTGAAAGAAGCCTTTGCAAAGAAATTTCCTGCTGCGACGGATGTCAAGTATGAAATGGAAAAGAAAGACTATGAAATCAATTTTAAAGACAAGGGGGTTGAGATGTCGGCCAATTTTGATGCTACTGGCAAATGGCTGGAAACGGAAACCGAAATAAAGGAATCCGATCTGCCAAAAGAAGTCTCAACTTCTACCACTAAGAATTTTTCTGGTTTCAAGATTTCAGAAGTAGCCAAAACGGAAACTCCAGACAAGGGATTGATCTATGAAATGGACCTGAAGAAGGATAAAGAAGGGTTCGAAGTCCAGTTCTCACCCAAAGGTGATATTCTGAAGAAAACACTCTTGAAGAAAGAGAAAGAAGAGGAAGGAAAGGATTAATTCTTGGATTTTCCATAGAATTGAAAAAGCCTATCCATGTCGGGTAGGCTTTTTCAATTCTATGATTTCAGTTATGGTTAATCAGTCGGAGGAACTGTCGGAGCAATGGGAACATTTGCACCTACCGGCTCCACCTTGGGTGTTTTCTTCGTTTTTGGTTTAACAAGTTTTGCAGAAGTCGCCATTTCCTCTATTCTCTTTTTCTCAGTTGATTTTGTCTTAGCTACTTTCGTCACTTCCTTTTTCGGTTCTTTGGGGAGTAAAGATGTCACGACAGATTCAACCGTTGCAGCAACCTTTGTCTCAACTTTCTTTTTGGGAGTCGGTGCGACAATTGGTTTCTTTTCAACTACAACCTTAGCTTTAGCTGCAATCTTCTTCGTATTAGTTTTGTTAGCCGCTACTGGAACAGTTTTAACTGTTGGGGCAGATACTACTTTCAGGGGAGGAGCTTTGTGGATAGCTTTCTTTCCAACTTTAGGTTTGACTTCAACCTTCTTTTTGGGTTCAGCTTTTTTCTTCACCTCTTTTACAATTGGTTTAGTTGGAATAGCAGCCTGAATTGAGGGAAGAACCTCTTTGGGTTTTCTGCCACGTTTCTTTGGTTCAGTTTTTTCAACAACTTTAACCGCTGGCTTACGTCCTTTTTTCTTGGCAACCTTGGGTTCTTTTTCAACAGGTTCCACCTTCGCTGGTTTAGCACCAAGTTTTTTTAGAAGTTCTTGAATTTGGGCAACATACTTTTGAGCTTCTTCCATCTCAGCGGTATACATTTCGATCATGGACTCTAACTCCTGATCAGTAAAATTTATTGATTTCATTTTTTAATGTTATTAGTTTCAGATTGCGAAGGTACTGATTTTCAAAATAACATGAAATATTTGTTTGGTTGTGCGATACCAGCAAATAAGTAGTATAGTCAAACTGGAACGGCTAAAAATTAGCAGTCAGTTTTGTAGTATTACCGGACAATCAAGTAACCATTCTTCCCCTGATTTTGTTCATTAGTCATGTAAACGAATTCAAAGACAAACCATTCAAATAGAATGGAATATACCATTTCCCAACCTTAACCATTTTTGGTTTTACTAAAAATTCAAGTGGGGGGAAAAAACCACCTCTGAATACATATCACACACCCAAAAACTTATCCTTTTCCGACTTCCTGATCCTTATAGCGGGTCTTGCCCATTGTTATGAGAATTACTCATCAGAATATCAGGCCATTGTTTTTTGTTGGATTTGTTGTGAATCCTAAGCATTGGAGCCAACCAAATGAGAAAGTAAAAAAGTCAAAGGATGATGAACCAGATAATAACTATATCTCAATTAATGAAAGAATCAGCCTATTCAGACAAGCAGCGGACGCTGCTATTAACAATGCATTAAGGGACGATGTCCAGATTACAGAAGCATATTTGAAAAACAATATTTTTAATGTATCCGGGAAACAAAAGAAGACAAACAGGACTTTCTTTGAAGTTCTGGATGAATATATTGAGAGCAGTAAGGCCGTCAGGGCCAACCGGACCATTGTTTGCTACGGGACTTTCAAGAATTTTCTCCTGGATTTCGAAAAGGACACCAAATATAAAGTCGATCTCCACGCAATTAATTTTAAGTTCTTTGACAACCTCAGGACCTATGCGTTTGTCAAAAGGAAGGCCAAGGATAATTACTTTGCCAAGATCATCAGCAACCTGAAAGCATTCCTCACCTGGTGCCAGAAACGAGGCTATGTCAAGGATTTTACCTACAAGGACTTCAAAGCGGTTGAGCGCGAGAAGGATGTTATTTACCTGACATTAGAGGAGTTAATGTCATTGTTGAATTTTAAATATGAATCTCCCAAGAGGGCCCGGGCAAGAGACCTTTTTTGTTTTATGTGCTTTACCGGCATGCGTGTGTCCGATCTCAGGAATCTTAAGAGAGAGAATATCAGGGATGGTCAGATTTTCAAAACGATCGTTAAAACTCATAAAACAGAGGTTATTCCGTTGAACCAATTTGCTCAGACCATTCTTGCCAAATACGAACATTTAGAAATTACACCACTGCCAAAGCTTTCTTCACAAAAATTAAATGACCATATAAAAGACTGCTGCGAAGAAGCTGAGATTAATACACGGGTCCACTACGTTGACTATTCCGGCGGCAAGGCACGGGAGCATTCAGAGCCAAAATGGAAACTGATCACCAACCATACGGCCAGGAAAACTTTCATCACCAATAGCATCGTCCTGGGAATGAATACCAAAACCATCAAGGATATCACCGGTCATAAAAAAGACAGTGTTTTTAACAAGTACATCAAAATATCCGAAGACTTTAAAAAGCTGGAAATGGATCGAACCTGGGATAGTATTCCTCAGCATGGGAATAATCCAAAACCAATTAAATAGCGAAAAAACGCTCAATAATTTCTAATGCTTGTAAATCGTACCCCTTAGGGTATACTTTTAAATAATTTTATTACAATATACCCGAAAGGGGGTATTTATTTCAAATTTCATTATCTTTGTACCCTAAAGGGTATATCTATGGAACTAAAAGACTTCATCAAAGAAAAAAGACGACAAGCAAACCTGACCCAGCCGGATATGGCAGAAAAGGCAGGTGTAGGTCTGCGCTTTGTCCGGGAAATGGAACAGGGAAAAGTTACTTTACGCATGGATAAAGCCAACCAGGTATTAAAATTATTTGGGTTTGAGTTGGGTCCCGTTGAAATGAAAAGAGAGTAATTTTAACAGTAAAAAAACCTATTACGCTATGAAAAAGGCCGAAATAAGAGTTCATGATAAGATTGCAGGGTGGCTTTCACAGGATGAAAACGGGTATCATTTCTTGTACGATCCGGCCTACACGGTATCAAAAGAGGCAGAACCGGTGAGTCTTACGCTTCCATTGCAGGCCGCACCATTTGACAGCAAAGTACTCCTTCCCTTCTTCGATGGCCTGATTCCGGAGGGATGGCTGCTGGATATTGCCGAAAGAAACTGGAAACTGAATGCTCGAGATCGCATGGGGCTGCTATTGTCTTGCTGTAAAGATTGCATCGGAGCAATAAGCGTAATTGAAGTAAAGATGGAGGATAAAGAATGAAACGATGTTTATTCTGCTATCAATCTTTGACGGAGATTGAAACCGATTTTCATCCATCCTGCAGCAGGAAGATCTTTGATCAGCCGGTTCCTCCGGAATTGCCTTATACGGAAGCGCAAATGGCTGAACTGGCATTGAAGGTGGTTCAAACACAGGTAACCGTCACCGGCGTTCAGGCTAAATTATCCCTTCACCTGGAATCACCTGAAGGAAAACGGGCACCAAAACGATTCACCATTGTCGGCCTGTGGGGTGGATATATTCTCAAGCCACCAACGAGGCACTATCCTCAATTACCTGAGGTGGAAGACCTGACTATGCATCTCGCCCGCCTGGCCAGTATATCAGTGGTTCCCCATAGCCTTATCCGTCTACAGTCTGGAAGTCTGGCATATATTACCAAAAGAATTGATCGTGTAAAAACGGGAAAGTTGCATATGGAAGACATGTGCCAGCTTACGGAACGACTTACTGAGGACAAATATCACGGATCCCACGAGCAGGTTGCAAAGGCGATCCTAAAATATTCCCGTAATCCGGGGTTGGATGTGATCAATTACTTCGAGCAGGTTCTTTTCTCATTTTTGACAGGGAATGCAGACATGCATCTGAAGAATTTCTCTTTGATAAAAATTCCCGGTACGGGGCATGTACTTTCCCCTGCTTATGACCTTGTGGCAACAGCGCTTATAAATCCAGCAGACAAAGAAGATCTCGCCCTCACGTTGAATGGAAAAAAGAAAAAAATAACCCAGAATGATTTTATAGCTTCTTTCCGGACGCTGAATCTCGATCCGAAGCAGCAGGAAAACATTTTCAGGAAGATGATGAGTGTAAAAGCCGGCTGGATGGATTTTATCGGGATCAGCTTTTTAAGCGATGACTTTAAAGAGCGTTTGATGAATATTATCGAACAACGATTTAAAAGGATTATCTGAATCTCCCTAAAAACAGGACAATCAAATATATCAACATGAACTACGAATTTTCAAAGAGTGAGAAAAAAATTGTAAGGCAGGTCATCGAAACAGCCCTTCAACGTGATTTTGAAGCAAGCATAATGGAGGTTGATAGCATTATCCAACAATGGAAGTCAAAAAAGCTGGACAACCGCAACGCATACCAGGAAATTTACCGGAAAGTGAAAGAAAATGACAAGTATATTGCCAGGATGTATAATGATATTACGGGATCGAAATATATGCTGACACTGCAGGGATTATTGGCTCACAAAGTAATTTCCGAAGCAGATTTAAAGGGATTCAGCGAGAAAACCCAGGATGATATTCTTAAAATAATGAATATCCTCAGGGATGACTGATTATGAGTATTGTTGACGTGCACATAAGGTTCACTGAGATCTTGAAATGTTTTTTCGAGTCTGTTCAATAAAGTGTGTCAAAGTTAAATCAATAAAACTAAATAACTTTGACCACCATGGAAAAACAACAATCTAAAAAGAGAGAAAAGAGAATACGTTTGGAAGAAATAATTCCTGACGATGAAATGCGTACCGAAATGTTAAGCCGGCTCTATAAAGGAGATCCAATTTTAGGAGACAAGGGTATTTTCACAAATTTGTTACAATCGTTTGTAAATGCGGCACTTGAAGGGGAGATGGATAATTTCCTGGACGAGTCGAAATCTGACAGTTCGACAAATCGGCGTAATGGACACACTTCCAAAGCTGTACGAAGTACAGCAGGTCCCTTGTCAATCCAAACGCCCCGGGATCGGGCAGGAGATCACGAGCCTGTCATAGTAAAAAAAAGGACCAGGGAACTCGGTACCGGGCTTGATGAAATTATTTTAAGCCTCTATGCCCGAGGCCAATCGGTTGAAGATGTTCGTCATCAATTGCATCAGATTTATGGTTTAGAGGTCAGTGTAGGGGCCATTAGCGCAGTGACTGATCGGGTGTGGAGTGAGATTATTGAATGGCAACAACGCCCTTTATCGTCTTGCTACACAATCATCTATCTTGATGCCATTCATTATAAGGTTCGGGAAGATGGTAAGGTGATCTCCAAGGCCATTTATACAGTTTATGCAGTGTCCGTTGATGGCCAGAGAGACATACTTGGGCTTTATTTGAACGAAACAGAAGGTGCTCGCCAGTGGGGTCTGATACTTGAAGATATCAAGCGCAGAGGTGTCGAGGATGTTCTTTTCTTTAGCGTTGATGGTCTTACTGGTTTTAAAGATGTTATTGAGCGAGTCTTCCCTGCTTCGGCCGTTCAACGCTGCATTGTACATAAAATCCGCAATTCAACACGCTATGTTATCGAAAAGGACAGGAAGTCTGTTTGCAAGGATTTAAGGGTGATTTATACAGCAGCCGACCGGGAACAGGCATCGATAGCATTGGAGGCATTTGGACAACGCTGGGATGCAAAATACAAGGAAATAAAGCCCTCATGGACCGCAGATTGGGATGACCTGATGACCTTTATGGACTACGGAGAAAACATCAGGCGAATGATTTATACTACCAATCCGGTTGAAGCTGTTCATAGGGTTATGAGGAAAGTCACTAAAACCAAGGGTGCCTGGAGTAATGACAAGGGATTGTTAAAACAATTATATTTGACCCTCAAATACAGCGAAAGGAGTTGGAAGAAAACAGCCTTTCATTGGGTGATCATTCAGCGGGAGCTCATGGAGTACTTTGGGGACCGGTATGTCCGGCACCTATCATAAAATATAAACCATTCCCTGCGGGGGTCTGCCTTCCGGCCTACGGCCTCCAGTCATCCCCCCGCAGGGAAACACCAAGGAAAGAATGGGTAAGAGAATTGACACACTTAATTGAACACTCCCGTTTTTTCGTTCTGCTTCCTTTTCGCAGGTTGATACAATGCACTAAGAACAAGGAACCCCAATCAGGTCACTAATTGATCTTATCCTTAAATATAAGTTTACCTTCCGTGGGTTCCTTAAATGCATTGCAACTTTCCAAGTGATCCTGCATGAAATCTATGCTGCCAACGATAGTCTGTGAGAACCTTTGTGCTTTGTCAAGCATCTTTATATAGGGCTGAGGATCATTATCCCTTGTCAATCGTCGTAAAGTTAAAATATAATCATCTCTAAAAACCGTAGGAATGATGATCCTTGTCTGAGCCTGCTTCACTAGTTCAGCATTCATCATGATTCTTGAAATCCGTCCGTTACCATCTGAAAATGGATGTGCTTCGCTGATCATAAACATCATAAATGTAGCCCTGGCAAAGGGATGCAACAATCCCTGATAAAAGTCAAAGCCTTTTATCAGTGTACCTCTAACAAGCTTGTGGTCAACAAAATGAGTTTGTCCAGCCCTGTTATTCTTATCTTTAAATTCTCCTGGATTTTTAGAAGGTCTTGCCTCCAGAAGTATTTTGTGGCGATATTGTAAAACACTCAACAATTCATCAGCGTTGTCGGGTATTGTTTTCATTTCCTTTTGATTGCTGACAAGTCTGTATGTACCAAGAATATCATGCGAATCTTCATCCCGAGTGGGCATCGGAGTCCCCGTTTCAATAATTTTCCTTGCATCTTCAATTTCAAAGATAGTGCCCTCAATGTAATTCGAAAAATAAGCTTCAAAGAATGCGAAGTTTTTAAATTCAGGATCCTTATTATTACGTTCCGGTCGATTGGCAAACTCTTCCTGTTTTAATTGAACAAATAATTTTTCAAATAATTCAATACGCTTTGGATCATACGGGGAACCCAGGACCCTGGCAATTGCCAAGGGGGAGGATAAGATCTTAATCGAACGGGTGTTCAACATTGCACCCACTAGCTTATTTAGCTTCTCAAATTCGCTGTTCAGTTCAAGTTCTTTTGCAATCGATCTTGCTTTGTCACGTAACTCATTTAATCCTGTCTCACCATGAATATTTAAAACATGTTCAAGCTTATTTTCAACTTCCGGCAAGGTCAAAGTTTTCGAATCCGGTCCTGGTTTTCTGGCGGGCTGTAGGTTTTCAAGAACAGCTCTTTCCAATTGTGAATAGTAAAGGTTACCTACAAATTGTACATCTCCTTTAATTGGCCCACTTCCTTCCAGAAAATGAATTGTCAATCCAGGTAATTGGATTTTCTTGGTATAGGTATAAGTTAAAAAGATATTTCCCGTAGTTGTTGGCTGGAATTCTATTGCAGACCGGTGACTTAGTATAGCCCCTGGATATAAATTTCCAAGAATATTGAAAATGTTTCTTCTGATAATCACCTCAGGTGTATCATTGAAATTCCCAGAATATATACGGGGAGCAATTCTCCTGATCAGGTTCTTTTCAAGTAGCCTGGATATCGCTTTGCTCTGGGCTCGATCACTTGAGGAAAAAATAACCTCCTGAAGATGTATAGGTGAAATATTTTCCATTAACTCAGTTGTTTTTACAAAAATAGGTATATTTTTTCCACTAAATATCAAATTCGCGATATTTATTTCCATTAAGAACCATTCAAAAAAATGTGGAATTTTTTCCAGTAAACTTCAAATTCAAAAGTAAAAGGGGGAATATATTCCATTAAAAGACAGATTGGAGGGAATTTATTCCACTAAGAACATTTTTTGACAGAGAACCCTCTGGTTATGATTGGAGAACAATTCAGAAATCATTCAATCCTGGAAATTCTATCTGGATCAGAAAGGACATTCTGTGACTGGTGGATTTGCAATTCGCTAATCGCGAATTACGATAACTCACTTTCTTTTTTGACCTCCAAAATCTTCTTTATTGCACCAATTAGTACCCCTAATTCGAAGAGTAATTGAATACTTCAAAAGGCTGAGGAAAATTTTCTGCTGAGAATCAGAATGTTCATTTTTTTTGTAAGTTCACTGAACGTGAACAGCCAAAATTAATGAACAGTTTCAAGAGGAAATTTAATATAAGCTACTTCGAAATCGTTTCCAAGATACCCTTCATAAACTCTTTAATGATCTGGACTGCATACTCCACGGTCCAATCATTTTGCTGGGCCCACTCCTCCCCAATGCGAGTATTCTCGATGTTTTCCGAGTTTCTGCGAAGTACTTCAAATACTCTCTCCTCTAAGCGTTTTGATTTTGATAAAATATCACCAGCTTTACGGCCTAATACTCTTGCTGCGATTACTAACTTGTCGAAAGAATCTTCCGACATGGCATCATTATGGATACTAACAATTTCATCGTAATTGATTTCAAAATAATTCCTGATTATTATTAATATGTCCTTTAAATCATTATCCCGTTCTTCTGGTCGGTCACTCCATGAAATCAATTTTAAAATAATCATCCCATGAAGTGGGGGAATTTGAGCTATTTTTTCTTCAATTGGAACTCGTTCTGGTTCTGAAAGAACTTCTTTAAATCCTAAAACATGAAGGTCTATAGACCTACTATTAAAACTAAGTGTATCGTTCTCTTCGATCTGCCCGAAGGGGAGCAAATCAATCGCAACATTATATTCAGAATGATAAAGTGTCCATGGCGCTTTCGCTTTATGAAATCCTTTTCCCTCCAGTCCGGTCACAATATCATCAAATTCTTTCAAAGAGGATATCATTATAGCAAAATCAATATCCTTTGTGCCTCTTGATGGTTTAATACCTGATTTTAAAAGTTCGAGTGCAATTGCACTAACTCCGATCAGGTAATAAGGAATCTCCAATTTGGTTAAGACCTCATCAGCAATTTGAAAAACTTCATTGAAAAAAGGTACCGCTAAATCCTTATACGTTTGGTTGGATGAGTTGCTCATAAATCTTTATTGCCGTTTCATGACATCGTTTATCATCGACGTTGATTAAATCTGTATAGACTAATATCGGTGGCACAATATTGTCATTAACCTCATCATACTGCCAAAACTTTTTATAAACTTTGACATTCCCTTGTTCATCCGGTATAAGTCTATAGTTTTTAATTATGTCATTTCTTTGTTCATTTGTGTACAAAGTTAACTCCGCCGGACGAAGGTAACCTGTCAATAAATCACCCGCTGGTTCACCACCCCACCATGTTTTACCATTCTTTAATGCTATCGTCTTCCAGTTCGTAAAGTCTTCGTGTTTATAAAAACGAAACGTCCCTACTTTGATGGAAGGCTGTAATCTTTCACTATAAGCATCTATCCACTTATTTAGTAATTCCTTCTTGTTAATAAGTCTATAATTGTCTTTATCAATTTTGATCAAAAACCCCATCTCCTTTAGCCCATTGAAGATATAGTTAATATTTCCAAGCCCTACATTTGTTTGGCTTGCAATCTCTCTATATGTCTGATTGATCAAATTTTCGTTTAACAAGAAGTGGAAAATAACTTTTAAGCCTGTTTTAGTGAAGGCACGGTTATCCTTTACCTTCTCATTTTGGATGGGCTTCTTAGTGTCTATCCAAATTGTTGTGTTATAATGATGAAGATAAATGTTCCCATTCGCTTCTAAGTATGCAATTTTTCTTTTTCTAAAGTCTTCTTTGATTTTCGGGAAAATATGATTTGCTATTACGATGAAGTGATCGGATTGTTTAGCTTGGTCAAATATTTGAGGTAATTGATAATTTCTTAGTTCCTGTTTTATCTCTGCCGTGAATCTGAGAATTTGTTCCTCAATTTTTATTGTAACTTGACCATCTCCTTTACTGTTATTCTCTTCTAACCAATTTGCAATGATCCCACTGTTTTTTTGTAAGTTTTCAATTGCTAGCTGGATGATTTCATCTTCTTTCATGTTCATATATTTTTAACGTACACGAAACGTGAACACATGTTGTTTGTGAACAAAGATAATTAATTCAAAGCAAATTGGAAATAAAAATCATTTTTCTCTGTTAAATCGGAATCTTACTCTTGCCCACTTTCTTTCTTGACCTCCAAAATCTTCTTTATTGCACCATTTGCATAATTGAACCTGAAACACCAGTCCTTACAATACTTCTCTACTTCAGGTTTGACATACCCTTCAATCGAATAATCATACCTATAATAGGCATTCTCACTGCTTTTGCGTTCATTGTCGTCCTCCCAGTTTAAGAACAACCCGGATTGGATTACCTTATCTAATTAAGCAGGCAGGCTAGCAGGAGATTCAGCAACAATAATATCCACATCAATAGAAAACCTGCTGGGCGTCTCAGACATCAGAAATAAAGAAGTACCTCCTTTAAATATCAAATCAAGACCAGAAAGTTTCAATTGCTCTAATAACGCGAATGAATAAATGATTTTTTCCACTAACTTGGGATCACCGCGTTTACCGACGGTTTTTGAAATTTCCTGAATCCATGCTTTTTCGAAGGAACCGGTTAAGATCATCTTTTACAGATTTAAATTAAGTTGTTCTATTCTTTCTTCCAGTTCGCCTAACTGGCCCCTCCGCCTGGCATAGCGACTAATTTTATTCGTATTCACAGGGTATTTCTGAAAAACCATTTGATATATATTATCTAATTCGTCCTGCTGGGCAGCAAATAGATCAACATCTATTAAACAATCTATCAAGAGTTTTTCGATTGATGGCACCATAATATTTTCTATTTCAAGCAACGGCGCTTCGCTAATCAATGACTTAACAATAATCACTTCACTGTAATTACTTATGTAACGACTGAAAGTTTCTTTATCGGGATTAAGAAAAACATTTTTGCTGAAACCAGTCAATGCATTGAAAACCGAATCCGCTGCATCTTTCTCCGTTTCAACAACAATATAGTATCTGAAAATCTGATGTATCATGGACTCGTTAAACCATCGGCTATCCCAAACACAAAAATTGATCAATGGCAAGTCTCTTTTTACTTTATTGAAGATGCGTTTCAAATAGGGAGACAGCTCTGGAGTATATTCGTTTTTCTTCTTCAGAGAGTAAATACCCCTGCTTATATGAGACAGAATGCCTTTGGATTTGAGTTGATAAATCTTCCAGTTAATGGTTTTTTCGGCCAGGGAAGGAAACTCATTTTGGATAAAAGGAAATAGGTCCTTGTAAGAAATCGTGGAATTTCCTTCAAAATGAGCATATAGGTTATTTAAGAATCCGGATGACAATGCAGCTTTTTTGTGCAAATATACAAACAAAATTTAATAATTCAAAACTATGGCAATTATAACCATGTATTGCCATTGTTTTGATACATATAAGCATCATTTACAATTGATTATTCGTTTTATATTTTTAATATATGGCATTGAAATCGAAATATGGTGGGGAAAGAATAATTACCCTCACCCCCACCAGCCGGGACAACTATGGAAGAAACTGTGGAGAGTTCTAAAGTGCCGACAAATATCATCACCAACATTTGCTAAAAATGTGGGTAATTGTTTTGTATTTTTACCCATGTTTTAAAAAAATGGGTATTGGATGCCCATGTTCATTTTATATGGATCAATCATCTCAGACAAAAATTTCTTTATTCAAATCCCTGTTCCACGGAAGGGAAGACATATTTGCAACTCGCTGGGAAAAAGGTGGCAAAGCCAGTTATTTCCCTCAATATGATTATGACCCCTATCAATACCGGTTGCATAAAATGAACGGGGGAACCATTCAAACCTTCCAGAACAAATTACTGAGCCCTCTTGCTGATGAACAGATAGAAAAACACCTCAGTGGAGAGCATTTCATTGGCATCTATCCGTTACTGAAAGATAACACCTCCTGGTTCATTGCGGCTGATTTTGATAAAGCCAACTGGATTGACGAATGCAGATCATTTCTGACATTTTGTAATGACCATGGATTACCTGGATACCTGGAACGATCCCGGTCAGGAAAGGGAGGTCATGTGTGGCTGTTTTTTGAAAGGCCTTACCCGGCGGCAAAAAGCAGAAAGATCATCATCACGCTGCTGGAACGAATTGGTTTATTCTCAACCTTTGATAAAAATTCAAGCTTTGACAGGCTCTTTCCCAACCAAGATTCCTTGTCTGGAAAGGGATTTGGCAACCTGATTGCGCTACCTTTAAATAAACTTTGTGTAGAAAAAGGGAATAACTGTTTTATAAATCCTGAGACAATAGAGCCATATAAAGACCAATGGGCTTTCCTGCAGGATATTCAAAGAGTATCAGTCACTCTGCTCGATCAACTTTATGAACAACTTCTTAAAACAACGGATTTACAGAAAGACCTGAGAAATCAGCCAACACCGGAAACCGGTAAAATAAAAATAGAACTCGGCCAGACTCTAACAATAACAAAGAGTGATCTTCCACTTCCACTGTTTAACTTTCTGAAGGATGGCCTTAATTTCCCGAGCAGTGAATATGTTATCAAAAAGAAACTTGGGAAAAGCACCTGGGGGTCGGAAAGGTATTTCAATTTTATTGAAGAAACAGCCGATTCTGTGATTATCCCCAGGGGTGTGGTTGGCAGTGTGCTTCGCTTTTGCAGGGATAACAGCATTGAATATGATTTCTCGGATGAACGGAAAAAGGTCGAATCCGTAACTTTTACAATGGATGTTCAGCTCCGGGAACATCAAAAACTTGCAGTAGCCGCTGCTGCGAAAAAAGACATGGGCGTCATTGTTGCTCCGCCGGGAACAGGGAAAACCATCGTCGGGCTAAAGATCATTGCTGACAAACAACAACCTGCATTAATCATTGTTCACAGGAAGCAACTGGCCGAGCAATGGATTGAGAGGATCCAATCGTTTCTTGGAATCCCTAAAAATGAAATTGGAAGTATCGGGCAGGGAAAAGGCAAAGTTGGCAAGAAGATTACGATAGCTCTTATCCAGAGTTTATACAAGATGCTCGAAAGCGCAGATCAGAATGGGTTAACGAACAAATTCGGAACGATCATCGTTGACGAATGCCATCATATTCCGGCAGAGTCCTATCGAAATATCATTGGGAAACTATCTTCATTTTATTTGTATGGATTGACCGCAACACCTTTTCGGAAATACAATGACGGGAAACTGATTTTCATCCATCTGGGCGAGATTATTTCTGAAATAAAAGCGCCTGATATCGCTGCCCTTAAAACCGCAAAAATCATCATCCGCAATACAGAACTCGATGTTCCTTTCAATTCGAAAACGGATAAGTTCGAGACCTTATCAAAGGTCCTGGTCCATGATTCTGCAAGGAACAAGCTAATTCTTAAGGATGTGATCTCGGAGCTAACCTCGGGCAACAAGGTCGTGATCATTACCGAAAGGAAAGAGCACCTTGATTCATTAAACCAATATCTCAAACAATCATACGAAACGATTGTCCTGTCCGGTGATGACCCTGAAAGCAGCAGAAGCATGAAATGGAAAATGCTGAAGGATGGTAGTTTTCATGTTCTAATCACAACCGGACAATTCTTTGGAGAGGGTATTGATCTTCAAAACATCGACCGTTTATTCCTTGTGTACCCATTTTCATTCCAGGGCAAGCTGATCCAATATATCGGAAGGGTACAACGGTCAGAAATCGCCCCGATCATTTATGATTACCGTGACATCAAGATCGATTACTTGAATAAATTGTTTCTGAAAAGAAACACCTATTATAGAAAACTTGAAAAACAGGCATCCTTGTTTGACGAACCTGAACCAGGTTTTCTGCCAACCGGACACACACTATCAATTGAAGAGACCGTCACCATTGCAATTGATGATCTTGAATTCAGATACGGAACAATTGCCTTCAGGTACCATGCAGACAAAATAAATCAGGAACTGGAATTTGAAATTGATAATGATCAGATCCGGCCAGAGTTTGATGTGTTGAAGCCGTATTTTTCAAAAATTCTGAAGAAAAAGAATGTCAATGTGCTTATCCAGGCTGAGTTTCAGGATAAAATATTGATTTCCCAAATGGCGACTTCTTCTGACCTGGAGAAGATAAACGGTGAGATTATTGATATTGCCCGGTTCCGGTTTGTGTCAAAATTCATAATGGGCAGTAGTTACAACAAGTTCAAAGGGAACTTAATGGACATAAATCAACTCCAATCACAGGAGGATACAAAAACTTCATTGTATGAATCCGGCGAACAACTGCTCGATGACCTTTTGAATAATAAAAAGGTAATCCATTACCGGCAGCTCCGGTATTTGGCCGAAAAGCACGAAAGTGATATTCTTAAACTGCGTTTTGTCCTGAATCCATTTTCATTTGTTTTCCTGTTATCCGGGCAAGAGCAGTTTCATCTGGTAATGGAAACACTTGAAACCCGGGAAGCAACTTACATCTGGCATATTGAAAAGGACAAACAGGAACTCCGCAGCCAGTTACAGGTGATAGACCGGCAACTGAATATGATCCGTAATGATGGGCGCCAGGCTTTTCTTGAATCGCAGCCAGTGAATTTTAGTCGAGTCTTACATGATTATTCGGACGAGCAGAAAGGGTTTATCCTTTGGAAGGATTTGCTTGAAGAAAGGCTTGTGTAATCGAATTCAGATATCAAATACCCTATTAACCCTAACAAATACTAACGTTTCAGAATTTACTCAATGTATTGAGTAAATTATCTCAATAGGGAGATATGAACGATTTGTAATTCGCGAATCGCGAATTACGATAATTCACTTTCTTTCTTGACCTCCAAAATCTTCTTTATTGCAACCATTTGCATAATTGAATCTGAAACACCAGTCCTTACAATACTTCTGCACTTCAGGTTTGACATAACGTTCTATCGAATAATCATACCTATAGTAGGCATGGGTCTTTTTATCATAAAACACATTATGTAAAACTTTACATAATGGGCACAATCATCCTTCTGGCACTGTTACTCCCAGTGAAGCTGACAACAAGATAACAAAGAAGATCAAAGATTGCGGTTTACTTACTGCTCGATGTTGCTGTCCTGGATCACATCATCGTGGGTGATAACCGGTTTTATTCCTTTGCTGATGAAGGTACTATTTAATAATTATGGTGTTTCAGATGCAAATTAAATCTCAATGGCATGAAAATTTTACAACATCTAAAATCATGATATATAATTATATATGCAATTTTTATCATTAGTTTTGGTGTTTCGTAGAATACGTAGTTACTTTTTTTCTTGACTTTTTGGTTTTTTGTTGTATCTTTGTAGCCGTTGTAGTGATGAAAAAATGAAAAAGAAGATCTGCGATATTGCAATAATTCAAACAGGTATATATGCCAAACCTGATCCGGTCGGTGAGGTTCTTTATATAATGGGTCGCCATTTTAACTCAGATAAAATAATTGATCCTGCTATTCAACCCGAGCTTCAACTTAATGATAAAACAAAGAAACATTTGCTTCGGACAGGTGATATTTTAGTTGCCTCAAAAGGGTATGATCTCTTTTCCGTTGTGTTTCATCCTTTGAAATATCCTGCAGTGGCTTCCTCCATGTTCATTATTTTGAAACTTCAGGATCCTCAGACTGTCCTTCCTGAATATTTGGCTTGGCACCTTAACCATCCCCAAACACAAAAAATACTTTCAGGAAGTTCCAAAGGAACGGCCTTACGATCAATAACAAAAGACATTATCGGTAATTTAGAAATCCCTATTCCCCCGGTTCAGAAACAAAGAGCATTGCTAAAGGCAATGTCCCTTTTAGCAAGGGAAGCACAACTTAAAAGTAAAATTGAGAATTTAAAAAATTCAATCATTCAGCATCAATTGTTATCAATAATATCAGAATAATATGAACGGTAAAATCACTCAAAAAGAAATCAATCAGATCGTCTGGAAAGCCTGCGATACTTTTCGCGGCGTTATTGACCCCAGTCAATACAAGGATTATATTCTGACAATGTTGTTTTTAAAGTATGTTAGTGATGTCAATAAGGACATCTACCAAAAACATCTGGCAAAATATGGTGGTGACACTGAACGTGCGGAACGTGCCATGAAGATGGAAAGGTTTATCGTACCCCATAATAGCACCTTTGATTATCTTTTTGAGCACAGGAATAATACCAATATCGGAGAGGTGATCGATATTGCGCTGAATGACCTGGAAGAAGCCAATCGTGAAAAATTGAGCAGCGAAGACGGAAGCGGTATTTTCCGCAATATTAGTTTCAACAGCAGTAACCTTGGTGATGCGAAAGATAAAAACAACCGGCTTAAAAACCTGCTGATTGATTTTAGCGAAATGGACCTTTCTCCTGCTCACCTTGAATACAACGATATTATTGGTGATTCCTATGAATTCCTGATATCCAATTTTGCGAGCGATGCAGGGAAAAAGGCCGGTGAGTTTTACACTCCAAGCGAAGTTTCAACCTTGCTGGCAAAGTTGACAAAATCAAAACCAGGTGCAAGGATTAGCGATCCAACCTGTGGATCTGCCTCCTTGCTTATTAAAGCTGGTAAAGAGGTCGGCTCGGATGACTTTTCATTGTATGGCCAGGAAGCAAATGGAAGTACCTGGGCATTGGCCGTCATGAACATGTTTTTGCATGGTTTTGACAATGCAACTATCCGTTGGGGCGACACCATTCGGAATCCCAAACTGAAAGAAGGAGACGCCTTGATGAAATTTGACACGGTGGTTGCGAATCCTCCATTTTCACTGGATAAATGGGGTGCTGAGGACACAGCAATTGCGGATAAATACAACCGGTTCTGGCGAGGAGTCCCACCGAAAAGCAAAGGAGATTGGGCATTTATAACCCATATGATTGAAACAACGTATGAAGGAACTGGCAAAGTAGGCGTTGTTGTACCTCATGGAGTACTATTTCGCGGAGCCAGCGAAGGGAAAATCCGTCAGAAAACAATTGAGGAGAATATCCTTGAGGCCGTTATCGGATTACCGGCAAACCTTTTTTTCGGAACAGGTATTCCTGCAGCCATCATGATTTTCAATAAAGGTAAAAATCAAAACCGGAATGTTCTATTCATAGATGCAAGCCAGTATTATGAGAGCGGAAAGAACCAGAACAAGTTAAGGAAAGATGATATTGACCACATTGTTGAAACCTACCGGAAATTCAATGCCGGGGAATTACAGCCTGGTATTGTTGAGGATAAATTCTGCTATGTTGCCACATTTGAAGAAATTGCTGAAAATGATTTCAATCTGAATATTCCCCGGTATGTCGATACCTTTGAAGAAGAAGCTGAGGTAGACATAACGGCAGTGCAGAAAGAAATAGATAAATTGGAAGATGAATTGAAAGAGGTTCAAAAAGAAATGACGATTTATTTGAAAGAGTTAGGTCTTTAACCCCTTGTGATTTAAACAAATTTGATTATTTCAAAACAAAACCACATGAAAAAAGAAATTCTGGATAAGATGATAATGATACACACATTGCGTATTGACATGATGGATGGAACTTTTTTGAGCTATAATATTGATGCCTATGAGAAAGAAGATCTTGAAAAGTATCTCGAATACAGAACGGATTTTTCACATGACTCGGATACCCCATTTATCCAGTTTCTAACAATAGAAGAACGGGTGGTTTTTATCAGAATCAAGGCTATAAAACGTTTGATATTTTGTTCTGATCCACCTGCGCGTATTAAAGAAGTCAAGTATCATGATAACTTCCAGGTAATAACCAGTTATGAGAACGAAATAATCATTCCTGACATCATTATAAAGTTTAAAGATTCATCAGAGCCATTGTGCTACAGCGATCTCGATCCAGAGACAGATTATATTCTTCTCGATGAAGAAGCTTTCAGCAATAAACCATTTAGAAAGACCGGGTTTATTTCAATAAATGACGAAGATGGAGAGCAAAATTATATCCCTGTTGTAAATATAACCTGTATGGAAATTAAAAGGGAACTGATATTTTCTGATGAAGTATGGGAAAGCATGAAGCATTCAAAAGATATTGATAAAAGGAAAAATTAACCTAAATGAAAATTCAATATTGTTCCGACTTGCACCTGGAATTCAAGGAAAATAAGGAATTCCTGAGATCAAACCCCTTGCTGCCAAAGGGTGAAGTACTTTTACTTGCCGGCGACATTGTTCCTTTTACCGTAATGCGTAAACATTCAGATTTCTTTGACTATGTAGCCGATCATTTTGAAACAACCTATTGGCTGCCGGGAAATCATGAGTATTATCATTCCGATATTGCCGAGAGAAGCGGTCAAATGAATGAGAAGATCAGGAGTAACGTATTCCTTATAAATAATCTGTCAGTCAAGTATCCTGATGTTAAACTTATCTTCTCAACACTATGGACTAAGATCAGCCCCGTTCATCAATGGGCGATCCAGCAAGGTATTTCCGATTTCCAGGTAATCCACCATCAAGGTAATCCTTTAACACCCTTTCATTTTAATCAGTTACATGAAGAAAGTCTTCAGTTTCTTCAAAAGGAAGTAAACCAGGAGAAGTCTATTGTTGTCACCCATCATGTTCCGACCTTCATGAATTATCCTGATAAATATTCAGGGAGTACCTTAAATGAAGCTTTTGCCGTGGAACTTTATGACTTTATTGAACCATCTGGAATTGATTACTGGCTTTTCGGACACCATCATCAGAATGTTTCTGAATTCAATATTGGTACTACAAAAATGATTACAAATCAACTTGGCTACGTTAAGCACCAAGAAGATGCTGGTTTTGATATTAATAAGATCATTGAAACTAGAAATGATTATAATTTATGATATTCAGTATAATATACTTATTTTTGCACAATATACTCATTAGCTATATTATGTAATTTTAACTATATCATAAAATAATTATGAAAAAACTGATCCAATACATTATTAAAACCCTTGGGGCAGAAATTCTTGTTAACCCATTGCTGCGCAGTAATACAGGCAAACTTCCGTTGTTTTTGAGTGAAACTTACAATTTATCTGAAGCAAAAATACTTAACCATACTTTTATTATTGTAGAAAGGCGCAACCCGGATGAACTAAGTATCTTACAAACGGAAAAGCACTTTAAAATTATCAAAGACACATTTGACACCAAGGTTGTCCTTCTTGCAAACAATCTTGCATCATATAATCGAAAGAGATTGATTGAGAAGGGTATTAATTTTATTGTACCAGGCAAACAATTATTTCTTCCCGACTTATTGATCGATTTGCGGGAAACTCTTTCTCCCCAAAGGGAAACAGGGAAAAAGCAGACTTTGCTTCCTTCCGCTCAGCTTCTGGTTCTGTATAGGATCTTAAACAGAGAAAACATCCGGAGAATAGAAAATATTCCCTTCAAACAACTTGCTGAAATATTTCATTATACACCAATGGTAATTACCAATGCTGCGGATAACCTGAAGTTACATGAAATATGCACGACAGAAGGTTCAAAAGAAAGGTATATCCGCTTTAACCTTGATATTCCTGAAATGTGGAATGACCTTGTTAAGAGAAATCTGCTGATAAATCCAGTCCTTAAAAGAGTATTTGTTGATGAAAAACCTGAAAACGTTTTTCTATTGCACTCTAATACATCAGCATTACCAGAATACAGCGATATGAATCCAAGTCGGCAGGAATTTTTTGCAATCGATAGAAAAGCCTTCTATGAATTGCAAAAAACCAACAGATTGTCAAATGCAAATAAATCGGAAGGGAACTATTGCCTGGAAGTATGGAAATATGATCCTTTAAATCTGATTGGCGGGATGTCGAATGAAAAGATTGCAGTCGATCCGCTTTCGCTTTTTTTATGTTTGAAAAATGATCACGATGAACGGATACAGGATGCCCTTGAACAAATTATAAAAAAATATATATGGTAATAGGACTCGATAAATTTAAAGAATTTTTTAAGGACTATCCTGATAGTTACATTGCAATTGGCGGGACTGCCTGTGATATTGTAATTGAAGATGCCGGTTTCGTGCCAAGGGCAACAGATGATATTGATATTATCTTAATTGTCGAGGCATTAAAGCCGGATTTTATCCTAAGTACATGACAAAATTTTAATACAATTCACAAGATCGTTTATTGACAAAGGATTCAAGAGGGCATGAGCTAAAAAGATAAGTCCAAACTTAAACAAGCTATAGGCTTTGCGGCCATGTTTCTTGATTTTAATCCGTAACCTTGAAAAAAATACGTATTATACTACTCATATCTAAGACCCAGTTTTTCCATCATCCGGCTTGAGCTTTTGGTCACCTCATTGAAATGCCATTCCCCATTGATCTTTATCTTCTTAAG
>Ga0268283_1000617_pt1 | contig 21507 bp, 29 predicted proteins | sample saktaG_13_FD_190140 | JGI IMG/M metagenome (GOLD analysis project Ga0268283, IMG submission 190140) | Saline water microbial communities from Sakinaw Lake, British Columbia, Canada - sak_2013_06_06_36m | ecosystem: Environmental > Aquatic > Non-marine Saline and Alkaline > Saline ... | reverse complement strand
TTTTTCAACACACTTTTTCATACCTTCAAGCTGACGCTCTAAAAGTATTTGTGCAGCTTCTTTACCGTAAATTCTTTTATTATTATAGAAAATCCATGGATAAATTTTTGAACCGATCTCGCCTGTCGTATCAACACTGTTGATAGTCACGGTAATATGATCGATATCATATTTGACCATTTCATCTACGAATTTTGGAAGTTCCAAGCCATTTGTAGAAAGACAAAGTTTTAAGTCAGGTGCTCGCTCACGTACCATTCTAAAAGTATCAAAAGTCTTTTTAGGATTTGCAAGTGCATCTCCCGGACCTGCGATTCCAAGTACACTTAAGCGCTGAACTTCACCGCCAACGTACATAACTTTTTTTGCAGACTCTTCAGGTGTGAGTCTTTCACTCGTAACTCCTGGACGGCTCTCGTTTGAACAGTCATATTTTCTATTACAATAGTTACACTGGATATTACACGCCGGTGCTACTGCCACGTGAATACGTGCATAGTGATGGTGTGCTCCCTCGGAGTAACATGGGTGATTGTGTATCTTATCTTGGATATCTTGAGGCAGAGCATTTTCTGCCGGATTGCTTGAACTACAGCTCATTTTATTTCCTTTATTTTTTATCTATTTTAGGAATTCAAATGATCTCGCCTCATGGTGCTACAATCATTTATTAAAAAGGTTTATGCAACTTGTGTTCTAGAAGTAAGTTTTAGTTTTAAACACAATACTGACAATTTTGTCAGATTTGAAGCCTTACATGTAAGGGAAAGTTGCGGTTTAATACGAAACTTCAGCATTGCTTTTTCAGAGTTTCATAGAATATAATTATTTTTTATATTCCATTAATGTATTTAATGTAAAATTTACTTTATAATTATCAAAATTTTCAACTAAAAATGTAGAACAATTGTTTAAAAACGTTTCTTTTCCATGATATAGATATTTTATTATCCAAAAGGAGTAGCCATGTTATCAAAGCTTATTGTTATTGCAAATTTAAATCATTTTAAATTTTTAATATGTAAGATTGATCCAACAGGCAAAGAATCTCTTCAATTGGAAAAAAGTAGTGATAGTATCTTCACATATCAAAGAAAAGATTTAAAAGTTTCAGAACACAATAATAAGTTTCAAAGTGATCATGAAAGCGATTTTAATGTAGATTTTCATATTAGTGAGAAAGAAAGATGTTGTCGCATACAAGAGATAGCAGATCAGATTGAAAACGTTTTACAACCACATAAGCATAAAGCTTGGTATTTTATAGCACCAAAAGTTATCAACGAGCAAGTTGTTGAAATACTCAGATCTGCTATGACAGAGTGTATGGTTGTAAACCTTTATGCAGATCTCACAAAAATGCTCGAACATGAGTTGTTAGAACATTGTAAAATTCTTTTAGCTCAAAAACATAAAGCTCTTGCTCTTTAAAAAAAGATATTTTAAGTCCCAAAATTTTTACTTCTTAGCTCCAAAGATAAGCACATTCGCGTATCTCGCACCCCAAACCAAAAACAGTATAAGCCAAGCAGTAAATGAAATATCAAATAAAAAATTAGCTCCCCAGCCAAAGGCAATATTTAAACTATACAAAGCTCTCAGTAGCACGACGACTTGAACAAACCAGAATACGTTAGTAGCGAAATTATCGGCATTTGGAACCTGTCCTGAATGACCTAAAGTGACTCTTGTTCCAAAACCTATAAGAATAGTCGTCACAAATCCTAAAGCCAATAAATGCACACCAAGGAAGTAAAAATCTGTATGAAGAAATAGCGCCGCTGTATGTGCAATTGCCGAGATCAAAAACGCAGACGGAAGCCAGAATAATCCCAGATGCAGTACCCATAAAATAGAAGGTGAGCTAAAGAGCGGGAGTTTCCAGTTTATAAACTCTCTTAATAGGTACAAAGCCAATACAATATCTACAATGATTTGAGCGATTTCAAAATTAAATGAACTAAATAGTGTTTTTAAACTCAATAATATAAACACATATTTTATGAAGTTTTCATTTTTTACCTCAAAAGAGTGCGAGAAAAATGGGATCATTCTTTGAGCGACACTAAAGGTCAAAAATATAATATACATGTAAAAGCCTAGATTGATAGCGAGGCTTTGAACTTGTAGTCCCAGCTCAAAAGCTATAAACAAGATGTGTGAAGCAAGTCCAAAATATTGTGCGCTCAAGATCCAAAAAGGGTCTTTTTTGTCTGCCATCTTTCCCGTTTTATAGAGCTGTGTCAGTTTTAAAACTACGGAAATCTGCGATATAAAAAGCGTTGCCATTCCCATTATCAGAAGAAAATGGCTTACATATACACCTAGAAGAAAAATAATAGAACCTACAATATTGGCGTAAAAGATTTTAGTATAGTAGGTTTTCTCTATAGCTTCTGCTTGGCAAAATCTCGCAAATGTGGTAAACAAAAATCCCGTAAAGAGATTTGTAAAGACCATAAATACAAGTGAATAAACATGGAAGCTTAAAGAATCAGTCCCTAAGACGAAGATACCTTTATAACTTAGTGCAAAAATGAGCATCATCACCACTGCGTTTACGATGCCTAAAATAAAAAATGGTTGATGAGGCTGTGATAGAAAATAACTCTCTTGCTTTACTTCAGTTTTATAGTTCATGATATTCTTCTTTTCTTTTTTTTTGAAGTGTAGTAGGATATTTTTAGAAATAACTTGACGTGCATCAAGATTTCTATGCTAAAAATATCAAAAAAAGCTTTCAAACCCTAAACTGCTGTCTTGTAACAACTCCCCAGTACGGATCTTCATAACGATCTTCTCTATAAGTTGTTCGTTCAAATGCGCTGATGCTTTTGCGCCAAAACTCAGATGCATATTCAGCCCCTTCAATCTGTTTTATCTCCCACTCTCCATAATATCTTCTCCAAATCATATGGGCAAATTGTCTGCCGATTGCATTGTTTCGAAAAGAGGGAATAACGTAAAACTCACAAACTTCGTAACGCGCATCTCCCTTGATGGCGATTGCCGCAATCGCCGCAGGGATTTCATCTACTAAAAGAAGCAACCCTTCAACACCCTCACCTATTTGTGTATCGAGTTCAAATACTCCCATCTCATTTGGTTTTTTTAGAGTGATTGCGGAGAACTCTGCCTCGTAACATTGCGCAAGGTTTAAATAGATATGGATATTTGCCTTTGTAATGGTGACTACTCTCATATTATGACCTTTGGAGGTTGATTTTTGCCGAAAGTCTAGCATAAGGATTTGCAAAAAATCTGATGACTTACATGTAAGACATTATTTGTAAGAAATTATACACAAAGCCTAATTCAACTAAAATATCGAAAATAAAGGGATCATTATGAAAATTACAAAAAATATATTGGTACATATCGACTATCGTTTGACTGACGCGGATGGCAATCATCTCAATCCAAATGAAGAGGAACTCATATATCTGCATGGCGGATATGGTCATATATTTACGGAGCTTGAAGGTGTGCTCGATGGTAAGGAAGTGGGTGATAGTTTTGAAGTAACACTCACTCCTGAACAAGCTTTTGGAGAGTACAAAGAGGAACTTATCGTACAAGAACCTCTCAGTGAATTGCCTGAGGATATTTATATAGGAATGGAACTCGATACCGATGATGAATCTCAAGTCGTCTATATTGTGACAAATATCCAAGACGATTTTGCTCTTTTAAACGCAAACCATCCGCTTGCTGGACGTACTCTGACTTTTGAAGGCAAGATCACAGAGCTACAAGAACTCAGCGACGAAGAGGTCAAAGAAATTTTGGCGCATAAACATCACGATCATTAAAAAAAACTCTCTTCAATACTTACATGCGAAGTGCCCTCTAGGTGTAAGACAATAATGTACAATTTTTGTCCGATTTAGTAAACTCACTCTAGAACGCTCATTGCATCTCTTACAAGTAAGCCTTTATTTCAATATTCTCCCTGGATTATTGCTGGGATTATTAATTAGTATACTGTCCCCGGATTTTCGAAATTACTGGGTTTGTTAAAATCACCATATAAGTAAAGATTTGTCATTGTTTCGATATCTAGCATTTGCCATGTCATTTTAATTGTTGAAGTCATAATATATTCTCCTATTTATTTTTGTTAAATGGATTGTATTTTAAATCCATACTACTATTTTCTAGTATTTCACCATGTTCATCATCTCTTAATTCTCCACATGGTAAATAGTACTCAGTAACTGTATAGCCCACTATCTTTTTCTTATTTTTATTTTTATTATTCACGAATTCAAGTTCTTCAGATGTGAAGAAATATAATACTCGTGATTCTATAGGTCTATCTCCATATGAACCTTTTTCTACCCATGCACAATTTGGATGCTTACTAATGAAAGCACGCACTTTTTTTGATTCACTTGGAAAGTCTCGCTCAAAAAATCCTTCATTATGATGATCTAAGGATTGATATTCTTTGAACTTAAGTCCAACAACCGTTACTAATGCTGATACGGTTTTATTAGTAAATTCCTCCTGTGATAAAAATTTCATTTTCTGAAAACAAAACCCTGCAAAATTCAACCCAACAAGAATCATTATTGGTATTAAAAATATTCCTACTAATATTCGCAATCCATTTTTTCTTTGTTTTGCTTGTATATCTGTCGTCATCTGTTCCATCTAAGCAACTTGCTTTCTAATTTAGTGTTGGTGTTTATCGCAGTGGAGAGGTTCTCTGCTCTTCCTGCTCCATGGTAATCTGGCAATACATTTACGCTATCACTAAGTGTGATGCTCTCTTTTATGGTATCCATATCATTGGTTTTAAACCAAACATCATTAATTATTTTTGTTTCACCCTCTGTGGTAGTAAAGCTAGAGATTTGGTTGAGGGTGTTTTGTTCTTCGTAGTCTGAAGTATTTAAGTAATCTAGGTTTATGGAAGCTACACCTAGTTCTTTGAGGGTATGGAGTTCTCCTGCATCGGTTACTCCATTGGAGTTACTATCTTGCCATAAGCGCAATGCGTTATAGATATTATCTTTACTGTCTATCACTCCATCTTTGTTTTCATCATATTCTTTGAGTGCTTCAAATCCGTTTGAAGCTTTTGTGCCGTTTGAGAGGAGTGTGTTGTTACCGAATAGTTCTGTTCCGTCGTTGATGATGCCATCACGGTTTTTATCAAATGCCAGTAGTGCATCTGTACTTTGTATCCATCCTGTCTTTTCACGGATACCATCTTTTTCCATATCGAAGTAAGCAGGGGTAGCGTAGAGATCAAGAGAGGTAACACCGTCATGATTGAGATCGAGTACTAGTGGAGATGAGAAGTTTTCTAGTACCACTCCTACTCTAGGGTAAGTTTTATCACTCATAGTTCCCCCGCCGGGTTTGGGGATAATCTTTTCTAAAGTTTTTATAATTTTACGTTTATTCATCTCATGCTGCCTTTTTTGTTTGGTTATTTGACTTACACCACAGGGCACTTCGCATGTAAGCTTACACATACATTTCCAATGTGAGGTTTAGCAGGAGCAAGGAAAAACCTAAATATAGTAATTTTGAACGGCTATTGTATCTCTATTGATTTTTTTAGTCAAATTATCATCTTTAAAACCACCCGCTCACTTACATGTAAGACAATAATGTACAATTTTTGTCCGATTTAGCAAACTCCCGCTAGAACACTAAATGCAATCAACTCCTTAAATTCAAGTAAAGGTGCAGTTTATGCAGATCGCTATTCCAACAGACAATGAAAATGCAATCTACTCTAATAACGCGTACACTGCTCCAAAATTTGCAATATATACGGTTACTATAAACGACAAAACAGATATTAGTTTTTCGCTTCAACAGATCATTTATAATCCTCTTCATAAACTTAAATGTGACTATTTTGAAGAGGCACAACTTAAATGTAATTGCGACAAAGAACACGCAACTAATCTACGTCATCTCTACGAACACTACTCACTTCTTGATCTTATCAGCGGCTGCGAGTATCTTCTTGCTACACGTTACTGCAAAAATGTTAGTAGAAGCCTGAAAAAAGGTGGAATCCTTATCTATAAAATCCCGCCGATCATCAAAAATGTAGATAATGCGATCAAAAATTTTCTAATAGGAGCTTCCTTTGCAAATACAGCACAACACATACACTATGCATCTTAATGACTTGCCTCTTGATATTGGTTATGCATCCGAGAGGGTCAGCGTTCAGAGTGGAGATGGAAGCAGCCATATTATAGGTGGACAAGATGGAAAAACACAGCTTATCATCTGTGCTCCTTTTGTAGATAATGATCTTCTCCTTGAGCTTCAAAAAATAGAAAAAGAGCTTCCTAAGGGCGGTGAGTATGAAGTAACTGCCTCTTTGGTTTTTGCCGAGCCTTTAAAAGAGAAACTTACTCTGCAGAGATTTCAAACTTTTAGTGATGACAAAGAGGAGTTTGCAGATTTTTATGCCACAAAACTCAGCGGCGAACCTTATGATGGAGCACTGACAAAAGCGCTTATCCTCATCTCGAAAGACGGAGCCATCTTTTATGATGAGTTTCTCACCGACTTGAGCGAAAAGTTTAACCTTCCAACACTGCTTCGTAAAATATACGCAGCTCAAACTTGCTATACAGGAAAAGGATGCCACTAATGAACGAGTTAATACAGACAATCAAAAAAGAGCTGAGAAATCAGACAACAGTACCCTACTTTGGACTTGGAATCTTTAAAGATACAAAAACAAAAGATGGTGAGCAGATGCCTTATGATTCGGATTCTATGATCCTTACCATGAACGATGGTAAGCCTATGAGTCAAAGACTTATGTTTGAGTATTCACGTGCGGCTATGCACCTAGAACAACGCCGCGGTGTGGACTATATGACACAACTCATAAACCATATCTATACCAAACCTTTTGAGCCGACCTCTTTACAAAAAGCGATCAACGATATGGCTCCAAACTATATCATTGATACAAATCGCGACACAAAGATGCAAGAGTTGTTGGCTTACGAGCCACATTGTCTCATTATAGGTAAATCCAGACTTATGGCAGATAAAAATCGCTATGAAGTATATGAATATGATGTGGAAAACAAAAAATATTTTCTAGTCGAAGATGAAGTGCTTGACACTGCTAAAAAGATCCTTTTTAAACCGATGGGTTCACCTCTTCCAAACCCAAGCTTTGTCATCTCAGATGCGGATTATGTGGATTGGCTCACTGAGGCGATGGGCGGATTTGCTCTCCCTCCGATTCTAAAGACATATAGAAAAGCCAAAAAGTATCTCTTTTTAGGGACATATTTTGATCGTGATACGGACAGAATGGTCGCAAATGAGCTTACAATGGATTTAGAGGGCGGTTATGTCGTCACAGATCAAGAACTCGGTAAAAAAGAGAAAAAGTTTGTTGAAAAGCATAACTTAGAAGTAATAAACATGTCACTCGAAGAATTTATAAAAGAATTTATTTAAAGGACTTAGCTATGCCAATAATTCCAACAGTAAAAGACCGAACACCTCGCGGTGAGCGATACTTTGATCTTTTTTCAAAACTTATTAGCGACCGTGTCATCATCATTACCGAACAAGTGGATGATCATATGATGGGCGTTATCGTCGCCCAACTTTTGTATCTTGAAGCGGAAGACTCAAGCGAGCCTATTCACATGTATATCAGTTCTCCGGGTGGTTCTGTAATGGCTGGACTTGCAATTCTTGACACGATGCAGCTCATCACTGCTCCTGTTTACACATATGCGATGGGAATGGTCGCTTCAATGGCGGCTGTTTTATTTACATGTGGAGAAAAGGGACATAGATATATGTTGCCAAATGCTGAGATCATGATCCATCAACCTCTTGGTGGCACACAAGGTCAGGCAAGTGACATCGAGATTCAGGCAAAACACATCATGAATCTTAAAAAAAGACTCTATAAAATTCTTTCAAAGGCGACTGGAAAACATGTTAAGACTATTGAAAAAGAGAGCGATCGTGATAACTATTTTGAAGCAGAGCAGGCTATTGCATTTGGATTGGCCGACACAATACTAACTAGAATAACTCCAAAGGATGTGTGATGAGTGATGAAAAAACTTGTTCATTTTGTGGACGTAAACAAAGCGAAGTCAAAAAGATGTTTTCATCTGAAAAGACGAATATCTGTAACGAATGTGTAACAACATGTTCAAGTATCCTCCAAAAAGAGGTGAAATACGAAGAGCGTGCACAAATGCAAGAACAGCTTCCAAAACCCCAAAAGATCGTAAGTTTTTTAAACAAACATATTATCGGTCAAGAAGATGCAAAGAAAGTACTTGCAGTGGCTTTGTATAACCACTATAAACGCATTGAAAATCCAGTTTACAATAATGTAGAACTTGAAAAAAGCAATATCCTTCTTTTAGGTCCAACGGGAAGTGGAAAAACATTGCTTGCCAAATCTTTGGCAAAGATCATGAATGTGCCTTTTGCTGTAGCAGATGCAACAGCGCTGACTGAAGCTGGTTATGTTGGAGAAGATGTTGAGAGCATACTTTCTCGTTTGCTTGCTGCTGCGAATTTTGATATCGAACTCGCACAACGTGGCATCATCTACATTGATGAGATAGACAAGATCGCTCGAAAAAGTGAATCTTCCACTATGGGACGTGATGTCTCAGGTGAAGGCGTACAGCAAGGTCTTTTGAAGATTTTAGAGGGTGCTGAAGTTTACGTTCCCGTTAAAGGAAGCCGTAAAAATTCTACGACCGAGACAGTTCTTTTTGATACGACTCATGTACTCTTTGTCTGTGGTGGAGCGTTTGTCGGACTTGTTCCAGATAGCAATACTAAAAAGAACAATAAAGTGGGTTTTGGCGCTGTGAAAACTACCGATGAAAAAGCATTTAAAGTTGACCAAAAAGCGCTTGTACATTATGGAATTATCCCTGAGTTCATCGGACGTATTCCTGTTATCGCTCAACTACGTGAGCTTACAAAAGAGCAGATGGTTCAAATATTACAAGAGCCAGACAATGCACTTATCAAGCAGTTTCAAGCCCTCTTTGAAATGGATGGCATCGAACTAAGATTTGAAGAAAAAGCTCTCGAAGCCATAGCTGAACTCGCAACTGAGAAAGGTGTGGGTGCCAGAGGACTTCGTGGAATCATCGAAGAGGTGATGCTGCCGCTTCAATATTCTTGTCCATCAGTTGATAATCTTGTGAGCTGTACCATTACAGAAGCCGTCGTCAAAGACCAGACAAAAGAGCCAATTTTTACATACAAAACACAAAAGGAAGCATAAGATGAAAGTATATTTAGACAATAACGCGACAACAAAGATAGACCCGCTTGTAAAAGTAAAGATGCAGCCTTTTTTTGAAGATCTTTACGGTAACCCAAACTCCCTGCACTCTTTTGGTATGGATGTGCGCCCTCACCTCAATGAAGCGCTTGGTTCTATGTACGATGCCTTACATGTAAGAGATGAAGATGATATTTTAATCACTTCATGCGCGACAGAGAGTAACAATAGTGTCTTAAAAGGGATCTTTTTCAAGTACATTTTAAGCAACCCTGAGAAAAATCATATCGTCACTACTTCAGTGGAGCATCCTTCTGTTTTAGACACCCTTTCATTTTTGAGCGAACATGGCGTCGATGTAACTTATGTCGATGTTGACAATGAAGGCGGTATCTCTGCTGAGGCGATGATGAACGCGGTGACAGATAAGACTATCCTTATCTCGATGATGTGGGCGAACAATGAAACTGGAATGATCTTTCCTGTTAAAGAAGTGAGTGAGTTTGCAAAAGAGAAAGGGATACTTTTTCATACGGATGCTGTTCAGGCAATAGGAAAGATTCCGGTAAATCTCACTGATATTGATGTAGATTATATGACCTTTTCAGCTCATAAATTCCACGGTCCAAAAGGGATAGGCGGTTTGTATGTTAAAAAAGGAAAATCGTTGCCAAATCTTTTTCACGGAGGCGAGCAAATGGGCGGTAAACGTGCGGGTACTCTCAATGTTGCATATATCGTCGGTATGGGTTTGGCAATGAGACAAGCTGTGGGACATGTGGAAAAAATGAACACAGATGTCAGACGGCTAAGAGATAAACTCGAAGATGCAATCTTAAAGATTGCCGACACTATTGTCGTAGGTCCTAGAGAAAAAAGAACACCAAATACCATCCTTATCTCTCTTAAAGGTATTGAGGGGGAATCTATGCTTTGGGACTTAAACCGTGCGGGAATCGCGGCATCGACTGGAAGTGCTTGTGCCTCAGAATCTCTCCATGCAAACCCCGTTATGAGTGCAATTGGCGAAGATCCTGAACTCGCTCATACAGCGATGAGACTTTCGCTTTCACGTTTTACGACTGAAGATGAGATCGATTATGTTATCGAGATGTTTACAAAAGCGGCTGATAGATTACGCTCAATCTCTTCGACGTATGCTTACACAAACAATAAAGCGAGCTAATTAGAACCAAAATTGCATTAAAAAAGAAATTTTAAAAAGGAAACTTATGTCAAAAGTACAAGAGTTCATCTACAACAATAACCTTCAATGGCAAGCATCATTTAATGCTAAAACAGACAAGTATGCTTATGGCTATAGAGGGAGTTTGGTTATCACTCCAGGGCAAATACTCTCAGCCGACAAACAGCTTCCTCCAAAAGCTACAGCGACTCAAACTATTTTGGTAAGCAACAGCGACGCAGTAGATTTTATAGCATGTGAGTTAGAAACTCTTGATTTTTTCGAGCCGTTTGTAGAACGCTACAAAGAGGTTCTTTCACCAAGCGGTCTTTACATCCTTTTTGTAACTGATCTTGATGGTGATGGGAAGTTTACTTATGAAGGACTCACATTTTATGCATTTTCACTTGATGAAAGTTCTGTTTGGAATGAGCTTTTAGATCACGCAGACCTTCCAAAAGGGGATTTGAAAAAAGCGAGCGCAGAAGAAAAGATTGACATCGTTTATGATGAGATTAAAACGACAACTCTACGCATCAAAGATAAAACTTACGAAGAGATCAAAGCACTTAAAAACGCGAGTAAAGCGAAGACTCTTTTTGGAGCTGTTTAAACCCTCTCTTTTACAATAAATTAGAGATATAAAATAAAATATCTCTAATTCTTCTCAATGTTACCAATTAATTACTATTATGACTTTATCATTAAAATCGGGTAAGAAAATTTTCTTGCTACACCAGACAAAGGGTATACCATGACCGTTAGTTCTAACTACAATGCGTATTCATCTTATAGTTCTCAAGGTGCTTCATCATCTTCAAAACCGGCAAAACCGGATTTTGAAGCTATGGCGCAGCAACTACTGACTTCGATGGATAGTGATAGCAGTGGTGGAATCAGTAGTTCCGAGTTTAGTACAGCAGCAAATGCATCCAACTCAAGCAGTAGTAGCTCGAGTAGTAGCAGTAGCTCATCAGCCGCTGATATTTTTAATACACTAGACTCAAACAGTGATGGCAGTTTAAGTACGTCTGAACTTATGACAGCACTTAAAGATTCCAAGCCACAACAAACAGAAGGAGGTGGAAAACCGCAAGGTGGAATGCCGCCACCGCCACCGCAACAATCAGGTGATTCTTCATCTACTTCTTCAACATCTTCATCTTCTGAAAGTTCAAGTACAAGTGAGGTATATGATCCGCTTGATACCAATCAAGATGGGACAGTGAGTGCAACTGAGCAACTTGCAGCACTTTTTTCAAGTAGCAATAGTACGAGTGCGACAAGTACAACGTCCGCTAGTACAAATGCTTCTGCTTCTCAAACAACACAGAGTACAAGTAACCAACTCAGCAATACTTTGCTTCAAAAAATCCTCTCGTACTACGGAAGTAATTCTACTTCAAGTACGGACACTACATCACTGCTTAACCTCAGTGCTTAACATTCATGCCTCTTTGGGGCATGTTACTTTTTATTTACTTTTTTAAAGATACAATCAAACTATGACTCATATTTTAATGATAGAAGATGACAGCGAATTAGCGCAATTGTTACAAATACGCCTTCAAAAAGATGATATCAAAGTTACTATAGCTTTGACTCCACTAGAGGGTTTGAACCTCTTTCAAACAAGCAGTTATGATCTTCTCGTACTTGATCTTTCCTTACCACAAATGGATGGGATAGAAATATGCCGTCTTATTCGCCAAGAGAGTGACATTCCTATCATCATCTCATCAGCGCGCTCAGATATACGAGATAAGATGAGAGGCTTTTCTAGTGGAGCAGATGACTTTATACCAAAACCCTATGATTCAGTGGAACTCGTTTTCAGAATAGACGCAATCATGAGACGTATCCATCCCTCAACCCCAAAAAAATTAACTCCTTTTGAGCTTGATGAAGGGCGTCATGAGATCTCAAGAAATTCCATCCTCCTACATCTCACGCAAGCAGAATACGATATTGTCGCATATATGATAAAAAAGGAGCGTTTTGTCATCTCAAGAGAAGAGTTACTTCTCAATATAAGCTCCATCAAATACGAAAGCAGTCTTAAAAGCATCGATGTTATCATTGGGCGAATTCGTCAAAAGATAGGCGATGATCCAAAACATCCAAAATATATCGTCTCAGTGCGAGGCGCGGGGTATAAATTTGTTAATGAATAATCACTCTATTATCCGTCTTATTACTCTCTTTTTTTTCTTGATATTTCTGCTTATCAACACGCTATTTTGGGTTGCGCACCAACATTTTTCAAAGCAAGAAGAGCTCGATGAGATGCGCCGATTTCTCCTTGCAGATAGATTGTTTCATCATTCTAAAGAAGATTTTAGTACAGAGTTAAAACAGCTGATGATTCGTCCATCAACAGCAAATGCCGAAAATATATTATCAAAAGGAGAACTACTTTTAGAACTCCCTTTTGGAAAAATTGTAAAACTCGATGGAGATACCTATTTTATCAAGACGCCTCCACCGCCTCCACCTTTAGATTTTTCCGTCCATAGAAAGTTTATGCCACCGCCACCGCCCTATAGAGAAGATTGTCCTTTAGTAATATTAGAGGATACGAAGCCCTCCTCTTTACTTACTTTTTGGATAATTCTTTTGAGTGTGGACATTTTGATTCTGCTCTTTTTTGCTTATCTGATTCACAAACTTTTGCCACTACATCGCCTCAAAAATGCCATCGTTACCTTTAAAGAGCAAGATGTTACATTGGATGCGTCTATCAACGGCAAAGATGAGATCTCCCAAATAACTTATGAGTTCAATCAAGTTCTTCAAAAAATTGCAGCGATGAGAGAGGCCCGTTCTCTCTTTTTAAGAAATATTTTACATGAACTGAAAACTCCGATTATGAAAGCGTCTTTGACAACTGATTGTTTAGAACCATCACCTTCTCAAGAGCGATTAAAGCAGATATTTTCACGTATGGATTATCTTTTAAATGAATTTGCAAAGATGGAGCGTTTTAGCAGTGGAGAGTGGCAGTTAAACCTTCAAGAGTACCGTTTTGTCGATCTTCTTGACCAAGCTTGTGACCTGCTTCTCTGCGATAAAGATATGATCGATATAAAAGGGGAAGAGTCTGAGCTTGTCTTACATGTAGACTTTGAACTCTTTAGCGTGGCACTCAAAAACCTTCTTGACAATGCGCTCAAATATTCAGAGCAAAAACCAACGCTAAAGATCAGTAGCAATCTTATTCGTATCTGTAGTAGGGGAGAAGAACTTTCCCTTGAAAAACAAGATTTCAGCAAACCATTTAACCGCGCATATGAGAACTCTTCAGCAGGTCTTGGTCTTGGACTTTATATTACCGACTCCATTCTCAAAAAACATAACTTCAACCTATTCTACCAATATAGCAATGGATATAACTGTTTTAGCATCAAACTTTTCTAAGCTTCTCTCTTACACTAGCTTTAAAAGCTTTCATCGTCGGTTGCGTTATCATTTCCATAGCATTTTGGCGAAGTTTTTTTATCTTTGCGTAGGTTTGCACTGATGGGGTTTTACGACACTTCTCTATAAGTTCAAAAACAGTGTCGTCGAAATAGTCGCTTTTTTTATCTTCCATGGCATCGTAAAGTGCCATGAAAATACTTTTTTCATATTCATCCATCTTACATGTATCATCTGTGATTTTTAGCGCAACAGTGATAGCGCAATATCGCTCGAAGATATCAAGCGAGTTCGCCACTTGTGGAAGTTTATTTAAATCGTACAACTTAACCTACTTCGCCCTCTTGCGGTTCTTTTTGGACTTTTTCACCCACTCCGCGCTTAGTAAGCGGAATATCCTCACGAAATTTTTTCTCTTTATATGCTGGAGATCTTACAGTTCCATTTTTACTTCCAAGTTTATATATTTCTGCATTTAAAAAATGCTCATTAAACTCTTTTGAAAATGGCATATCCCAAGTGATACATCCAATACTCGGACAGATCGCCGCACACTGAGGATCATCAAAAATATCGACACACTCAACACACTTTTCAGGTTGAACATAGTAACGAGGATTTCCCGTTGGGTTATTGCCATCATCCACTATCGCCTCAACAGGACAGTTTTGCAAACATGCATCACAAGTTATACAAGTATCGTTAATTATTACAGCCATCATATCTTCCTTATTTGGGTTAATGACCTTGCATCATGGTGCTACAATCATTCTTTTACAGACTATGTGCAAGATATGTTCTAGAAAGCTTACATGTAAGGGAAAATATCGTAAAATTGCATATTTTAAAAACAAATTTTTATATATAGGAGATCTATTTTGAATGTTAAAGATGCACTGAAAATGAGAAAATCGATCCGTTCGTTTTTACCTAAAGAGATTGAAAAAGAGAAACTTGAGACTATTTTTGAATACGCAAGATTTACTCCCTCAGGCGTAAATATGCAGCCTTGGGAAGTAGCAATTGTAAGCGGAAAAACAAAAAATTCTCTGCAAGAAGCGATACTCAAAGCGTTTAATACTGGTATTAAACCCAATATGGATTACAACTATTATCCTCTTACTTGGTCGCAGCCTTATAAAAGCAGAAGAAAAGAGACTGGTTTGCTTATGTATAAAACGCTTGATATCTCAAGAGAGGACAAAGAAAAACAAGCAGATCAATGGAGAGCAAACTACAGAGCTTTTGACGCCCCAACAGTTTTACTCTTTTTTATGGATAAAGAGCTTGAAAGGGGCTCATTTTTAGACTATGGAATGTTTTTACAATCGATTATGCTCTTAGCACAGGAACAAGGATTAGCGACCTGTCCGCAAGCCGCCCTTGCTGAGTATCCCGATATCATAAGAAAAGAGTTAAATATTGAAGATAACAAAATAGTAGTTGCGGCAATTGCCATAGGCTATGAAAACAGCGAAGCTCTCATCAATAGCTATAAAACACCAAGAATAGAAAAAGAGAGTTTTATAAAATATTTTTCATAAAATAGTCTTTTAAAAACTAGTTGTAAAGCTTCAAAGTGTCACCGACGCTTACATGTAAGGCTCTTTGCTCTTTTGAGATATTCTCTCTAAAAGCTTGAGGGTTGACCTCAGGAGACATAAGTCCCAGCTTTTTATGTACGCGGATGACATAATTGTCACTTTGTGTAAAATAATCGTTATGCTCAGCAATGTAAGGCATATCCCAGACTATACAATCCTCCGTCGGACAGACATCAGCACATTTGGGAACAGCGGCATCGACACACTCTATACACTTTTCAGGTTTGACGTAAGTAAACTCACTGTAAGCGAGCGGTGACTCATCGGCACTCACTATGGCAGTCGCGGGACATTCATCTATACAAGCGTCACAATTTATACATGAGTCAGTGATTAGTACAGCCATTATGTATTCCTATTTTGGGCTTTGTGAAAAATTCTAAGTAGCCATAAAGGGGGATTGTCTCTTAACATATCTTGAAGTTTCATCGTTGCTTCCATAATGCTCTCGCCCTCAGCAACACGTGCGGGGTGAATACCTGAAGCTTGAACCATCTTTGAAGCAGTCGGTCCAATCTGAGTGCAGTACATGATATCCGCACTTCCAAGAGTATCTATCTTATAAGCCAGTTTCTCTTTTTCGCCCTCAGGCTCATCAGAACTATCTACCACCTCTATAAACTCAATATTATCTTGATCAACTTTGTACATGTAAAAGCTTTTAGACCAGCCGAAATGCTGATCTATATTTTCACCCGTTGAAGATGCAAAAGCGATATTCATCTTTTTTTCCTTCTGCCTCAAACGAGGCAAGCTTTAGCGCCTTAGCGGCTAGCGTAGCTAAATGGGCTTTGCTCATTTGGCGTTCAAATTAAAATGAATCCATAACATTCGCATGAGATGTGCGAGCATCCATAGAGATTTCTGCCATAAATGCTTGTTCTTTGACCGTTGGAAGCATCAAACCTTTTGATTTGTGCTCACGGATTTTGTATGTTCCAGCTTCATTTCCAGACACATAGTAGTCATTGAACTCTACAGTGTAAGGCATATCCCAAACAATAGAACCTTCAGTTGGACAAACATCAGCACAACGAGGAGTATCCGCATGACCTACACACTCTACACAAGTTTCAGCTTTTACATAAAATCTTTCACCCTCGAACGGGTTTTTGTCATTATCATCTGGTAAAATTGCCGCTACTGGGCACTCAGATGCACACGCATCACAGTTTATACACTCATCAGTTATCATTACAGCCATTTGGTACTCCTTGATTTTTTAATAATTTAAAAATAATATGCAACTTTTATTCGAACTAAAAACTGCTTACTTTAAGATCTTCGAGTAAGGGTTCGAGTTTAATATCGATTCCACGTAAAAGCATCGTTGCCTTACAGCCCTCTTGCAGATCAAGTTTATCATATGCATTTGCCGTGATTAGTGAGATGATATCTCCAAAATCACTGTTATTTAAAGTTAGCTCACAAAGAGAATTATTGCGTCTAACATTTTGTAACGTGACTGGAAGCGTATTTTCTATGGAAACTTTCCCTGGACAATCTTTGCTCAAACACACAGAACCCTCTTGAAAGTTACAGTAAACCTTATCGCCCACACTCAGCCACTTGGGTTTTTCTGACTTTATCAAGTACATCGCACTCTCGCCGCTGTTTACATGTATGTAAGTTACGATATCTGTTTCTTCGATATTTTGTACTGTTGCTATAACTTGATTCATATCATTTCCTACATCAAATAAAGTACGACATTTTTGTCGATCATCGTCTCAAAATGGTTTAAAAGCATATCTGCTGTGGAAGTCGAGCCTAAGTGACAGCCTGAACATGTTCCTTGATAATTAAGCCACACTTGTGGTTTATCTCCTGGGATATAATTAACAAGCTCGATTCCGCCACCATCTATTGCAAGCGTCGGGCGTATCTTTGTCTCAACAAGATTTTCCACAAGAGCTTTTTGTTTTATAGGATCAAAAGCGTGAAATATCTCATTTTTCTCAGTTGTAGTCCCTGCGTTACTCACATAAGTGATCATCTCTTGGGCTTGTTTATTGTCATTGTACGCCGCTGTAATGAGATAGCGCATAGCCTCAGCAGTATTGCCAAGTTGCTTGAAAAGAATTCCAGCTTTTGCTTGAGACTCTATATATCCCGCATCAGCGGCCATTTTATAATATTCAAGCCCTTTATCTAGGTCTATCGCGCCAATCATCCCTTTTTCATAGAATATTCCAAGAGAATGCTGCGCTTTGGCATTTCCTTTCTGCGAAGCTTTTAAAAACCAAGATGAAGCCAGTTCATAACTTTGTGTACAACCACGCCCTTGCATATGCATGATAGCAAGATTGACCATCGCATCACTATTTTCTGATGCGACTTCCGTAAAAAGTCCGTATGCTCCAGTATAGTTTTTTGATTCAAACTCTTGTAATGCTCTAGTAAATATTTCACTCATAGCTTTATCCTTTTCATGGCATTTGAAACAGATTATGCAACAAATGTTCTAGAACTCTTTTTGCATATAGAGTTTAAAATTGCAAAGGAGCATATATGATTGCGATCCCTGTAGATTCTGTGTCAGCAGATGTAAAATCATCCAAACTGTTTGGTAATGTCAAAATGTTTGCACTATATAAACCTAAAGAAGACACCTTCTTTTTTATACTCAATAAAGAGAGCGGAAACGGCATCAAAACCGCCAAGATGCTCAAAAAATGGAATATAAAAAGTGTCGTCTACTCTTATATGGGCAACGGTCCATTTTCCCAACTCAATAAAGATAAGATCGATGTTTACTACATAGGCAAAGAGCCGATGGATCTTAGCGAGATTATAAAAGGTCTCAAAGACGAGACATTTATAAAAGTGAAAAAGTCCAATGCAGACACCTATCTTGATCCAGGCACAGCGACACAAAACTGTGAGTGTGGCTGCGCATGAGAGTTTATAAACAAGAGATCCTCACTCCTGAGATGCAAGAGATAAGATCTATGATTGTCAATACTGTCACACAACGTGAAGCGATAAAAAGTGAGATGGAACTTTGGTTTGAACAGCATCCAAAACAGAACTATCCAAAGATGCAAAATCTTATTTTGGTAGATGCAACACTCTCAAAACTTGACAGTTTTTATAAACAGTTATGGGATTATCATAACGCTTTAAAATAAATAAAAGGAAGAACATTATGGACAAAGAAACACTGACACAAGAACTTTTAAAACAGGCAAGAAATGCTTTCGAGACAGCTTCAACACTGCGTGAGAGTCAAAGAGTAGAAGTTTATCTTAATGATGGTATTCCAAAAACTTCCGATACTTTAGAAGAAGATGAGGAGATACTCTATTCTCCAACGCGCATACTCTGCTATCAAATCCACGGTTACGATTACCTCGAAGATGAGATAAAAACTTGGATCGATTATGCTAGAGAACCACAACCGCGAGAAGAGGGAATGCCACTTCCTGAACCTACAAATATAGAAAAATCTATCCGTGAACTTATAGATGAACTTGCAAAGAAGAAAGGTTTAAACACAGATGAGATCAGTTCGTTTGAAGTCTTCGCAAATCTCCCTATGGATCTTTTAGGAAGTATAGAACAGCAGATCATCGAATACTGGTGGAGTGCAAATGAAGAGGAAAATGGAAAAAAACTCGCACTTCAACAGATACAAGAAGCGCTTAGTTTTTAAACTCTATAAACCTACAATGATGTTATTATATGGGATTGAGGCATAAGCCTTTTCCCCTACAAATAAGCTTTTATCTTCATTTTGTAAAAGTGCTACAAGAACTGTTTTTTCATCAATACGAAGGGCAACTTCTGTGTTCTCATCTCTAGTTTCAACAGACTCAAGAATTCCTTCTAAAATATTTATATTTGCACTTTCTTGTAAAGGTTTTGAGGAGATTTTTATATCGCTGGATTTGATGATCGCATAGATATCGCTGCCTGTTTGTAAGTTCATATTTGTAACGGACTTCGATGTTATCGTAGAAATGATCTTCGTTTTTCCCGATAAAAGGATACTCACAACTCCGCGGAGATTATGAAGCTCAATATCTGCGATAACTGATGGAATTTGATTTCTTGCACTTGTAGTGAGAAAAGTTCTATTGAGGATATTTGCCAAAAGTTCAGGTTTATCTCCAGCTTCAGAAAAACGGTTGATAAACTGACGGTGAAGTTCATCAAGTCGTTCATAAGTTTTGATAAGTTCTTTTCCGTACGATGTCAGAGTCGTTCCGCCTCCACCTTTTCCGCCCGTTTGTCGTTCTAAGATAGGCTCATCAGCAAGAAGGTTCATACTGTTCATGCGCTCCCATGCTGCTTTGTAACTCATCTTCATCTCTTTTGCAGCGGCGTTCATAGAACCTGTTTTTTCTATCATATGCAACAGCTCTATTTTTCCCGGACCTATAAAATTTTTTCCATTTTTTGTAAGCCAAAAACGACCGTCAATTCTCATTTTTCTATCCTTTTAGCTATTTAAGAGTGCTTCTAATTCTCGTGCTGGAACGGGCTTGCTTTTAAAATACCCCTGATACATGGTACAACCTTTTTCTTGTAAAAACGCTAACTGTTCACTATGTTCAACGCCCTCGGCGAGTACCTTAAATCCAAGAGCTTGTCCCATAGCAATGATAGCAGTTACTATTGCCATATCATCTGTTTCATAAGGGATGTCATCAACAAAGCTTTTATCGATTTTAAGCACATCTATGGGAAATCGTTTGAGATAACTAAGGGATGAATACCCTGTACCAAAATCATCTATTGCAAGCCTGATTCCCTTAGCTCTAAGACTATGAAGCATCTCTATCGTCTCCTCTTCTCTTTGCATCAAGACACTTTCTGTGAGTTCAAGTTCCAATCTTTTTGGATCATATCCACTCTTTTTCAGTGCATTTTCTACAATGAGTAAAACATCTGTATAGCGTACCTGATGTGCTGAAAGATTTACAGCCAAAGTGAGACGATGCCCAAGATCAAGCCAGATTTTGCCCTGTCTACATGTATCATTTAAAACCCATTCTCCAATTTCGCTGATAAGACCTGTATCTTCAGCGATAGGGATAAATTCTACAGGAGAAACTATACCGCGAGTAGGATGGTTCCAGCGTATAAGCGCTTCTGCTCCTACAATTCGCCCAGATGTTATATGTACTTGAGGCTGATAATAAACTTCAAACTCATTATTTGCTATCGCGTGACGAAGTTGCGTTTCACATTCAAGTCTTTTTCGTGAAAGTTGTGTCAATTCATCTGTATAGTAACGGTAAGTTCCTCTTCCCTCTGATTTAGATTTATATAAAGCCGCATCGGCATATTGCATGAGAGTAGAAGCATCTTGTGCATTATCTGGAAATAAAACAATCCCAACACTCGAACCAATATGGACGGAGACTCCGCCTGAGAGTTTATAATCCATCGATAAACACTCTATCATCTCCTGTGCTAAACGTCCTGCATCTTCAGGATGAGCAATGTTTTGAAGCACTATGGCAAATTCATCGCCGCCTAAACGACTGATAATATCGCCCTCTCGAAGACGAGCAGAAAATCTCTGGGCTACGAGTTGTAAAAGTTCATCACCCGCACTGTGACCATAACTGTCATTGATATCTTTAAAACGATCCAAATCAAACATAAGTAATGCTATCTGATGCTTTACCCGTTTTGCATGTTGAATGCTCTTATGAAGATGTGATACCAGTAAAGAACGATTGGCAAGACCAGTCAGCGGATCGTAATTTGCCAAAGTCTCAAGACGCTGTTCATAGAGCTTTCTTTGCGTTATCTCCTGAACTGTTCCGAGGGCATAAACAAGTTCTCCTGCGTCATCTAGTTCAAACTTTGCAAACTCATGTACCCATTTGACCTCTCCGTTGACAAGGATTCTATGTTCTATATCGTATGCTTTTTCTTCTAAAGCCACTTTCCATGTTTCGTCAAGTTTTAGAGTATCTTCGGGATGAATGTATTGTAAAAATGTTTCATAGGATATAGGAGTTGCTATCTCTACATCAAAGATACGATAAGTCTCATCTGACCATTGT
>Ga0268283_1000614_pt1 | contig 21633 bp, 6 predicted proteins | sample saktaG_13_FD_190140 | JGI IMG/M metagenome (GOLD analysis project Ga0268283, IMG submission 190140) | Saline water microbial communities from Sakinaw Lake, British Columbia, Canada - sak_2013_06_06_36m | ecosystem: Environmental > Aquatic > Non-marine Saline and Alkaline > Saline ... | reverse complement strand
TCGCTGAAGATGGTTAAAGACTGGATGAGTTCAAATCAATTGGAAAAGCTCACTGGGCCGTCACCTAAAGTTAGGGAACATCATACTTTGGGGCAGTTCTTGTCGAGTTAATTTGTGGATTTACAGGAGGGTTGTAAATCCCTGTTTGTGTGTCGCATAGAACACGATTAAGATTTTTTTAATTTGGCGCTATAATTCATACGGTTAGAGCCTGCTGAACTTTTGACTCTCCAGATCTGAAAGTCTATATGTCCCGCCTTAAGGTCAGGCGCTGAAAATCTATATTCTAAACCAGGCTGCATAAAGTGCCGGTAAAAACAAAATGGTCAGTAACGTGGCTATCGCTAAACCACCCATAATAGCCACCGCCATAGGGCCAAAAAATACACTACTGGTAAGGGGGATCATCGCTAATATGGCGGCAGCAGCCGTCAGCATAATAGGTCTAAATCGCCGTAGCGTGGCCTCAACGATAGCATGCCAGGCATCAATGCCGGTGGCACGATCTTGTTCGATTTGGTCAACCAAGATGACGGAATTACGCATAATCATACCCGATAAGGCAATAGTGCCCAGCATGGCGACAAAGCCAAAGGGCTTGTCAAATAACAATAAAGCGATAGTGACACCAATGAGTCCTAAGGGTGCGGTTAAAATAACTAAAAACACACGGGAAAAACTTTGTAACTGCACCATTAAAATAGTCAAGACTACGATTAAAAACAGTGGCAATCCTGCGACTACCGACACACTGCCTTTAATTGATTCTTCAGCCGCCCCCCCCGTTTCTATGCTGACGCCTGAAGGTAAACCGGCTTTAATATCGGTTAATTGCTGATCTATTTGTTGCGAGACCACTGCCGCTTGCAAGTCACCTTGTAAATTAGCTCTTACGATAATAGAAGGTTGACGATTACGACGCCAGATGACACCTTCTTCAAAACCTGAACTTATCGTGGCCAATTGTGCTAATGGCACACCACCAACGGAAGTATTAATTATTAAGTCAGGCAAATGTGATAACCGTGTACGCTCTATTTCCGGGCCTCTCACCACCAAATCTATGCGCTCATTACCTTCTCTAAATTCAGTGACAACCAGTTCATGTAAAGCCCCATTAATAATACCGGCGATATCTACGGTACTGATACCTAACAAACGCGCTTTAGCTTGATCGATTTCCACATGAACGACTTTACTGGGTTCTTCCCAATTAAGTTGTACATTGAGTAGATTTGCATGGGTACGCATCACTTCGGCAATATGACGCGCTATGTCCCGTATTTCAGTAATATTGGCACCAGTAACACGAAATTGAACGGGAAAACCCACGGGCGGGCCATTTTCTAAACGCAGCACCGAAGCACGTAAAGCCGGGTAGTCGCTTTGAAATAAGGCGAGTAAATCTACACGCAAGGCTTCCCTGGCCGCTAACGTTTTGGTCAGAATAACAAATTGACTAAAACCCCGATGCGATAATTGTATATCTAAGGGCAAATAAAAGCGCGGCGCACCAGAGCCAATATAAGCGACATAATTATCCATGCCTTCATGTTGTTGTGACCAGTTTTGTAACCAAAGCTCCAGTTTCTTAGCTTGTGCATTGGTGGCCATATAAGATGCCCCTTCCGTCATCCGTAAATCGACCACTAACTCAAGTCGAGTTGAATCGGGAAAGAACTGCTGCGGCACTTTACCAAAACCAATAATAGACAACACAAACACTATCAGGGTAATGGCCAGCACGGTTTTTCGGTAGCGGACACAGCGTGTAATGAGTGCGCGTAACCAGTGGTAAAACGGTGTGTTATAAATATCGTGATGATCAGTGCTCGCGGTCTTTTGGGGTAGATTAAGACACCTCTTTAACCAAGCACTCATTTTTGAAGGGGGTGGCGCTTGCGTGTAATTGGGTAGTAAGTGATAACCCAAAAAAGGTACCAATATCACCGCCGCAAACCAAGAAATAATCAGGGCTATAGCCGACACTTGAAAAATAGACCGTGTATATTCACCGGTAGCAGAGCTTGCCGTTGCAATCGGCAAAAAACCAGCCACGGTAACTAAAGTGCCCGTGAGCATTGGCATTGCTGTTGAGCTATAGGCAAACGAGGCGGCCTTAACCCGGCTCCAACCTTGCTCCATTTTAGAGGACATCATTTCTACGGCAATAATGGCATCATCAACCAGCAACCCTAATGCTAAAATCAACGTACCGAGTGATATTTTGTGCAAGCCTATGCCACTAAGATACATCACCAAAAAGGTACTGGCTAACACGACAGGAATAGTAATAGCCACCACCATACCGCTACGCCACCCTAATGAAATTAAACTGACACTGAGCACTATTACCAACGCTTCAATCAGCGACTTTATAAAATCATTAACCGAATGAGCGACAATTTTAGACTGTAAGGTCACCGGATTTAAAGCTAAACCAACCGGTAGTTGAGGTTGTATTTTTGCCATGACTTTATCCAGTTCATCGCCCAAACCGATAATATCACCGCCCTCTTTCATGCTGATGCCCAAAAGCAAACTGTCTTTACCTTGATAGCGAATACGATTAAGGGGCGGGTCTTCATAGCCCCTATAAATATGCGCGACATCACCCAGTCGAAAATCCTGATTGTTGGCGCGTAGCCGTAATTGACGCAAGTCATCTACGGTATTGTAACGACCTGATACGGCAATGCGGATGCGTTCATCTGATGATTCAAAGGCACCGCCAGATACGACCGTATTTTGTGCCTGTAAAATACCGATTAAAGTATTGGCATTAATGCCCAAGGTCGCTAATTTGACGTTTGATAACTCAATGAAGAGGCGTTGTTCTTGTTCACCGAAAAAATCGACTTTTTCGACATAGTCTATTTTTAATAACGCCGTTCTGATTTGTTCAGCCTGTTTTTTTAATGCGGCATAATCAAAGCCATCGCCGGTTAAGGCATACATACTGCCGTAGACATCACTAAACTCATCGTTAAACGTTAATTTTTGCAGATTTTTCGGCAAGGTGTGCCGTATGTCGCTTATTTTTTTTCGAACTTGATACCATACTTCGGGTATGTCTTTGGGGAGCGTGTCGTCTTTGGCAACAAAAAATATCAACGACTCACCGGGACGTGAAAAACTACTTAAATAGTCCAAATGCGGCACTTCCTGAAGCTTCTTTTCTAGCTTGTCGGTAACTTGCTGCTCCATTTCTTGCGCACTGGCTCCAGGCCAAGAGGCATGCACCAGCATGACTTTGAAAGTAAAAGGCGGATCTTCAGATTGACCTAATTGAGTATAGGAAAACAAGCCAGTTATGGTAATCACTAACATCAGATACAAAACCAAGGTCTGATGATTTAATGCCCAATCAGACATATTAAAGCGCGGCGTTGAGGGCACTTTTTTACTCATGGTGCCACCTCATTAAAGACCGGCTTAACCCATTGATCTTTAATGAGTGTATGGACACCAGCAATAGCTATTTTTTCTCCCGCCTGTAAACCCTCGCTTATTAATACCCCGTCTTCTCTAAATGGCCCCGTTATAACGGCCCGTGGTTGTGCTTTATTATGGTCATCAATAACCCAAACAACTGATTTGTTATTGATTTCGGTAAGTGCTTGACTAGGTATCAGAAAGCCTGCTGAAGCTAAATCGTCCGCATCTTTAAAATTAACATCGGCAGTCATACCTAGCTTTACTGATTCATCGGGATGGTTAATCGTAATACGTACATTAAAAGCACGGGTGGCAGAATCTGCTATTGGAGAAATTTCCCGAACCATTCCGGAATAGGTTTTTTTCTGATCTGCCCATATTTTTATAATGACTGCCGCATTCAATTTAACTTCAGACATACGGGATTCAGGGATCGCAACCAACACATCAATCGCATGAGTATCGGCAATTTTTACGATGACTTCACCGGCTTGTATGATTTGTCCAGGTTCAGCATGAATCATGGTTATAACGCCTTCGCGATCTGCGCTTAAATTAACATATTGCATTTGATTTTCTGTGACCTGTGCTTGAGCTTTAACTTGGGCAAGCTTGGCACTGGCCGTTGCAAATTGAGCCTCTCGAATATCTAAAGCCGAAGCAGAAATGAATTTTTTAGCAAACAACTGCCGCTGACGCATTAGTTCTGCCCTAGCCAAGGCTTTATCGGCCTCCGCCGCATTAACAGTAGCCATTGCTGCGGTAACGTTTAAGTGATTGTCAAGCGGATCCAAATAGGCCAATACCTGCCCTTTTTTAATGACTGCGCCCAGCTCTACATGACGCTTAATAACTTTGCCATTAACTCTAAAGCCTTGACTAGACTCATAACGGGGACGAACTTCACCGCCTAAGATCATGCTGGTAGAGAGCGTTTTTTCACCCACTAGCGTAACCAATGCCGGGCGTGGTAGCGTTTCTACCGGCGCTGGCTTGCTACAATTGCTTAGGAATAAGGTTAATAAGCATCCCATAATTATCTTTTTCATAAACGATATCTTGTCACTGCTTTAAATTTATATAAAAAACGCCCTATTCAGCGTTACCGAAAATGGTTATTGAACTAATTGCTGATTAATATCAAGCAGATCACTTTCTGCAACTACGCCTGAGGTGGTTTTTAAGCGAATGATATTAACTAAATAACCATAACGTGCTTGCAGTAAATCACGCTTGGCACTAAATAATTGTTGTTGCGCATTGAGTACATCAACACTGGTGCGCAAACCAACATCATAGCTCACATGCGTAGAATCTAACTGACTTTGGCTACTGACTAAGGCTTGCTCATAGGCTTTTACCTGAGCAATGCTGGTGCTTAAGTTTAAATAAGCACGTTGCGTATCCTGGCTAATTTGTCTACGAGCAATATTGACATCATTAAGTGCCTTTTGTTTATTTAACACCGCTTGCCGGACGCGCGAAGTGGTGCCTCCACCTTGATATAGAGGCACTTGTAACTGCAAGCCAAGACTGCCGCTTTTAAGGTCACTACCAAAGCCGTAATAACTGCCGCTAGCGTAACTATCAGAGACACTGGCGACGGCATCCAACGTGGGCAAATGACCGGCATTGGCATACTCTATGGCTTGCTGAGATAATTTGACGCTATCTTGATGAATCTGTATGTTTAAATCATTTTCTGCGGCAACTTCCAACCATTTATCCATACTTTGTTCTAAGGCATGGGTTTTCATGGTGTTATTAACGAGAGCCAAAGACAAAGGCATTTCACCGGTAATAGCCTGAACGGATTGTTGCGCTATTTGATGGTCGTTAATAGCGGCAATCTCTTGTGCAAATATTAAATCGTAACGGGCTTGCGCCTCATTAACGTCAGTGCTGGTGTTGGTGCCCGCATCAAAGTTGGCTTTAGCTTGTTCTAGTTGACTTAATATCGCTGCTTTTTGCGCCGCTATCAGTTGCATTTTATCCTGCGTGAGTAACACATCGAAATAAGCTAATGTAGTGCGTAAAATTAAAGTTTGCTGCGTTAAATAAAGCTGTTTATCCGCTAAACTGACTTGAGTTTTTGCCTGCTCCAGCTCTACCCAGTTTTGTTTACGATATAAGGGTTGACGGGCTTCAATGCCATATTGATAACCCAAAAATGATTGCTGACCACTACGAAAGGGGAAATCCGCACCCACACCGCTAAATGCAATATCGGTATGCGTCACATTAGTGCCGGCATTAAAGTTAACCACGGGACGATATAGCGCTTTACTTTGCTGGATAATTTCTTGTGCCGCTTGATTAGCCACTAATGCCGATGCCAATGTTGGATCATGTGCTAAAGCCAAATTGTAAATATCAACCAGCGATTGTGGCTTGTTTTCGGCATGGGCTGTGGGCGTATGTACCCAAAGATCGCAAAATAATGCCAGCAGTAGAACAGATGGTTTCAGCATATAAGTTTTCAGCAAAAATAATTAGGGGATATTCAATAAAATCAATTTAATGAAAATTAACAAATCTCCATTTTTTTATTTTTTACTCCAATCATTGCCGAGTTGACCCAAAAAATGATGGCTCTTCTGAGTTTGGCGTGATCACGTAATATCAAAAAATCAAATGGTTATGAGACATTTTTAAAATCTGAGGATATGCACTGTAACCATTTTTTAGCACCTAAAATGCTGTAACAGGGGAGGTATTTATTAATTTGCAGATAAAACAATCGGTTAGCGATATTACAAAAACGAAAAAGTGGTTATTATTTTAGAATCTGCCAAGTGATTAATAGATTATATCATATTGTTATTTAACAACTTTATTGATCACGCCAAAGTCAGAAGAGCCAAAATGATACGACTTACAACACATTGATTTATTATATTTTTCCATAATTTTAGAATTACTGGTCTTTGCCAATTAGGTTTTACGACAAAATAAATAAATTTTAACATTAATCCCCTCTTTTCGCTATTTAATGCAACCTATTGTTATTAAAGTAAAATATTTTATATGCAACATGATTGTAAAAAATAATATCTTTAAACTTCAATAAGTTACTTTGTGAAAGAGCGAATAACAATGGGTTAATTGGGAATTATTTATTTTAAAAGACCGACTTATATAGTCTTTCAGACATTAAATTTCCAAATTCATCAGTTAAAAGCCTTTAAAATCAATGCGGTTTTATACAACAATTGGAAGTTATTCATCTGAAAGTCTATAGCAAATAGCAAATAGCAAATAGCAAATAGCAAATTATAAATTAGAAATTAGAAATTAGAAATTAGAAATTAGAAATTTTATAAAAAGTAGTGTATATTTGCGCTCGTATATTTTCAGAAATTAAATATTTTATCCATACTGTTCTACCGACATTCCGCACCCCATAAGAATTTTTAGTATTTTTTTACTTATTGATAATAAAAGCCTTTTTATAATCCATTTTTCTGAGTAGCCTGCATTGGAACTAACAATCCATGTTTTATCATCCATTCTCAGTCAATATTAAGCTGAAATATGAAAACACCGCAGTAAGCATAAAATAGATAAAAACATTAACTTATTGAAATATATATCAATAAAAATAATAAAAATTGTAAATAGGGTGGTGCGGAATGTCGGGTTCTATATAGAATTTAAAAATTATTTATCTGAAAATGTATATAAAACTTTTCGGGCCTTAACAAGCCATTTTTTTAAATCATAATCGTTATGGAGATACCCATGTTAAATCACTCATTCGCACGCAAGCTGACTGGCGCAGCATTTGTCGCCGCAGTCTTGGCTTCTGGTGCGGCTACTGCTGCCCCTTTCAGTTCCCAACAGGCCGACCCGTTTATGGGTCAAACCGTCGATCTGCAAGCTACTGGCCACCAACTGATGGCACTGCCGGGTACCGGACCTCTCGGATCAACACTGTATGCCACCGACTTCTTGATACGTCTTTTCCAAGCTCCAACCACAATTAGTGATGGACATGGCGGGATAATCACTACTTACGATGCCAGCTTCATTGCTAAATTCCTAAACGCAGACGGAACCGCGGCTCTTATTCCTGGAACTTCCACACAGGGTGTGGCGAATCTTCGTCACGGCATCTTCCAAGTCGATTTCTTAAACCGTCCAAACGCAACTGCGACCGGCACATTTGAAATGCAATTGCTACAGGCTACGTTCTCAGGTACAACCAACATAGGCACCAACTTGTATGTGAATCTTGCCAATCCGTCTAATGCCAATGTTACGATTGCAGATCCTGTCGATGCTGATTCTGACTACACCATCACTTATAACAAAGACTTCGTCATTCAAGGCCAATACCGCAACAACCTCGATGGCTCAGGCCCTGCAATTTCAGTTCCTGCATTGGGTGATGCAGGGCACGGCCCAGCAGCGGTTCCATTACCGGCTGCAATTTGGTTATTTGCACCTGTGAGTGCTTTTTTATTCAGATTGAGCCGTCGTCGTACCGCTTAACTACCCGCTACAAAAACAGCCTTACGAAGGCAGGTATTGCCTGCCTTCACCTTGGCGCGAATCTTCGCTTCCAAGTCGGTTCGGTTTACCAGGGTAATACCTCCCGGTTAGCGATGCTGAATTTTAACGGTGCGATTTTTCAGGCCGGACAACTTCATAAAACGCATAAAAGCACCTAAATAGACTTTCAGATATTAAATTCCCAACGTCGACAATTAAAAAATCATTTAAAATCAATGTTTTTACAGGTCTTGCACTAAACCACCCTGATTTTTAAGGACTGAAAGTGGAAAATTTGGAAATTTAATATCTGAAAGGCTATATTTTAATGCCGGAACGGTTGCGATTAATGGCTACCTACTTAAGGTGGGACAATTTAAGGTTAAATCGTTCGCTGAGCGGAGTCGAAGCGGACAACTCGCTTCGACTCCGCTCAGCAAACGGTCTCTTATAATGATTTATCATTAAGTTAACCGTATTGACGGTTAAACCTTTTTGCTTGTCCCGTCTAAAGTGGGTAGCCCGATTAATCGACAGGCTACCAAAAAATTAACGCTGTAAAGTTACATGTATAATAAAAAATATAAATGAAATCAGATATTTATGTTATAGGCATGGCATCTTATTATGCAGGTGCCAAAGATCTTAAAGAGTTTTGGGAAACCATTTTGGCACGCCGCTGCGGTTTTAGAACATTTCCGCAGCAACGCTTGCAATTGGATGACTATGGTTCATCAAATCGCGACGATCGTGATAAAACTTATGTCACGCGTGCTGCGGTTATCGACGGTTTTGAATTCAATTGGCAAAAGCAACGCGTCCCCAAAGCGGTGTTCGAAGCTACCGACCCAGTGCATTGGCTGGCGCTTACTACGGCAATCGAAGCCATTAAAGAAGCCGGTGTAGATCTGGATGCCGTCGGACGCGAGCGCATCGGGGTTATTCTGGGTAACTCCCTTACCGGAGAAATATCGCGTGCAAACTTGCTTAGGCTACGCTGGCCTTATGTGCGCGAGGCGATTGCGGCAGGGGCGGCGCAAACCGGGATTCAAGACGCTGAGCTGATTGCGTTAATCAAAGAAGTTGAACAACAATTTAAGGGCGCTTTTCCGGTACCCAACGAAGATATGTTGGCCGGCGCACTGTCGAACGTTATCGCCGGGCGTATCTGCAATGCCCTCGATCTTAAAGGCGGCGGTTACGTGGTCGATGGTGCCTGCGCCTCGTCATTACTGGCGGTGAGCGCGGCCTGCGAGGCACTGGCTGCGGGCCGTCTTGATATGGTTATTGCCGGTGGTGTCGATATCAGCTTAGATCCGTTGGAAATGGTGGGCTTTGCCCGCACCGGCGCGATCGCCAGTGGGCCGATGCGTGTGTACGATAAAAATTCTGCCGGTTTTCTGCCCGGCGAAGGCTGCGGCATGGTGGTGCTAATGCGCCGCCAGGAAGTGGAACGGCTGGGCTTAAAGCCGTGGGCTAAGCTGGCCGGCTGGGGAATTTCCTCGGATGGTGCTGGCGGCATTACGGCTCCGAAAGGCAGCGCCCAAGCTATCGCCATGCGGCGCTGCTACGAATTGAGCCGCTTCGGTGCCGATACTCTCGATTTTATCGAAGGCCACGGCACCGGCACGCCGGTCGGTGATCGGCAGGAGCTGCTGGGTTTTCTGGAAGTTACCGGCGGCTTTGATCATTCCGGGCTGCGCCGTACCGGCTTAACGTCGATCAAAACCTTGCTGGGACATACCAAAGCGGCCGCCGGTGCCGCTGGCCTGATCAAAGCCGTACTCGCCGTCAACCAGCGTGTCTTGCCCCCTATTGCCGGACTACAAACACCGGCGGATGCTTTCAGTACACCGGGTGCGCACATTTACCCCCTCACCCGTGGAAGCTGCCTGCCGCCTGAAGCGGGGCTGCGTGCGGGCATATCCGGTGCCGGTTTCGGCGGCATCAATTGCCATATAGCCATTAGCAGCGAGGGCATTGCTAAAAAAAACCTGGAAATCTACCATCCTGCCTACAATCCTGAACAGTTGCTTGCCTCCTACCAGCACGCCGAACTATTCATCGCCAGTGCAGACGATATGCCGGGACTGCTGGCACGCATCGAGGAAATACAACATTCGTCCCTCGGCATGGCTGAAGGGGAATTAGTTGATCTTGCCGTTGACTGTGCGCTCCATGATGAGGCGCTGGCCGTGCGTGTGGCGGTAGTGGCCGAGACGGTCGAGGAGCTGCATAGCCGACTGGCCTCTTTGGTGCAAGTTCTTAAGGTTGCCGGTAATGAAATTCCCCCGGCACCATCGGGAACGCTGCTGGGTCTGGCGAATCCGCAGCTGCGCGTGGGGTTTTTGTTCCCGGGTCAAGGTTCCCAGTTTATCGGTATGGGTCGTACTTTAGTCCAGCGTATGGATTGGGCAGCGGATAGACGCGCCCGCTGGGATGTGCAGTTTAGCGCCTTGGGTGCAAGCGGATTATCCGGATACATTGACCTTCCGGTCGAGCGGGCCGACACACCCGCAATAAAAGCAGGTTGGGATGCGGCGCTACGCGACACACGAGTCGCCCAACCCGCAATCGTAATGACGAGCCTCCAATGGTTACAATGGTTAGAGCAGATGGGGATCACGCCGTGCGCCGTGGCCGGACACAGCCTGGGCGAGATTACGGCGATGGTGGCGGCTAAGCTGTTATCCGAGGCGGAAGCGCTGGACATAGTTCGCATACGGGCAGAGGCTTGCGCTGCCGAAGAGGTGCCTGACGGCGGAATGCTGGCGCTTAGCTGTGACCTGGAAACAGCCCAAGGCCTGGTTTCAGCCACCATCGGCTATGTTGTGGTTGCAAATGACAATGCACCGAATCAGGTTATTGTGGCCGGTGATGTCGCCGCCATCATTGCGCTAGCGGATCGCGCCAAGGGACAGGGCATAGTGACCTCGGTTTTGAATGTATCGAAAGCTTTCCATACCCGCCACATGGCTGGTGCTGCCGAGGCTCTAAGCAAGGTTGCCGACCGCTGCGGCGAAACAAGAGTGGCCGCAGTCCCTTTTTTCTCAGGCGTACACGGTGGTTTGGCAGCTGCCGAACTTGATCCTTTTGCCTATCTGGTAGGGCAAGTTACGGCACCGGTGCACTTTCGCGCGGCGGTCATGGCACTCGCCGCATCGTGTGACATCCTGCTTGAGGTTGGCCCCGGTTCTGTATTGACTGGCTTCGTCAAAAAGATCGTAGCGCCTTCGGTGCCAGTGCATGCACTTGAACCAGGTTCTGACGCTATTGATAGCCGCTTCTGTACGACAATAGGCCAGCTATTCGTAGCCGGTGCCACCATCGATTGGTTGGCGTTTTATGCTAAACGTTATTGGCGTCCTTTTATCCCGGCGAGCAAGCGCAAATTTATTGAAAATCCCTGTTACCGTAGCAGTAAAACACTGAACTCGGCTTTACTTAAAGAGGCGGACACCGATAAAAAGCACCCTACCCCCTCTAATCAGGCCTTATCGGCTACGGAAATTTCCACCGAAACCAGTATTGAGGATATTATTCGTAAACTGGTAGCGCGGGAAACCGGTTACGAGCTGGAAACTATCTTACCGGAAGCGCATCTAGCCAGGGATCTTAACCTGGATTCTATTAAAGTCGCCGAAGTACGGGCAGAGCTGAGGGTTCGCGGTATCGATATACCCGATGATGTGCTGATGGGCGCTACGCCTATCTCGGATATTGCGGCCGCCGCAGTTTTAAGGCCATCGATAAACGACGAATACATCACCACTACGAGCACAAGCACCGGCTTATTATTGAAAAACTTACCCGTATTGGGCTATGCCAAGAGCTGGCAGGATGCAGCTTTAGTTAATTATTCATCCTCCATCAAACGTATAGTAATCATGCACGGGGTGGGACGAGCCGAAGAAGCCGGGGAGCTCGCTGACTATTTAACGGCAAGCGGGATTTTAACCCGTATAGATGATGGCATTCAAGTGCCACCCACCCACGGCGGATTGCCCGAACGCTTAGTGGCGTTGCCCGGAGACGTTGTTAACGCGGATGCGGTCAGCGACTTTTTTGCTCGACTGGGGGTATTAGTCTGTGCCGGTATCGATACCCTGGTCATCATTTCGAGTCCGGGAGGGATGCCTGTCTTCGGTTTTGCCCAAAGCCTCTCCTTGGAAATGCCCACCTTGCCAATACTCGCGATTGAAGCCGATGCTGCTGTAAATACGGCTATACCGGCTCTCTCTCAGGTCGCCTCCGGTGTGCGTCTAATGCGGATAGATGCCGACAATAACTGCCGCAGTATGGCACTAGCGCTATGGACACCACCTTCTGCGTCCGATATTCCTCTACAATCGGGGGATGTCGTCGTGATTAGCGGCGGTGCCAAAGGCATTACCGCTGAATGTACCCTCGCCCTGTTAAAAGCTACCCGCGCTCGCGCTTTGCTATTGGGAACGACACCAGAAGATAAACCCGACGCGGAAATCAATGCCGTTCTATTACGCATCGCCGCCGAGGGCTTGGAGGCAATCTATCTACAATGCGATGTGACCGATGCCGACTCCGTGCGCTCTGCCTTGCTGCGCGGTAAAGCACGACTGGGCGCAAAAGACATCGTCGGTTTGGTGCATGGTGCCGGTGTAAATATTCCGGGGTTGGTGACTCGGCTTAACTCTGTCGCCATAGCACGCGAATACGCCGTCAAGGTCGACGGTTTAAACCATCTGTTGACAGCTATCGGCATCGAACGTTTGAAGCTTTGCGTCGCGTTAGGATCTGTTATCGGCTGCGTGGGCATGGCCGGTAACAGCGGCTATGCCTTAGCCAACGAGGCTCTGGCGGCACGCTTGGCGGCATTGAAGAGCGAGCACCCGCGTCTGTTTGTTGCTTGCCTCGCTTACAGCGTCTGGGCCGAAGTCGGGATGGGAGCGAAGCTTAATATATTGGACACTTTGGAACGACAGAACATACAGCCCATTCCAATCGATGAAGGTACATCCTGGTTTCTGACCGGTTGCGGTCTAGCGGATATGCCGATCCCCCTGATTGTCACCGTGCCTATATATAGTCTGCCGACTTGGCGGCAAGCGCGTGCCAGCGCTATAGAATCCGGCGTGTCTTATATAGAGGAGCTGGTCGCTTATGAGCCGGGGGTGGCGTTGTTATCCCGTTGGTCGCTGAACCCGAAACAAGACAGCTGGTTATACGACCACGTTTTCCGAGGGACATTTTTGTTTCCCACGGTGCAGGCGCTGATTGCTATAGGTAGTGGCGCTAATTTGTTGGCGGGCGGCGGCAAGGTCGGGCGCTTTTTGGATTTACAAATCTCGCATCCGATAGTTGCAGCCCAACACGGAAATACCTTTATTGAACTGGATGTTCGTACTGCCGACAATAATACTTGGATAGGACGTGTCGGCACACCGGGTCATGCTTGGATGAATCCGGCTTTTTGCGCACAGTGTCAATTGGGCTGGCTAAAACCGGATGCCACGGCAGCACTCGCTTTGGATGAACGGGCAGAAAATTGGCAAGCGGTTCCGGCCGAAGTCAGCAAGCATCTTTATGATTCGATACTGTTTCAAGGCCCGGTCTTTCAGCGCATCGAGCGGCTGGAAGCATTGGATCTGTCCGATGATATACATCGGCGCGGCCGTTTCAAGATTAGCAGGGAGCGTTCGGAAGCGGATGCGCCGGTGCCGGATGCCTTTTTTCTGGATGCCATGTTGCAGTGCATACAGGTATTGGTGCCTAAAGATCTGTGTTTACCTATCGGTATCGACGAAATCATCTTCCATGCGTCGGCCTGGGATGCCGGAATGGCGCTGGTTGAGGTGGAAATCATCGAAAAAACCGGCAACGGTTATGTGACCCGTGTCCGGGCCTGGAACGCGGCCGATCATGCGCCGGTCGCACAGTACGAAGGCTATCGCGCCGACATCGTCGAAAGCTATGCGCAAAAGCCTGACGCTCATGCGTTGTTCAATCCGCTGTGCTCGGATCAAAACAAGCTGACGCACTGGTTGGCAGAGCATCCAGAGGCAACAATGCTAAACATTGCCTTAGGCGCTATCGATGCCGACAACCAAGAAATGCGTCGCGCCACAGCGGCTGTGCAAATCGCCGAGCAATTGGGTATTGCTGCGTCGGATGTAACTTGGCGTGCGGACAGTTCGGCCATACTGGTAACCCGGCCTTGGCAAGGCATCTCTATTGCGCATGATGCCGCCCGGCTCTTAACGGTGTGCGGGACGAGTCGAATAGGCTGTGATTTGCAACGAATCGGTCATGGCCGCTCGTGGGAAGAGCTTCTGCCGCTATCGCGTTTGCCACTGTGGCGTATCCTGGCGAATGCCATTAAGGACAACAATCAGGCGGGCGCTATTGTTTGGGCCATCCATGAAGCGCTTTTTAAGGCGGGAGATGTCAATGCCGAGGTGACATTTGTCGGCATTCAGAACGGTAGTCCAAACTTTCAACTTGCCGGAGGCGGTTTGCTTGTCGTCGGCGTACTTAACCTCATACTTTCCGGACCGTCAGCGATTGCGTTGGTGCAGTTGCCCGGCAAGTCCGAAGTTAAAGACAGCATTTATTATATGCGCGATATAGAAATGACGTTCAAAGAAGCTTTGCCTCCGTTGAAGAGTCCTAACGCACCGGTATTTTATGCCTGGATGGGCAGCCTGCGCGAAGAAGCCATGTCCGGTATACGACCTGCTTTGGCTCAGGCATTTAACGAAGGCGGTAACGGTATGGTGACTAACAGTACGCAACTGCGAATTTTGCGCCCCGTGCCTTTTTTAACTAATCTAAGAGCCTGGGTTTGGTTGGATAGGGTGCTGACTAATCATCCATCGACGTTTGAACTCGGTTTCCAATGGGCCGAAACCGATGCTAAAGGCATACCTTTACGTATAGTCGCCCAGGGTTTACAGCGTCTGACCTGGGTCGATATCAGTCATAACGGTCATGTTTCAGTGGTGCCTTTCCCGGAATTTTTCGCCAGTTTTATCGCTGAACGCCTACCTAAGCCAGGCATGGGGCCATTTACACCGCCCTTAGGCTATATGCCGGATTTACGCATTAATGACGCATTGCTTTGGCGGCGCGGGCCCAATACTGACAGCGAATATGGTATCATCCGCTTGCGCATGGACACCGATGAATCACACTCTAATTTTGTCGGTAATATCTATTTTACCCAAATCGCCGCATTAACTGAGCGGGCTTGCCAAAAAGCCCTGCGCAATCTTGGCGATTGTTCCGCAGGCGGATTTTTTGCTACGGCTAACCAACTTAACCATCTTAACGAAGCTATGCCGGGCGATACCCTGGAGGCGGAAGTACGGATTTTTGAAATGAATACTAACGTCTGTACTTTCGATATAGCTGTCATTAATAAAAGCTTAAGCGATACCAAAATTGCCACGGGGCGGAACAGCTATCGCTTGTTTGTTTCGACCGAGGATTATGAACCACAACCCATGCCGAAATGGCTTATTCCGGCTATTGCAGAAGAAGTGCTATGAAAACAATGAAGCGAACTACCGGGGCGCTGTTTGGCGGAGCATTACTATTTGCTGTGATCGCCGTCCAAGCGAAACCTGCCGATACCTGGCAGGATCAGTTAGCTAACGGTGTCGAGCCTAAAGCTGTCGCGGCGAAGCTTCCGGCGGAATCGTTGACGGATATTCAGGCGCTGAATGCCTTAAGGTTGCGTCTTAAAACCAACAGCAAGGAAATTGTGGCTCAAGCATTCTTCGCGGCTTTGGCTGCACGTAAACCGACCGATCCGGTGTTGCTGAACCTGAGCCTCACTTACGTCGATCAAATGATGGGCAAGAATCTCCTACAGCAGGGCAATTTATCGACGCGCTCGCAGGATGCTGCCGAACAAATAATAAAACATAACGCCCAAGACTGGACTGCTTGGTATATTCGCGGTATCAACAATCTCTACTGGCCGGACTGGTTCGGTAAGGCTTCGCTCGCTCGCGACTATCTTACTGAAGCGATAGCCATACACGAGCGCCTCTCCCCAGTTGAACAGGACGGCAATGATAAGTATGCTCTGGGCTATCTAGCGCTTGGCGATGCCTACGCCTTACTTGATAACCTAGCCGAAGCACGGAAAACCTGGCAGAAAGGTTTGCGTACCTATCCGTATTTTACTAAGCTACGCGAACGTTTAAGCGTGGCCGACAGCGACCAACATACGGTGGTACGTGCCGCACGCGACCCAAACAAGCCTATCGATACCGATCTCGCTTTTCTGTGGAGTCCTGGCTCCTCGTCTTTCCGGGTGACATTGACCGGAGGCCATCTTTATGGCCCTGGCCCGCTTGACGATCAGCCGCTAAATCCGGGTAGTCTGGCGAATTTGTATCTCGCGGGTACGTTAACGGGGCACATTCCCGCGTTTAACAATGGCGCGGCAGAGCCGAATCTTCCCGGCGAAGTGCTACAGGGCAAGACAATAGACGGTTTATTGTCCGATGGCACCAAGGCCAACGAATATGTCGACGTGGGTTTTGTCAGTCTTATGAAGGGTAAATTCAACTTGTTTTTAGCCGCCGTTCAAAACGGGCCTAACAAAGGCAACATTAATCTCTTCCTGGATGAGGGCTGGCACTGGACCATACTCGACGATATAGGCATAGACCCCGGTTTTCCGGTCGGTGTCGTCAAGATCAATGACTTTACATTCTCAACGAGTCCGCGCGTCATACCGTATTCCCGGCAAACAGAAGCCGGTGCGCCCGCAGGCGTGGATCAAGCAGGCAGCATCGTGAGCGGCGGCGTGGTGCCTGGTGCCTTAGGCGATGCTAACTTTGATGGGCGGCTGGATGGTACCTTAAATGCCGTTGGGCGCTTCCCCTTCGATTCCGTTATTTTACCCGGCGCACCGTTTGCGCAAACCCGCGTGTTTGATACGGATATACCGGTCACGTCGGCGCAGGCAGCGTTGCTGACGGTCGCCAACGCCTTAAGCTATCTGAGTCTTGCGCTTGATAGACAAGACAAACCTGAACTGGCCGCATCGTTGCGCAAAACCTTCAATGAGCGGATGGACACGGCACGCCACCACGCTGAACAGGCTTCGTTGCCTGATAAAGCGATACAAATGCTCAGTTTATTACAAGCTAATGCCGGCGCAACTGAGTTGTGTTCAGGCTGGAAAATGTTGCAGGAAATTGCCCCGGCTAATGATTTACGCCGACGGGATTTTAATGCAAGTGGTATTAAAATTATGTGTGAAAAATGACGACATCAAAAAAAATTTTATTAGGCGTATTCAGTACCTTAATTATCACCGCCATTATTTTGACTGCTTGGATATTTCTGGCGGAAAAGCCTGAGCATAAGGCCGCCGCTGAATTGAAAGCAATCAATTCGTTGCCGGTAATTCCGAGTGCCGCGCCCGCTGCGGCAAAAGCGCCTAGCGACGGACCTCGCTTCGAGGAGGTGGCTCAACAAGCCGGGGCGGTGTTCTCCCATGCCCGTGCGAATTTTGATACTAAAGCCCAGCCGCTGATGCCTTGGTTAACCGCTGGTGGAGCCGGTGTTGCTGTGGGCGACTTTGATCGTGACGGCCTGGATGATATTTATGTCGTAACCAGCTTGCAAGATGCACCCAATGCGCTGTTTCGCAACAAGGGCAACTTCCAGTTTGAGGATGTCGCGGGCAAACTGGGTCTGGCCGATGTCAACAAAGCGGCGACAGGCACCTCTGCCCATGCGGTCTGGTTCGATTATGATGGCGACGGTTGGCTGGATCTCTTATTGCTGCGGTTCGGGAAACTGAGTCTTTACCACAACCTTGAAGGTCGCGCTTTCGAGGAAAAAACCAAAGAATCCGGCCTGGCGCGAATGTTGAACTCCCTGGCTGCGGTCGCTTTTGATTACGACCGGGACGGTGATCTCGATCTTTATATAGGCGGTTATTTTCCGGAGAAGGACTTTAACAACCTACAGGATACCAAGGTACTATTCGACAGTTGGGAAACCGCCCGGAATGGTGGGCCGAATTACCTGTTCCGCAATAACGGTAATGGCACTTTCACTGACGTGACGGCGGCGGCTAAAGTTGAGGACACCGGCTGGACCATGGCGGTAGGCCACGGCGACCTGGACAACGACGGCTGGCAGGATTTGTATGTAGCGAATGATTTTGGCGCTGACACTGTGTTTCGTAACTTGGGTAACGGCAAGTTTGATAATGTAACGACGGCAGCGATAGGCATAGACACCAAAAAGGGTATGAATGCCGAAATCGCCGATTACAACAACGACGGTTTGCTGGATATTTATGTCTCCAATATGACGGAACCTTATCTGCACGAATGCAACATGCTTTGGGAAAATCATGGCAACTTTAAGTTTTCGGATGTTTCTTCCGAAACCGGTAGCTGCGATACCGGCTGGGGTTGGGGTGCCAAGTTTTTCGACGCCGATAACGACGGCCTGCAGGATTTGTATGTAGCCAACGGCTTTATCTCCTCTGGCCCCGAAGATTATATGCACAAATTGCTGGACTTCGTGTTTCAAGAAGGCATCGATTTGCGTGATGCAAAAAAATGGCCAGACATGGCCGGTTATTCTATGGCCGGTCACGAGCGTGATATCTTTCTGCACCAGAAATTTGGTAGCTTCGTGTCCGAAGGTGCCGCTGCTGGAGTCGATGACATCGGCGATGGACGTGGGGTCGCTATCGCTGATTTCGACAGGGATGGTAGGATGGATTTCCTGGTTACCAATGTCACAGGACCGATGCGGCTGTTTCATAATGTAACTGAAGTCAATGGTAACTGGGTAGGCTTCGTGCTGCGCCAAGGAACGGCTAATCCTTATGCCGTGGGCGGGCGTATTAATATAGAAGCGGGTGGGGAAAAGTTGTTACGCGAAGTAGCGATTGGCAACGGTTTTAATTCGCAAAGTATGCTGGGCGTTCATTTCGGCCTGGGTCGGGCCAACAAGATCGACAAGATGACGGTAACTTGGCCGGATGGTGTCAGTGAAGCTTTGGAGCCACCTGCACCCGGTGCCTGGTATGTACTGGAGCGAGGAAAAGGCATACGACCGCTGGCAACAAATGCCGCTCCTATGCCGACTGCGACAGCAGTGCAGGCTAATGACCAGGAATTCGTCGATGTCGCCAAGGAAGCTGGTATCGCCGAACCCCATATTCCGGTAGTTTTCGATGCCAAGCTCGGCCACATTATGGATATGGTCGCTGCGGGTGCTGCGGGCGGCGCTGTCAGCGATTATGACAAAGACGGCGATTTGGATATTTTCGTCAATAACGCCAAGACCGGCACACCTAATCACCTTTGGCGCAACGAAGGCGGGATACGCTTCGTCGATGTGGCGAAAAATGCCGGGCTTGCCGATATGAATACCGCCAATTCCACTTCAGCCGGCGGCATCTTCGTCGACTATGACGGCGACGGCTGGGAAGACTTGCTGGTTTTTCAAATGGGCGTCAGCCGACTGATGCGTAACCGTGGCGACGGCACGTTCGAGGATGTTACGGAAAAAGCCGGGCTTGCCAAGCTTTACCGCAATACGCTGTCTGCCATCGCTTTCGATGCCGACCGTGACGGCGATGTCGATATTTATTTAGGCGCGTATTTTCCCGACCGCAATATGTTCGATCTTAAAGACGACAAGGTGATGCACGACAGTTGGGAAAAATCCCGTAATGGTGGCAGCAATGTCTATTTACGCAACAATGGCGATGGCACGTTTACCGAGGCTACCGATGCTGCGGGTTTGGCTGATACCGGCTGGACTATGGCGGTGGGCCATTCCGATATCAACAATGATGGTTGGCAAGATGTTTACGTCGCCAACGACTATGGCAGCGACACCCTGTTTTTGAACAACAAGGACGGCTCCTTCAAGAACATTACCCGCGATGCCTTAGGGGTAGATACCAAGAAGGGTATGAATGCAGAATTTGGCGATATAGACGGTGACGGCTTTTTGGATATTTACGTCACCAACGTGACCGAACAGTTTCTGCATGAATGCAATATGCTGTGGCGCAACAATGGGCAAGGCAGTTTCACCGACATCAGCCAGGAAATGGGGGTGTGCGACACCGGTTGGGGCTGGGGTGCTAAATTCTTCGACAAGGAGAACGACGGCGACCTTGATTTGTACGTCGCCAACGGCTTCTTAAATGGGGAAAAAGGTGATTATCTGGATATTTTATTACCGGCTCTGTGGAATAACGAAGGCGAAGATCCATCTACTGCTGCCAAATGGCCGCCGTTGATGGGTCGCGGTATCGCTGCGAGGGAAAAAAACGTGCTGTTTGTCAACGACAGCGGCACCGGTTTCAAGCGCGTCCAAGAAGGGTCGCTTTCGGTTCCGTCGGAATCACGCGGCGTGTTCACCGGCGATTTCGACAACGATGGTCGTATGGATCTGTTCGTGACTAACCACAACGCGGCCCCCAATCTGTTCCACAATGTGAGCAAAAGCACGAATACCTGGCTGGAGCTGGAATTGGTCGGCAAAGCGCCGAACACCGACGCGGTAGGGGCTAAGGCGACGATTATGACTCCGGCAGGGCCGCTGGTGCGCGAAGTGAATATAGGCAACGGCTTTGCCGGCAGTTCCAGTACGCGACTGCATTTCGGTTTGGGCAAACTAAGCAAAGTAAACGAGGTTAAGATCCAGTGGCCCAACGGTGAGTCCAGCGTGTTATCTGCGCCGGAGCTTAACAAAATTATCCGCGTCGAGCAGGCGCCGGGGCAGGAGAAAAAGCTTGCAGCAGCGAGCAAGGATAAGGCGGCATTTCGTGATGTCACGGCATCAGCCGGTTTTGATTTCCAGCATTACGGCCCGAAAGTGGATGAAAAGCTCCGCAACCTCGGCCCCTGGTTCACTGCGCTGGGTGCTGGCGGGTCGGTGGGCGATGTTAACAACGACGGCTTACTCGACGTTTATCTCACCAACAGTCTGTGGAACGTCAAGAACGCCTTGTTTCTTAACAAGGGCGGCATGAAGTTCGAAGACGTGGCGGAACGTTATGGAGTTGCCAATGTTAATCAGTCACCCAACTTCTCGATGATGAGCCTGTTCGTCGATTTAGATCAGGATGGTTTCGACGACCTGATTATCGTGCGCTTCGGTAAAAGTGTGATTATGCGCAACGTCAACGGCGAACGTTTCGAGCCTATGGAACACGCACTGGACGGCGCTCCTTCGCCGCGTAACCCGGTGGCCGTTGTGGCGTTCGATTACGACAAGGACGGCGACATGGATCTTTATTTCGGTTCGTATTTTCCCGACGTGGATCTGACCAATGTCGGTAAGCGCACTAATCTACTGCATGACAATTGGGAGGCGGCCCGTAACGGTGGCACCAATTTCCTGCTGGAGAACAAGGGCAACTTCCATTTTGTCGACCGCAGCAAGACTTCAGGGCTTGATGATACCGGATGGACTTTGGCCATCGGCACCGGCGATATGGACAAGGACGGATGGATAGACTTATACCTCGCCAATGACTTCGGCGCGGATAAGGTTTACCATAACAATGGCAACGGCACGTTCAGTGATGTGTCGGTCACCGCCATTGGCGTGGACACCAAGAAAGGCATGAACGCCGATTTGGGAGATTTCGATAACGACGGCTTCCTGGATGTGTATGTCACCAATATTACCGAGCCTTATCTGCACGAATGCAATATG
>Ga0268283_1000613_pt1 | contig 21690 bp, 15 predicted proteins | sample saktaG_13_FD_190140 | JGI IMG/M metagenome (GOLD analysis project Ga0268283, IMG submission 190140) | Saline water microbial communities from Sakinaw Lake, British Columbia, Canada - sak_2013_06_06_36m | ecosystem: Environmental > Aquatic > Non-marine Saline and Alkaline > Saline ... | reverse complement strand
TCACACTTCTTTGCTTAGTCATGCGTTTTATTTAGTCGACTCCAAGTTTTTTTTCAATCTGATATTTATTGCGTTCTGAAGAGTTTCGGGAAATCATTTCGGCCAGAAAACCAGTCATGAACAATTGTGTCCCTAAAATCATCGCCAGAATACCAAAGTAAAAAATGGGTCTATCAGTCATTAAATATCCATGCATGAAAATTTTAGCATAAGCCAAATAGATAGCAATCCCAAGTCCGATGATGAATAGAATGGCTCCTAAAGATCCAAATAAATGCATGGGACGTTTACCAAACCTTGAAACAAAACTGATTGAAATTAAATCTAAAAAACCTCTTCTATAACGTTCAAATCCAAACTTCGTTTTGCCATATTGTCGCTTTTGATGAGATACAACTTTTTCAGTAATTTTAGTAAAACCAGCCCATTTTGCAATAACTGGCACAAAGCGGTGCATTTCACCATAAATTTCAATATTCTTTACTACTGTTTTTTTATAAGCCTTCAACCCACAATTAAAATCATGAAGTTTAATACCGGTAATTTGTCTGTTAATAGAATTATAAACTTTCGATGGCCAACGTTTCGAGATCGGATCGTGTCGTTTTTGCTTCCATCCTGAAACCAGATCATAATCATCTTTCATAATTAGATCATATAATGCCGGAATTTCTTCAGGACTATCCTGCAGGTCTGCATCCATTGTGATTACAACATCTCCTATAACCACTTCAAAAGCCGAATTCATAGCTGCCGACTTTCCATAATTCCGTCGAAATTTAATCCCCTTATTCAGATCATTTTCGGCACAAAGTTTTTCAACAATGGTCCATGATGAATCAGTGCTTCCATCATCTACCCATACAATTTCATAGCTAAAGTTATGCGCTAACATAACTTTAGCTATCCAACCACTTAAATCCTGAATTGATTCCTCTTCATTTAAAAAAGGAACAACAATTGAAATATCCATCAAATAAAATTTAATCTAGTTTGCTTCTTTTTTAATAAAGATTGAAGTAATCAATGATATAATAGTTACAGCAATTGTATTAAAGATGGCTGCCATAATTGACACCATTAATGGCGTTGTAAACCTGGCTGTAAATGTCAATGTTTGTTCGATTTGTTCTTTAGTCAAATCTCCTCTATCTAACATTGATTGCTCTGAAGTTTCCAATATTTTTGTGATAATGTTCGGGTCAAAAAACTTTATAAATACAAATGTATAGACTGCAGTAATTAAAGCAGCGAAAAAACCAACCGTAAATCCTACTGAAAAAGATTTCCCATAGCTTATTAAGCCGTCAGAATGAGCATCACGGTAAACCTTTTGACCCCAAATAATTCCTCCAATGAAGATCAGATATGCAACGTATTTAATTTTACTATCATAAGCAATATCCAACACATAAAATATGAGATCGATAATAATGAGTAGAGCACCGGTGATGAGGGCATAATTTAAAGCTACTTTAAATGATGATTTTTGATTTTCTTCCATGATAATTGAGTTTATAGGGTTATGATATGCAAACATACTAAATTATAAGAAAACTTAAAAACATAAAAAAAACATTGTAGGTGTCTAACATATTCGTAATTTTGCAGCTGGGTAAGTCTTATACGACCAGCTCCTGTTGAACTCCCCCAGGTCCGGAAGGAAGCAAGGGTAGACGGTTGTAGCGGTGCGATGTAAGTAGCTTACCCTTTTTTTTTGTTACTATGTACGATTAATATTTTTCGACTATGTTACTCAAAATACATCCTGATAATCCGAATCCACGCTATATTCAAACAGTACTTGATTGTTTAAATGATGGAGGAATAATCATATACCCAACTGATACTGTGTATGGAATTGGATGTGATATTTACAAAACAAAGGCTGTTGAAAAAATTGCATTGATTAAAGGAATAAAAAAAGAAAAAGCAAATTTCTCGTTTATTTGCTCAAATTTAAGCCACATCTCCGATTTTACCCGACCAATAAACAATGAGGTTTATAAAATGATGAAAAGAAATTTACCGGGTCCTTTTACATTCATCTTAGAGGCAAATAATAAGGTTCCTAAATTATTCCAAAGCAAAAAGAAAACAGTTGGTATTAGAGTACCCGACAGTAACATTATAAATGAAATAGTTCAAAAATTAGGAAATCCAATCATGTCTTCTTCTGTTTATGATGAAGACGAAATAATAGAGTACACTACCGATCCTGAATTAATTTATGAAAAGTATGGTCATTTGGTTGATATTGTAATTGATGGGGGTTTTGGTGACAATCTTCCATCGACTATTGTAGATTGCACACAGGATGAGATTACCGTTATCAGAGAAGGAAAAGGAATACTTCAATGATAATTTTTCAAATAAATGTATTGTTTTTAAAAATTATTTTATACTTTTGCACCTCCAAAAAGCGAAATGATTAGCTAGCTCAGTTGGTAGAGCATTTGACTTTTAATCAAAGGGTCCCGGGTTCGAATCCCGGGCTGATCACAGAAGACTGCCTAAATAGGTAGTCTTCTTTTTATTTGAGCTTCATTAAGCCATTCGTCCCCAGCTAATTTTATCTTCCAGACTAAAAAGTAATTAAAAATCACCATTATTTCAAAGTAGTAGTAGGTTAGCTTGGGAAATTTTGCGAGAAAAACAAAATATTATTTGTCCAAAATCGTACATATCAATTCAATAGCGTACAGTTTATTATGCCCTTTACAGACATAGATCCATTAATTTTCTGATAATAAATAATCTACGAATTGTGGCACGGAAATAGCTTAAATGTCTGGGTCTGAAAAAACCAGATTATAAATAAGTAGCCTCTCTAATAATTATTAATTACAATCAAGTATAAAGTTCAAAACTTTAACGAAAGATAAACTAAGGATCAATATGTTAAGCACCCTCATTTAATTTTACTTCTTTAGCATTAATGAATTAAACCTTATGAAAGTATTTCTAACTATGATACAATATATTAAAATCAAACTCCCTCCCCAATTAAATTACCACAAACAAATCAATTAAAATTAACCTATTTGAAAACCCTAAAACTTAATTATGAAAAAATCATTCCTGATCACTCTCTTTTTGTGTTCATTTAGTATTATCTATGCCCAAAATGATACTACTAAAGTTATCACATTACGTAAAGATGCATTAAATATTTATATGCAAGCTAGCGATTTCATAAAAAAAGAAATACCTTTTGTAAATTATGTCAGGGACATAAACGACGCTAGTATTTATATTATATCTAGCTCGCAGACTACCGGTTCAGGCGGAAGAGAAATAAACTATTTTCTAATCGGCCAGCATGAGTTTGCAGGAATGAATGATACAATTTCAACCGTAAGTTCTCCGGATGATACTGAAGAGCAAATAAGAGAACGACAAGTGAATGTTTTAAAAATGGGATTGATGCGTTTTGTTGCTAAAACACCATTGGCAAAGTATATCAATATCAAATTTAATCAACCAATAGCAGAAGAAGTATCCATCGACAAGTGGGATAGCTGGGTATTCAGAACCCGAATTAATGGTTATTTAATTGGACAAAAATCCTATAATTCCAGTAATGTTTACGGGTCTTTTTCTGCCAGCAGAGTAACCAGTGCTTGGAAGATGAGATATAATCTGAATTTTAGTCATAGTAGTGATAAGTTCGATATGGATGATGAAATTATCAATAGTACGAACAAGTCTAAGTCCTTTAGCACTCTTGTTGTTAAAAGTTTAGGTAACCATTGGTCAATAGGAGGAACTGCAAGAATAGGTTCCTCATCCTATAGCAATGAGGATATTGGGTCAGAATTATTACCAAGTATTGAATATGATATATTCCCTTATTCAGAATCCACTCGTCGACAATTAAGGATTCTGTATTCATTAGGAGCATATAATTATCAATACACAGATACTACCATTTACAATAAAACTAAAGAAAGTTTGCTCGGACATCAATTAAGTGCTGCCTATGAGGTCGTGCAAAAATGGGGTTCTATTGAAATGAGCATGAGATGGAAGAATTACTTTTATGATTGGAAGATGAACAATTTAATGCTTGAAGGATTTATAAATTTGAGAGTGGCAAAGGGCTTAACACTTGATTTAGGTGGATACTACGAATTAATACACGATCAATTATCTTTAGTTAAAGGAGGTGCATCCTCAGATGAAATATTATTGCGAAGAAAGGAACTTGAAACCAGTTATTCGTTTTTTGTTCAATTTGGCATCAGTTATACATTTGGTTCAATTTATAACAATGTTGTCAATCCAAGATTTGGCAATTAGTAATATTCATCCAGTTAGTTTCTTCCTGCGTTTTAAATCTCATTATTAATGAATAAAATAAGCTCTATCATTTGATAGGGCTTATTTTATTATCACTAACTATAAAAATTTCCAATAATCGCTTTTTTTATCTCAATATTACTTTAGCTCTAAAAATCACTTGTCTCTGTAGCCCAATCAGGGCAATGCATACAGCCTTTATATGTCGGAAAACACGTAGTACGTATTCGGAAAATACCCATTGTATAAGCTATGCTGACGGAATAATTTTACTACCAATTTAAAATGTTATTTAACCGTCAAAAAAAATTAAGACGAGATTAGAAAGAAGAAACAACTAAATAATCAAAACCTAAGTGCTATGAAAAAATTATTATTATTAATCCTGTCAACTACTCTCATCTTTAGTAGTTGTGCCAAATGGGATGACAACCCGGGTCAGAATCAGGACCAAGAGGTTGTATTCAAAAGTATTGAAGCCTCATTGACGACCCTCAAATCAACCTGTGACAATCCACAGGCACAATACGCTATCGTAAGAATCACTCAAATTACGTCTCCTCCAACCTACGACACAGCTACGTTTACTCCTCAAGTATTTTACTTGAGTGGTACAGCTTACACACAATCCATTAAACTTAAGGTAGGCACCTACAAAGTAACAGATTTTAAAATGATGAACGATAATAATACTCCACTAAATACTGAGGATGACATTATGGTACTTGCTGCCCCTTATACATCGTCTACTTATGGCAGTTATACGAATACACCTCTTCCTTTAACCACTACTGTTAGTGCTTTCCAAAAAAATGAAATCCCAATTTCAGTTTTATGTTTTGAAGAAACTAATTATGATAAATTCGGATTTGGATGGTTTAGAATTAATCAGATAAATATTCGGGAACAATTATTTTTTGGCGACCTCTGTTTGAAACATCCAGAAGAATATACAGGATCACCTTATGCAAATATGCCCGGCGGGTTAAAAATAGATATGCCAGCTCTATTCAAAATAAGGATTTTTACGGACAATGTACTGACTGATTCCGTTACAAATAATAAATGGACCGGTACAACATGGGATTATATCAATAAACCATTGAGTGTTACATACGTTGATCAACCAAATGTGGTAAATCAATTTAAATTTGAATTATATATATTGGTAAAAGTTGGAAGTACATTTCAATATAAATTATTCAATACCTGGACTTTTGCAGATGGTGAAAGGATTTCAGCAGGTACCGACAATGTAGTTGACTTTGTTCTTGGGAATTGCAATATAAATCAAGCTGATCTAGTTTTAGCACCTTATATCAACCTTCCTGCGATCGCTACTTATAAAATCACAGCTTGGTCACCTGGTACCATGGGTACTTATGTTGATGCACTCCTTTCAAATATTCCAGCTGGCTACGAATTATCAAATGGTACATGGCCATCTTGGTGTGGTGATAAAAACTTAACTATTCAAATTAATCAGAACTATAATATGGATGTTTACAGTACATTGTACCCTGCCTTGATACCTGAGTTCGCTCGAAAAGCAACCATTTGGCCAAAAGTTAACTGGTTAATGAATAACCTAAATTATTTTCCAACTGCAAGCATGCAAGATATTCAGGATGCAATATGGAGACTTGTAAATGGGTTTACAGGAGGCAGTTCCTTAGCAATTACGATGGCAAATACCGCTTCTACAAATGGTGTTAATTATGTACCACTACCGGGAGGCTGGGCAGCAGTTATATTTGTACCAACAGGAACTCCAATTAATGCACAAAATGCAACAATTCAAACTATGTTCATCAGGGTCGATCCCTAGCAAAAACAACTAAATTTTGTGAACATAAAGGACCAGAGTAATTTATTACTCTGGTCTAATTTTCCCCTTCTATTGTCCTTTTTTAATGCTGGTATAAAGGAATGTTAGACTAGACAAATGCTCCTTAACTATTAAAAACTATTGTAAAATTAATCCTGATAATTCTACACTTATTGCTTATATTTACTTTACAAAGGTTAACCAAAAACACCTCAGGAACGATGAAACGATTGTACAAAATTATTTTCCATCCATTTTCGCTTTCACTCATTGTATTGGGGGTTATTATCTTACTGATTCCAAGTATCAACAAGTACCGAACAGAGTTAGTAAACAATAATCAGATTTCAAAATCAGAAAAAAGCCTTTATTATTCTTTAAACAAAAAAGGTGAAATCGCTGAGATTGACAAAAAACTAAATATCCGTTTACACAAGAAATTGGAAGGGGTTCCATTTAATGAATATTTTGAAATGGATCTTGATGAAGATGGTGAAACTGAATATCTTTTCATGGCTGATAAAAACCAATTTATGATCATTACCAGAAATGATTTCTCACATCCAACAAAATTCTCGCTTCCATTTAACGACAATGCTAAACAGATTGAAATAAAATTCACCAATAAAATATTCCCACAATTATCTATCACTTATGGTGATCAGCAGATTTATATAAACTACTTAAAGAACAAGCTATATTCTTATCGATATATACTCATATTCGCACTTTATGTAATTATTCTCATAATAGTTATCTTGTTACATCGTGTTTTCAATACCTATAAGCAAAAAAGAATAAAATGTGCGAGAGAAATAGCCGAACTTAAACTGAAAAACATCAGGAATCAACTTGATCCTCATTTCACGCTTAATGTGCTGAATTCAATTGGATATTCATTTCAGGCCAATGATGCCGAAACAGCTGATTATATTTTTGGCAAATACAGTAAACTACTTCGCAATACCATATTTGCATCAAGTAGTGCATACGCAACGCTCGAAAATGAACTTGAATATATTCAGGATTATTTAGATATTGAAAAATTCAGAATGGAAGATCGTTTTCAATATAAAATTACGGCAATTCCAGTCAATGCTGATAAAATCATTTTCCCTAAAATGATGCTGCACACCTTTGTTGAAAACTCAATTAAGCATGGAATTAAACCCTTAAAAAAAGCAGGATTCTTAAGTATTAATTTTATTAATGAAAATAAAAATACGATCATTTTAATTCAGGATAACGGAATTGGGCGTAAAGAAGCGAAAGATCAAAATATAAATAGCACGGGCAAAGGATTAGAGATTATAGAAGAAATGATTCAGTTATTCTATGAACTTGCAAAAATTAAAATTAGTTATCAAATTACGGATCTGTATGATGAGGATAAAAACCCAAAAGGGACTTTGATTAGAATTTCATACCCAACACAAAACCCTGAATAAAATCTTCCCAGCATGGGAAATTCTTTCCCGAAAAGCATCCATATTACAAATTGTCTTATTACTTAACACTTGATAATGTGATTCTTATAATGTTTGCATAAAATTTGTCACCTATTTTAGAGCAATAGAAAGCTAATATCATGGAATACATTAAATGTGCAATAATTGATGATGAACTGGCAGCTGTAAACAGGCTTGAAATGCTTTTGCAAAAAATCGATGCTGTTCAGGTTGTTTTTAAATCAACCGATCCAGAGTCGTTTGTTGCTGCCATCCTTCAAAAAAAGCCGGATATTGTTTTCTTGGACATTGAAATGCCTCGTATCACAGGATTTGATATTGTTGAGGATTTAAGATCGAAATATTTTTTGCCTAAATTTATTTTTATTACCGGCTATAATCAATATGCAATTAGGGCCATTAAAAGTGCTGCATTTGATTATATACTAAAACCAGTAGATATTGACGACTTAAAAGCTTGTATTCATCGTTATGATCAGCAATATAATTCGAAAAAAGCAATTAATTTAAACGACTTTGTTTTATGTGAATCATTGACAAAGCGAGAAAATGAGGTATTACAACTCTCCTGTATGGGATTACCCATCAAACAAATTTCTAGTAAGCTTAAAATATCTGATCGCACTGTTGAGAAACACAGATCAAACCTAATGGTAAAAACCGGTTCCAAAAACTTGATTGAGGTTATCGTTTACGCTTATAAAAATGCCATTGCATCTGTTTATTTATAGCCTTAAATGCTTTGCGAATAGTTTAATTTCAACCCTAAACTTATTAACAATTTTATATTCATTTAATTAATTTTATTGTTCGTCCTTCCAAACAATAATAATTATATTTGCGTGCACTTTATTTGAATATAAACTATATATTATACCATGAAAATTACGATTGTTGGAACTGGATACGTGGGTTTAGTAACAGGCACATGCTTTGCTGAAGTGGGCATTGATGTTAGCTGTGTGGATATTGATAAGAAAAAAATTGATGGCCTCAATAAAGGAATTATCCCAATTTTTGAACCTGGTTTGGAAGAACTTGTTCTCAGAAATGTCAAAAAAGGAAGATTACATTTCACTACAGATTTGGCCTCTACCCTTGATGGATGTGAAGTTGTTTTTGGTGCAGTTGGAACTCCTCCAGATGAGGATGGAAGTGCAGATTTAAAATATGTTCTGGAAGTTGCCAGAGAAGTAGGACAAAACATGACTGATTATTTGTTGATGGTTACTAAAAGTACAGTTCCGGTTGGAACAGCAGAAAAAGTGAGAGCTGCATTACAAGGTGCACTTGATGCCAAAGGATCTGATCTTAAATTTGATGTAGCTTCAAATCCTGAATTTTTGAAGGAAGGAGCAGCAGTTGATGATTTTATGCGCCCTGATCGAATTGTTGTTGGAGTTGATACACCTAAAGCACAAGACTTGATTCAGAAGCTTTATAAACCGTTTACAATGAATGGTCATCCTGTGGTATTTATGGATATCATTTCAGCTGAGATGACAAAATATGCTGCAAACTCAATGCTAGCAACAAAAATCAGCTTCATGAACGATATTGCCAACTTATGCGAAATCGTTGGTGCAAATGTAAATATGGTTCGTAAAGGAATTGGTTCTGACACCAGAATTGGTCCAAAATTCATATATCCCGGTGCCGGATACGGTGGTTCATGTTTTCCTAAAGATGTGAAAGCTTTAATTAAAACTGCTGACGACAATAACTATTCCTTAGCAGTATTAAAAGCTGTTGAAGAAGTTAATGAAAGGCAAAAATCTATTATGTACCGTAAAGTTGCCACCTATTTTGATAATAAATTGGCAGGTAAAAAAATTGCTCTCTGGGGCTTGTCATTTAAACCTAAGACTGATGATATGCGTGAAGCTCCATCATTGGTAATTATTGATAAATTCCTTGAAGCAGGAGCAAGCGTAAGTGCTTATGATCCGGCAGCAATGGAAGAAGCAAAACATAAATTAGGCAATTCAATTGAATATGTTCAAAACCAATATGATGCACTTAAAAATGCTGATTGTCTTGTCATCATCACCGAATGGTCCGAATTCAAATTCCCGGATTTTGCATTGATTAAAAAACTTTTAAAGAATCCTGCGATATTTGACGGACGTAACATATACGATGCTAACGAAATTAAAAAGCTTGGATTTGACTATTCCTGCATTGGAATTAATATTAATAAATAAATGCTAAGCCTGATAAAAACTATCAGGCTTTTCTATTTTTTCTATCTTTAATAATTATTAAGATCATTTTCAAACGAGCATGTTCGTTAAGTACAATTCAGGATGAATATCTCATGTGCGGGTTTTATTTGATATAACTATTTAAACTTATTTACAGATGAAAAAAATTCTAGTAACCGGAGGTGCCGGATTCCTTGGCTCACATCTTTGTGAACGGCTTTTAAATGATGGTAATGAAGTAATTTGTCTTGATAATTATTTTACCGGCCAAAAGAAAAATGTAATTCATCTACTCGACAACCCTTACTTCGAAATGATCCGGCATGATGTTACGATGCCATTCTTTATAGAAGTTGATCAAATTTATAATCTGGCCTGTCCTGCCTCACCTATTCATTATCAGTACAATCCCATTAAAACCATTAAAACTTCGGTTGCCGGTGCAATAAATATGCTTGGATTAGCCAAACGAATAAATGCAAAAATCCTGCAAGCATCCACCAGCGAAGTTTATGGAGATCCACAGATACATCCTCAAACTGAAGCTTACTGGGGGCATGTAAATCCAATCGGTTCGCGTGCCTGCTATGATGAAGGCAAACGTTGTGCCGAAGCTCTATTCGTAAATTATCATAAACAAAACAATGTCCGTATTAAAATCATTCGCATATTTAATACCTACGGACCAAGAATGCACCCAAATGACGGAAGGGTTGTTTCTAATTTTATTGTTCAAGCATTACAAGGTAAAAACATTACCATTTATGGTGACGGTTTACAAACCAGAAGCTTTCAATATGTTGATGATTTAATCGAAGGGATGACAAGACTGATGGCAACCGGCGATGACTTTATCGGACCTGTAAATGTTGGAAATCCTGGCGAATTTACAATGCTACAATTAGCTGAGAAAATAATTGAATTTACCGGATCAAAATCAAAAATCGTTTTTGAACCACTTCCTGCCGATGATCCAATGCAACGGCAACCTGACATTACTCTTGCCAAGGAAAAATTAAATTGGGAACCCAAAATTGCTTTAAATGAAGGTTTGATTAAAACAATCGATTTTTTCAAAACTATTGTCTAGTAATATGCAAAACATCCTTATTACCGGTAGCAATGGACAGCTTGGGAATGCAATAAAAAAATTATCATCGAAGCTGAAAAACTCCAAATTTTTCTTTACTGATGTTCAAGAATTGGATATTACCTCTAACGACAAGCTTGGAGAATTTATCAAAGAAAATAAAATCGATATTATCATTAACTGCGCAGCTTATACGGCTGTTGATCAAGCTGAGACAGATCGGGAAAAAGCTTTTTTAATAAACGTGACTGCAGTAGAATACCTGTCTAAACAGGCAAAAGTAAATAATGCCACACTTATTCACATTTCCACCGACTATGTTTTTGATGGCACCAGCCAAATTCCATATAAAGAAACTGACATTCCCAATCCAAAATCATATTACGGACTTACAAAATATGAAGCCGAACAAAAGATTGAACAGTTCACAGAAAATGCCATCATTATCCGAACATCCTGGCTCTATTCTGAATATGGGAATAATTTTGTTAAAACGATGATAAGGTTAGGTAGTGAGCGTGAAAGCTTAAACATTATCAATGATCAATTTGGATCTCCAACTTATGCTGCTGATCTTGCAGATTTAATACTTAAACTAACTCAAGAAACAATTACGGGCATTGTATTTTATAATTATTCGAATGAGGGTAGTTGCACCTGGTATGAGTTTGCTAAAGCAATTATGGATTTAAAAGATATTAATTGTATTGTCAAACCCATCACTACCGAAGAATATCCAACAGCTGCCGTGAGACCAAAATTCAGTTTACTCGATAAAAGTAAGATTAAAAAAGATTTGAATTTAGAAATTCCATTTTGGAAAAATAGTTTAAAAACCTGTTTGAAAAACATTTAACCTGGCAGAAATGAAAAACATTGAAAGTGAAATCATAGATAAAGCCAAAGTCTGGCTATCAGAGAGTTTTGATCAGGAAACGAGTAATAAAGTTCAGCATTTGATTGATCACGAACCGGCAGAACTTACAGAATCATTCTATAAAGATCTGGAATTTGGCACAGGTGGTTTGAGAGGAATCATGGGTGTTGGAACCAATCGCATGAATAAATATACGGTTGGGATGGCAACACAAGGACTGACAAATTATCTCATTAAAACTTATCCAAAGGATGAATTAATAAAAGTAGTAATTGGGTATGACTCACGTAATAATAGCCGTTATTTCTCTGAAATTGCTGCGGATGTTCTTTCTGCTAACGGGTGTAAAGTATATCTTTTCGAAGATCTCCGCCCTACTCCTGAAATTTCTTTTGCAATTCGTCATTTAAATTGTCATAGCGGTATTATTATTACTGCATCGCACAATCCAAAAGAATACAATGGTTACAAAGCTTACTGGAACGATGGTGCACAACTCATTCCTCCACATGATAAAAACGTGGTTGAAGAGGCATCTAAAATATATGATATTGCTCAGGTAAAGTTTAAGGGTAAAAAGGAGAATATTGAAATGCTCGGTGAAGTGATCGACAATGCCTATCTTAAAAAAATAAAGGGATTATCTCTTTCTCCTGAAGCAATTAAAGCTCATCATGACATCAAAATAGTTTATACACCCTTACATGGAACAGGTGCCATGATGGTTCCCCGATGTTTGAAAGAATTTGGCTTTACAAACATCAGTTCTGTTGAAGAACAATCTGTTCCAGACGGTAATTTCCCAACAGTTGTGTCACCAAATCCTGAAGAATCTGCAGCTTTAAAAATGGCTATTGATAAGGCCATAAAAATTGATGCTTCACTTGTAATGGCAACCGACCCGGATGCTGACCGGGTTGGAATCGCTGTTCGGAATCATAAAAATGAATTCGTTTTAGTTAATGGCAATCAAACTGCCTGCCTCCTCACCTATTATTTGCTTAAAAAATGGGAAGAGAATAAAAAGCTGACCGGCAAAGAATATATCGTTAAAACAATTGTTACCAGTGAGTTAATGAAAGATATTGCCATCAAATTTAATGTTGAATATTTTGATGTTTTAACCGGATTTAAGTGGATCGCTGATATCATCAGAAAAAATGAAGACATCAAAACATTTATTGGTGGTGGCGAAGAAAGTTACGGTTATATGATTGGTGATTTTATTCGTGATAAAGATGCCGTAAGTGCCTGTGCTATGATTGCTGAAATAGCAGCTTGGGCAGCCCAAAAGAATAAAACTATTTATGATATTTTAATCGACATTGCCGTTGAGTTTGGCTTTTACAAAGAGTCCCTTATTTCTATCGTTCGTAAAGGAAAAACCGGAGCCGAAGAAATCCAACAAATGATGGCTGGTTTCAGAAGCAACCCTCCTGAAAAAATCAACGGTTCCAAGGTAATGCTTATTAAAGATTATGAGTTGCAAAAAGAATTTGATCTATCAAGCAATTCGAAGAAAAAAATTAACTTACCTAAATCAAACGTATTGCAGTTCTTTACCGAAGATGGTTCAAAAATTAGTGTGCGACCATCAGGTACCGAACCTAAAATTAAATTTTATTTTAGCGTGATGGAACAACTTTATTCAGCCGAAGAATATGATGAGCTGAATGAGGAATTAGAACTTAAAATCAATAATATCATTACAGATTTAAAGTTAAAATAAGATTTTACAAATTTTCTAAATCCTTTTAAACACTTGATTTCACGAGTCTTTTGCTAATCTATTTAAGATTAGCATGAAAAATATTATTAAAATTTTTTGGTTTGTATTACAAACTATATTAGTTTTGTATTATTAATTTATAATCAAAACATAAATATCATGGAAAACGATAAAATTTTAAGTCCGGCTGAAAGTTTAAAACTTATTGCCGAAACCATTGAAAAAACGAAATCAAACGTACAAAACGGAAGTTTTTACTTCTTACTTTGGGGATGGCTGGTAAGCATTGCCGGCATCGTTCAATTCGTACTGGTTGAATATACTGATATCAAAGCCTATTACTATGTATGGCCCATCATGGCATTTATTGGAATCGTTGCATGTGTAATGTATGGATTTAAAGTTGAGCGTAAGAAAACTTTTGAAACACACCTTGATGCTGTATTTAAGTATCTATGGATTGTTTTGGGGATATCTTTCTTCCTTATTGCGTTTATATCTCTTTGGAATAAAACTTTACCTGGACCATATGTCTTATTATTAGCCGGAATCGGAACACTAATTTCAGGACTTTTAATCAAGTTTAAACCAATGATTATAGGCGGTGTACTGTTTTTTATATTTTCTATTGCTTGCTTATTTACGCCTCCTTCTTATCAGGTTTTGGTCAGCACCTTTGCAATTATAATTGGATATCTGATACCTGGATATATTTTAAGAAGTAATCAACCAAAGAAAGGCTAGTCATGTTCAAAGATCTTGACCCCGTTTTAAGTTCTCAGGTGAGGCTTGCCATCATCTCTATTCTCATGCGAGTGAAAAGCGCCGACTTTCTCTATCTGATGGAAACTATCGGTACCACACAAGGCAATTTAAGCCATCAGTTAAAAAAACTGAGTGAAGCCAATTATATTGAAATCATCAAATCTTTCAGGAACAATTATCCACATACAAACTGCCAGATTACCAGCGCAGGTAGGGATGCTTTTGAAAAATATGTTGATGACATTAAAGGCTATTTAAATGTCAAATGATTAATGTTGAATGCAGAATGTTGAATGATAAATTTTGAATTATGGGTTTTTTTACTTTAAAACTCACATATTTAAAAATCTACCAATTCACTATTTCACAAATTCATCATTTTACTATTTTACCAATCCACAAATTCCCCATTTTACTAATTAACCATTCCACCAGTCCCCCTATTCACATTTTAAACAGCAGAAAGAATAAAGAGAATAGTTATATTTTTGACACTTTGTAGGTACAACTATTAAATACATTTCCGATCTTTAACAAAAATGATAACAAGGATCGTTTTGATGCGATTATGGCTTTTAAAATATTTCTTAAAATTTTAAACCCAAAAATACAATGAGTGTGAATCCAGTTAAAAAAATTGCGTTCTATCTAGTTTTTACGACTTCATTACTTGTGTTTTTTTCTTGCCGGAAGAAAGATGATTTAAAATATAAAAATCCTGAAACTCCAATTGCAGAAAGGGTCGATGATCTTTTATCAAGAATGACGCTGGAAGAGAAATTCTGGCAATTATTCATGATTCCCGGCGATTTATCGGATGGAAAGGAAAAATACAAACATGGAATATTTGGATTTCAGGTGTCCACGAAAGGAAAATCAGAAAATGAAGCAGAACAATTGCTGGATTATAAAGGAGGTGGAACTGCAAAAAAAACGGCCGAACTAATCAACACCATACAAAAATACTTTATTGAAGAAACCCGACTGGGAATACCAATTATCCCTTTTGATGAAGCATTGCATGGATTAGTCAGAGACGGAGCTACCGCTTTCCCTCAGTCCATCGCTCTGGCAGCAACATGGGATACCCTTTTGATGGGTAAGGTTGCCCATGCCATCGCCATGGAAACCAAAACAAGAGGCATACGTCAAATCCTGTCCCCCGTGCTAAACATTGCCAGAGATGTTCGCTGGGGCAGAACCGAAGAAACTTATGGTGAAGATCCATTTCTTACAACACAAATGGGGCTTGCATTTATTTCACAGTTTGAACAATTAGGCATTTTAGCTACTCCAAAACATTTTATTGCCAACTTTGGTGATGGTGGCCGCGACAGCTATCCGATTCATTTTAATGAGCGTTTGCTTGAAGAAATCTATTTTCCTGCATTTAAAGCCTGTATTCAAAAAGCAAATGCCGGATCAATCATGACATCCTACAATTCACTCGACGGTAGTCCATGCTCCGCAAATGATTGGTTATTGAATAAAAAATTAAAAGATGAATGGGGTTTTGAAGGCTTCGTTATTTCAGATGCTGGAGCAACGGGCGGCGCAAATGTATTGCATTTTACAACTAAAGATTATGCCGAATCTACCAAAGAGTCCATAGAAAATGGACTGGATGTAATTTTCCAAACTTCCTACGATCATTACCCGCTTTTTTATAAAGCTTTTAAGGATGGGATGATTGACGAAAAAGCAATGGATGAAGCGGTTCGCAGAGTGCTTCGCGCTAAATTCAAATTGGGCTTGTTTGAAAATCCATACATTGATTCAAATGAAGCCGAAAAGTGGAATGCTTCTGCAGCTCATCGTGAATTAACAAAGAAAGCGGCTCTGGAATCAATTGTGCTTTTAAAAAATGAGCGAAATACACTTCCCTTAAATAAAGGCCTGAAGTCTGTGGCCATAATAGGAATCGATGCTGTTGAAGCCAGATTGGGCGGTTATTCTGGACCGGGAAATAAACCCGTAAGTATTTTGCAGGGAATCGAAAATAAAGTGGGTAAAACCTGTACCATTAATTATGCTCCGGCTTGTGGCAGAGAATTTTCATTATATGTTACCATACCAAATGAAAACTTCTTTTTTTATGAGGATAATAATAAAGTGTCCGGACTCAAAGGAGAATATTTCAATAACACGACATTGGAAGGAACTCCTGCATTGACGCGTGTTGATCCACAAATTAACTTTCTATGGACTTTGTTTTCTCCCGATCAGGAAAAAATTAATTTCGATTGGTTTTCCACAAGGTGGACCGGAAAACTTCTGGCTTCCGAAACGGGTGAATTTGAAATCGGATTGGAAGGTGACGACGGTTATCGTTTGTATCTCAACGATCAATTAATTATTGATAATTGGAAAAAGCAAACCTTTCAAACTCTTACAAAAAAATACCATTTTATAAAAGGCCAAACCTATGATTTGAAAGTCGAATTTTATGAAACTACGGGTAATGTAAAGCTTAAACTGGTATGGAATATCGGGGTGAAAAACACTTGGGAAAATGAAATACAAAATGCATTAGCAACGGCAATGAAAAGTGAGTTGACAATTGTTGTTGCCGGTATTGAAGAAGGCGAATTTAGAGACCGTGCATACCTTTCACTAACCGGTCATCAGGAGGAATTGATTAAAAAAATTGCAGCTACCGGAAAACCAGTTGTGGTTGTATTGGTTGGTGGCAGTGCAATAACCATGAATAGCTGGATTGATCAAGTGCCATCAATTATCGATGTTTGGTATCCAGGAGATGAAGGTGGAAATGCAGTTGCCGATGTTTTGTTTGGCGATTACAATCCTGCCGGGCGATTGCCCATTACTTTCCCGATTCATGAATCGCAATTGCCACTTTATTATAATCATAAGCCCAGCGGAAGAGGAGATGATTATTTAAACCTAAGCGGAAAACCATTATTCCCATTCGGTTATGGTTTAAGCTATACCCATTTTGAATATCATGATTTAAAAATTGATAAACCGCTGATCAATGCAAACGAAAGCACAACTGTTCATTTTAAAGTTACAAATACCGGAAAATACGATGGCAACGAAGTGGTTCAATTATATATCAAGGATTTGTTAGCTTCAGTAGCTCGGCCTATTATGGAACTAAAAGGTTTTCAGCGAATTAACCTAATAAAAGGAGAAACAAAAGAGCTGACCTTTGAAATCAGTCCAGAATTATTAACCATGCTCGACCTAAACCTAAACCGTATTGTGGAATCAGGTGAATTCAGGATCATGATAGGTGCATCCTCGAACGATATTCGCCTAAGGAAAATTTTAACAGTTAAAGAAAAATAAGCTATGGTTCGGTAAATCTTTAAGAATTTATAGCTTAAAAGTTGCCACTTTTTATTTTTAAACCATCAGCTGCTATCACCAAACAAAAAGAATTTTATTTGATGGCATTTCTATGTGTTTCATAAATTTATGCCGATATTAATAGAAATTATACATATTATGACCACCAGAAGAAAATTTATTCAAACAGCAGGGATTGCTTCAGCCGCATTAATATCAGGATTCCATTCATTTGGTAGCGTTACCAGTCGTTCTTTTACATCAAACAGACCTGAACCGGGCAAAAGAAAATTTACAAGTAAGGCTGTGGACGAAACAATTATCAAAATAAAAAAAACAATGGCTGACGATGAATTAGCATGGATGTTTGAAAATTGCTTTCCGAATACCCTCGACACTACAGTCACTTATAATGAAATTGATGGAGAGCCCTCTACATACGTTATTACCGGTGATATTGACGCTATGTGGTTACGCGATTCATCGGCACAGATATGGCCATATCTTTCGCTGGCGAATCAAGATGAAAAATTGAAGAATCTTTTAAAAGGAGTTGTAGCTAAACAAACCGAATTCGTTCTGCTTGATCCTTATGCCAATGCTTTTTATGACGATCCTAATCGTATAAGTGAATGGAAAGATGACTTTACGGACATGAAGCCCGGTATTCACGAACGCAAATGGGAAATCGATTCACTTTGTTATGTGATACGTTTGGCTCATGGTTATTGGAAAAACACTGGTGACACTTCAATTTTCAACAACAGATGGCAGAACGCGATGAAACTGATTGTAGCTACTTTCAGAGAACAGCAACGAAAAGGAAATAATGGCAGCTATCATTTTCAGCGATCAGCAACCAGTCCAACCGATACTCAATTTGGCCGTGGATATGGAAATCCAACCAGAAAAATAGGGCTTATTCATTCAATGTTTCGACCTTCCGATGATTCTACCATTTTCCCATTTCTGGTTTCTTCAAATATGTTTGCTGTAGTTTCATTGAAACAATTAGCTGAAATATTTGGTTCCGTATTATTCAATAAAAATTTTGAAGCAGAGTGTACTTTATTTGCAAATGAAATTGATCAGGTACTAAAGCACTTTGCCATACTTCAGCACCCAACTGCAGGGGAAATTTATCCGCTCGAAATCGATGGTTTCGGAAATGCCTTGTTTATGGATGATGCAAATGTGCCCAATTTATTATCCTTGCCTTATTTGGGCTTTTGTAACTCAACAGATCCTTTATATTTGAATACCCGTAATTTTTCATTGAGCAAAGCCAATCCATGGTTCAATGAAGGGAAATATGCCAGTGGCATTGGTGGTCCTCATGTTGGAGAAAAAAGAATCTGGCCACTGGGCCTCGTAATGCAGGCCCTCACAAGTAATGATGATAATGAGATAATAAATTGCCTGTCTATATTAAAGAAAACCCATGCCGGCACCGGATTTATTCATGAGTCATTTCATGTCGATAATCCGAACAACTTCTCCCGAAGTTGGTTTGCCTGGGCAAATACAATGTTTGGGGAGTTAATTTTACATTTATACAATAAAAAACCGGAACTGTTAAAAATCCAATTGGGGTGATTCCAAAATTGAATCATTTATATTTGATGTGAGAGATATTAATTATAATGAACTATTGTTTGAAATCAACCCCGAATTACTCTCCATGCATGATGTAAACATATACCATGTTGTAGAACCAGGCAAGTTCAGAATTATAATTAGTGCATCCTCAAATGATATTCGTTTAAGAGGAATATTAACTGTAAACTGATTAATGTAAAATGATAATTGATTATTAATTGTTCATTCAACATTAATCTTTCAGAATTTTCCTAATAAGGCACCTGAAGTAAGGTAATAAACCTCATTAAAAGTTAAAGGATTCAATAATAACAATCATTCATAGATTAATTTAAAGCATTAAATGGATTGTTCGCCCCACTTGGAGATAATCGTGTTTCTCATTAAAAGTTGAATGCAAATAATTTATATCTTGCAACCCTTTTAAAAAATTATAATGCGACACTTTTATCTAATTTCCCTTTGTTTAATATTTTGTGTCAGCCAACTATTTTCTCAAGTATCCAACATTAAAGCCTCTAAGGTTGAAGAGGTTTTAACCATTGATGGAAAATTGCTTGAAAGTGCGTGGAATGATGCCAGCCATTTTTTAAATTTCAGGATGGTTGAACCCACCCCCGGACTTGATCCTTCCGAAAAAACTGAATTACGGATAGTTTATGATCTTAATAATTTATACATCGGTATCCGTTGTTTCGATAGCAATCCTAATAAAATTTCGGCTAATACAATGGAGCATGACAAGTCCGACAGCAAGAGCGGCGATCAGGTAAGTATTTTGATTGATCCTTTTCAGGATAAAAGAACAGCTTATATTTTTATTATAAATCCGAAGGGCGCGCGTAGTGAAGGATTTACCAATGGCAAAGAGTATTCATCAGGATGGGATGGAATTTGGGAAGGCAAAAGTAATATTGATGAATCGGGATGGACCGCAGAATTTCGAATTCCGTTTAAGACCATTTCATTTAACCCACAACTCAATACCTGGGGAATCAATATTGAAAGATATATAGCCCGCAAACAGGAGGTTATACGATATTCTGGTACAGAATTAAACAGTATTTTCTTCAACCCGATGGAAGCCGGACAATTAACAGGTATTAACAACATTAAACAAGGGATGGGTCTCACCTTCCGCCCTTTTGGAATTGGTAGCATCACTGCCGATAAATCTGAAGACGGAAAGGTCACCCGAAAATTGAATGAAGGATTCGACATCTACAAAAACATCACACCGAACCTTGTTGCTGCAATAACCTACAACACTGACTTTGCCGAAACAGAGGTGGATCAACGCAAATTAAACCTAACCCGTTTCCCCTTATACTTTCCTGAGAAACGCACTTTCTTTCTGGAAGGTTCAGATATTTTTGATTTTGGGAGTGCTTCGTCTGAGTCATTTTTACCATTTTTTAGCCGGAGGATTGGACTAAATGATGGCCAACCCGTACCTATTGAGTGGGGAACAAAAGTATTTGGGAAAGTGGGGAATACCAATTTGGCTATACTTGATGTTCAATCCAATGGCACTGATTTGCTTCCGGTTCAAAATATGTTCGCTGCAAGGATCTCTCAAAATATCTTTAACGAATCGAAAATTGGTTTTATAGCAACTCATGGCGATCCTTCAGGCAAAAATAACACCCTGATTGGTGCAGACTTCACCTATAAAACTTCTCGTTTCATGGGCTCTAATAATTTTTCTGCAGGAATTTGGGGAATAAAAAACTGGAATGAAGCAGAAACCGGAAATAAAAATGCCTGGGGTTTTAAGGTAGATTATCCAAATGATCTTTTTGAAGCTAATATCGAGTATAATTTTTTTGGAGATTCTTTCAATCCTGGCTTGGGGTTCCTGCCCAGACAAGCGTATCATTACTTATCGAATAGCTTCAGTTATATGCCTCGTCCTGAAAAAGGATTGCTGGGGAATTTGGTCAGACAATGGTTTTTTGAATTGCATATTTCAAATTATTGGGATTTGAACGGACAGCTTGAAAGCCAGCGTATTTTTACGGCACCTATTAATCTTCGGACTGAAAGTGGAGAGCATATTGAATTTAACATAATCCCTAACAGAGAAGTTCTACCGGAAGATTTTGAAGTTTCGGAAGGTGTAATCATTCCTAAAGGAGATTATAAATTTGTCGGCTACAGGGCAGAATTAAATACCGCAACTTACAGAAAATTTCAACTTGATTTGAGTTACAATTTCGGTCAGTTTTATGGTGGCACCTATGATAATCTGGAAGCAGGAGTCACATTTAAGTTAGACGGTTATGCAAGCCTTCAGCTCGGTGCAAATTTCGTTAGGGGCAATCTTCCTCAGGGCAAATTTTCCGAGAATGTTTATCTGGCTCGACTAAACCTTTATCTTACCCCTGATATCGGTCTCACCAATTATGTTCAATTTGATGATGTAAGCAATCAAATGGGATTTAACAATCGATTTTTTTGGCAGATACGTCCGGGAAATATTATTTATCTGGTTTATAACAGCAACAAAGAAAGA
>Ga0268283_1000612_pt1 | contig 21698 bp, 16 predicted proteins | sample saktaG_13_FD_190140 | JGI IMG/M metagenome (GOLD analysis project Ga0268283, IMG submission 190140) | Saline water microbial communities from Sakinaw Lake, British Columbia, Canada - sak_2013_06_06_36m | ecosystem: Environmental > Aquatic > Non-marine Saline and Alkaline > Saline ... | reverse complement strand
AGCCATGACCACATATGAACAATCAAATAAAGCGATTTCTGATTTGTTTATCCGCACCGGCCGGATCCAGTATATTATAATGGCTTTTATACTTACAGGTTTCATTGTTTTTGGCAAGCAATTCGTCATCTTGTGGGCAGGTCCAAATTATGCCGATGTATACACAATCTCTTTGCTATTCTTCATACCGCTCACAGTACCGCTTATTCAGAATCTTGGGATTACCATATTGCAGGCACGAAACAATGTACGATTCAGGGCATTGCTTTACATTGTAATAGCAATACTTAGTTTAGGATTACAACTTTTAGTTGTTAAAAAGTATGGCGGCATCGGTTGCGCTGCTGCGATCTGTATTGCCATTGTAATCGGGCATATCATCGTCATGAACATCTATTACTACAAAAAACAGGCAATCGATATTCCTAAATTCTGGAAGGAAATAGGTAAAATGTCATTTACTCCCTTAATTCTCGGCAGTGGAGCATATTTCCTGATGAGTCTCATTAATGTGCATACAATATTGACCCTGGGCTTAAGCATCATTTTGTTTTCTCTTGTTTATTTGCCAATATTCTGGTTCATCGGGATGAATGAATCGGAACGTGAATTGATGAACAAACCATTAAACCGTGTTTTTAAGATAATGAAAATAAGACGGTAAATGTCCTTGGCAATGATGAAATACCGTTAACAAGAGTCCCGGGAAGTTGCAGTAAACAAAGAATCATTTCAATGCATTTTTAATCCATTTAACATGGAAGCCATAAAAAACAAGTTGAGGAAATTGATACCTCAAAAAATACTTTACCTGTATTACCTGCATACTGCCCGTAAAGCGTGTGATTACGACCTGCAACGACGTGTTCGCGATAAAGTATATAATGATTCGGAGGCTGAAAAAGTTAAACGCGATCTGACTCTTGCATATCACATAGTCGAAAAAGGATTGACTATGCCTGTTCCCCGTCCTGGTTTTGGAAAACCAGTAGTGTTAAGCCTGATAAATACGGTACTGAAATTCCAAAAATTAAACCTGCCTTTGGACGAAATGGAGTTCAGACAATCCGTTTCTGTACTAAAAGAATACAAGGATTTTCATGAGCAGATTAATTTCCAATTGGATACTGATGTTGTTGAAAGACTAGAACTCCTCGGAAATCTGTTTAAAACCATTGAAGGGTTAAAGCAGATAAAAGTAAGCCGGGATGAGTATTTTCGGGATATAAATAAACCTTTCGATTTGTTTTGCAAGTCAAGATATTCAGTCCGTAATTATACCAGCCAGGAAATTCCCTTGCCGGTACTTTACGATTGTATTGAGCTGGCGCAAAAATCGCCTTCCTTTTGTAACCGCCAGCCAACCCGTGTTCATATAGTCAAATCACCTGAAAAGAAAACGCAGATACTAGAAATACAAAATGGTAATCGTGGATTTGGTCACCTGGCAGAAACTCTGCTCGTAATAAGTTCCGTTATTTCTACTACAAAGGATATTCATGAGCGTAACGAAAACCATCTGAACGGAGGCTTATTCATTATGACGTTGTTGAATGCCTTGCATTTTAACCGGATCGGGGCTTGTTCACTTAACTGGAGTGTATCAAATGATAAGGATCTGAAAATAAGGAAGATATTGAATATTCCCGAAAATGAAGTTCTGCTGATGATTATTTCGTGTGGCTACGTTCCGGACGAATTTTCGATCGCCTCATCCCCACGGAAATGTGCTGGAGATATCACAACTGAACATTTGTAATTATCAATCTGTATTCCAACACTTTAATAGAAATAAAATGAAAATTGGGATAATCACTCTGCCCTTCAATTCAAACTACGGAGGTTTGTTACAGACCTATGCTTTGCAATCCGTTTTAAGGCAAATGGGGCATGAGGTATGGTCAGTGAACCGCCGTAACCGCATAATGCCATTCAAGTTTAAGATCCTTACTTCTTCTAGCCGGCTGATTAAGAGTATTATGAACAGGAAAGCCGGTGTGATCCGCTCATGGGCTACAGCCAAAGAGGAACTAATCGTCGATCAGCATACAAATCGTTTCATTCGCGAAAATATCCGCACAACTGATTTTCTGAAGTCCGAAAAGGAATTTGCTAAACTATCCCGGTATGAGTTTGATGCTTATATAGTTGGAAGCGACCAGGTTTGGAGACCGAAATATTCACCTTGCCTGGCAAATCATTTCCTTGGTTTTATTGAAAGTACATCCAAAATAAAACGTATTTCCTATGCAGCATCTTTCGGCGTTGATAATTGGGAATACACCCCTGAGCAGACAGAAGAATGCAGAAAACTGGTTACCAAATTTAATGCTGTTGCCGTTCGTGAAGATTCGGCTGTGAAAAATTGTAAAGACAATTTCGGAATCGATGCTTTACAGGTTCTGGATCCAACCTTACTGATAGCCAAAGAGGAATATATCCGGATGGTTGAAAAAGATAATATTCCGAAATGCAATGGTACCTTGTTAACTTACGTTTTAGATAAATCGCCTGACAAACAGGAATTTATTAAAAGCATAGTCAAGGAAACAGGGTTGAATGAAGTTTCGATAATGCCAAAAAGTTTATTCAGGGATGCGGGTAGAAAGAAAATAAATGATTGCATTTACCCTCCTGTAACTGCCTGGCTGAGAGGTTTCATGGATGCAGAGTATGTTATAACGGATTCCTTTCATGGAACAGCCTTTGCCATCATATTTAACAAGCCATTTTTAGCTCTGGGAAATACAAAACGCGGCATGACAAGATTCACTTCCTTACTTAAAATATTCGGGTTGGAAGATAGGATTATTCTTTCGGCAGATAGCCATTTAATAGAAAAGTTGTACGAGCCGATTGATTTTCACCATGTGAATGAAATTCTCAAAACCAAGCAAAAAGAAGCTGTGACATTTCTGGCGGATTCATTAAAAAGTGTATGAAATCAGATACTGTCTGGATAAAGAAAGCCTGAATTTTTGCCTGAATTACGCTTACATGGCTTTGTTTTAGTTTCTGACAATCTTTTAAATAGTTTCGAAAATAAACAAAGTAAGACTAAAAATAATTTACCTGAGTTCAAATTCATTTTAACTACTCTCCAATTTAAAAACTTATGTATTACAGGAACATATCAGACTTAAATCAGATAATACTCAGGCGGTTGAGTATAATACCCCGGGATTTTGATCTAATTGTTGGAATTCCTCGTAGTGGTATGTTGCCGGCAAATTTACTTGCACTGTACCTCAATAAGCCATATACGGATATTCATTCCTTTCTGAATGGCCACATTTACAAATCGGGTGCACGCAGTCAATTCTTCGACCTGAAGGAATTCAAAAAGATACTTGTGGTTGACGACAGCATTGCCTCCGGATCTGCAATGCTTGAATGTAAGGAAAGTTTAAAACACCTGAATTCCCAGTTTTCGATAAGCTATTGTGCTGTGTATGTGATACCCGGCAAAGAAAAAATGGTGGACTACTATTTTGAAGTTGTACCTTTGCCCCGTTATTTTCAATGGAATATTTTCAACCATTCCACACTCGAAAAAGCCTGCTTTGATATTGACGGGGTATTGTGTGTTGATCCTGCGCCCGAACAAAATGATGATGGTGAGAAATACACTGACTTCGTGCTGAATGCGCCTCCATTGTTTATTCCCGGGAGTAAAATCGGAACAATTGTGACATCAAGGTTAGAGAAATACCGGAAGGAAACTGAAACCTGGCTTGCTGCCAATAAAGTAAAATACAATGAGCTTGTTATGCTTGACTTGCCCGATATGGAAGCCCGGCAGAAGGCAAACAGCCATGCTGAACACAAAGCCAAGGCGTACATGTCGAAACCATACGTGCTTTTTATTGAAAGTTCGAAAGAGCAAGCCATGGAAATAAACAGGATCAGCAAAAAACCTGTGCTTTGCACCGAAAATTTCGAAATGATTTTTGAAGCTGAATCTATGATGTATAACCTGAAAAGTGGCAAGTATTTTCCTTTCCTTCGAAAATATGCACTAAAAGTCAGGAACAAGCTTCGTAAAATGAAATAAATTGGCTTAAACCATTATTAGTCAATACTATGATGAAATATTTTCGTCAAAAGTTCTGAACATAAACGTTATGAATTTCATTAAAACTTAAAAATAGAAGATGAAGAATAAAAAAATACTTGTAACAGGAGGCACTGGATTTATTGGCTCACACACCGTGGTTGAGCTGCAGAGGAGTGGCTATGATGTAATCATCGTCGATAATCTTTCCAATTCTTCCATTGATGTGCTTGATAACATCGCGAAGATTTCAGGAATTATGCCTGCATTCGAACAGTTCGACCTGGCTGATGCAACGCTGACCGCTGATTTTTTCAGGCGGAATACTCAAATCGACGGCATTATCCATTTTGCGGCTTTCAAAGCAGTAGGTGAATCTATGGTAAAGCCACTGCATTATTACCGGAATAACCTGCAGTCATTGATCAACCTTCTGGAAGAAATGAAAACTTACGGGATTTCTAACATGGTTTTCTCCTCGTCATGTACGGTTTACGGGCAACCCGATGAGCTGCCTGTTACCGAAAAGGCGCCAATTAAACCTGCCTGGTCTCCTTATGGTAATACCAAACAGATGTGCGAGGAAATCCTTCGGTTTGTCACCCAATCTCATCCGATACATGCAATTGCCCTGCGCTATTTTAATCCAATAGGGGCACATGAGTCGGCATTAATAGGGGAATTGCCACTCGGCACGCCTAATAACCTGGTGCCTTTCATAACACAGACCGCTATAGGTAAACGTGAATGTCTCAGCGTATTTGGAGATGATTACAGTACACCCGACGGAACTGCGGTACGCGATTACATTCATGTGGTTGATCTTGCCAAAGCGCATGTCATAGCCATCGAACGTATGCTCGGAGGCAAAACCAAACTTGACATGGAGATTTTTAACCTTGGAACAGGCACTGGGTATTCTGTTTTGGATGTCATCAATGCTTTCGAAAAAGTAACTGGTGAAAAGCTGAACTATAAAATAGTTCCCCGCCGACCGGGAGATGTGGAGATGGTGTGGGCCGATACCCGCTTTGCAAATGATGAATTGGGTTGGAAAGCCGAAAAGACACTCAACGAAATGATGAGCTCAGCATGGAAATGGGAAAAAGCCCTTCAGTTAAAAGCAGTCTGATGCGTTTTCCTATTTGCTGCAAGACGTGTTGATTATTCCGGGGATAATTGCTACTACAAAACAATGAAATAAACCAATAATTTAAAATCACATGAATCCGGCATTTCAGACATTCTATTTAGCTATACAGTTGGTTATTCTTGCCACCCTGGCACTTTCGACCCTGTATATATTTGTTTTTGCTTGTGCCGGACTTTTTTACAAGCAACCGGCATACTTGCCGACCACTGCATACCGTAAGATTGCGGTTCTCATTCCCGGTTACAAGGAGGATGAGGTGATTTTAGAAGTAGCCCGGGAAGCACTTTTGCAGGATTATCCAGTAAGTAGCTATGATATAGTTATCATTGCCGATTCCTTCGAGCTGGAAACTCTGGCTAAACTCAGGGAGATGCCGATAAAGGTGATAGAAGTTAAGTTCGACAAAAGCACTAAATCAAAGGCATTGAACAAAGCCATGGAGACATTGCCTGGCGGATATGATATCGCTGTTGTACTGGATGCCGATAACGTAATGGCTAAAGATTTCCTGACGAAGATAAATGCATCTTTTGAACAAAATTTTATGGCCGTTCAGGGTCATCGTACAGCAAAGAATACCAATACTTCACTCGCTATTCTGGATGCAGTGAGCGAAGAAATTAACAACCATATTTTCAGGAAAGGGCATCGTGTACTGGGGCTTTCTTCCGCCATTATTGGATCCGGTATGGCTTTCAGGTATGGCTTTTTCAAGGAACTGATGTCGGAAGTAACTGCAGTTGGCGGTTTTGATAAGGAAATTGAACTGAAGTTGCTGAAAGACGGGCATAAAATTGAATACCTCGACGATGCTTTTGTCTTTGATGAAAAAGTTCAGAAAGCAGAAGTGTTCAGTAACCAGCGGCGCCGGTGGCTTTCAGCTCAGTTGCATTACTTCAGGATGGATTTCTTTATGGCATTAAAAGCTTTAATTCTAAAAGGAAATATTGATTATTTCGACAAGGCCATACAGTTTATACAGCCGCCCCGAATCTTGTTATTGGGAGGAGTTATTCTTTTTGGAGCAGCTTTCCTGTTGCTTAATTTCGTATCAGGCATTTGCCTTTGTTACTCATTGCTATGGGGAATAATAATCGCGTTATGCCTGCTTTCCTTTTTGTTTTCAATACCTGGTGCTTTTTATGATAAAGAAACCCTGAAAGCATTGGCCAGCCTGCCGGGCGGTATGATTCTGATGATGGGATCCCTGCTCAAAATAAAAGGGGCAAACAAAAACTTTATTCATACGAAACACAACGCTACAAAATCTGATTAAAACTATAAACAACACACTCGTTCAACTGATATAACCTTCAAAAGAGAAAAGATGATCGGCCATAAAAATATTGTCTGTATTTCGAATACAACCTGGGAAGGGTTTTATACCAAATCGACGGTACAGATCATGTCGTTGCTTGCAAAGAGGAATAAAGTATTATTCGTTGAGTATCCTTTTACATTGAAAGATCTTCTTTCAACATTATTGGGGAAGGGCAGGGCTCCTGTTTCCAGGATGCTGGGGCTGGCAAAGCGGCTTGTAGCTGAACAAACCAATTTTGACACAACAGTTTATCATCTTGTCATTCCGCCTCTGCTTCCTGTTGAATTCATTAAGATTGAGCCACTCTATAAACTGCTGTTAAAACTCAATACACTCATTTATGCAAGTTCCGTCAGGCGCGCCCTACGGAAACTCGAAATGAATGAACCGATCTGCATAAATGCTTATAATGCTATTTATGGCAAAAACATGATCGGGAAGATAAACGAAAAACTACACTTGTTCTACTGTTATGATGGCCCCAATACAGGCAGATACGGGCAAAGGGCAACTGATGCCGATCAGAGTTTTGCAAAACAGGTTGATGGGGTAATTGTTACGTCGGAGTTCCTTGCCAGTTCCATGAAGGAATTTAACCAGGAAATGTATGTGGTTAAAAACGGGGTTGATTTCAGAATATTCAACCAAGATGCAAAAACAGCATTGAATAGTAACGGGAAAAGGAAAAAAGTCGGGTATATCGGCAGTCTGGATCAACGGTTCGACATTGACACAATCGAATATTCAGTAAAACAACTCCCTGATTATGATTTTGAGTTTATAGGTGAACTGATGAATAGAACTGTTGAGCAACGCCTCTCCGGATATCAGAATGTGAAATTCTTGCCACCTGTAAAACCCAATGAAGTACCGGGATTATTGCAAAAATGTGATGTGGGGCTTATTCCTTATATCTGTAATGAATACTCAAAAAATATTTATCCTTTAAAAATTAACGAATACCTATCGGTAGGAGTGCCGGTAGTACTGACTTCGTTTGCCGATCTTCCCGAATTCAATGAAATCGTCAGTTTCACAAGTGGAAAGGAAGCGTTTTGTAAAGCAATAGTTCGTGAGATTGAAAACGACAACCTGGAAAGCATAAGGAAGAGAATTCAATTTGCAGAGAAGAACTCCTGGGAAAACCGGGCTGAACTCTTTGATGACATTATTGAACAGCTGCTGGATAAGAAATTGAAAAGCCAATAAACTTGTTTGCTATCATGATACAAAAAGAAATAAGAAAACCAAGATTGGAAAGACTTGAAGCCCTTCGGGGCTTTGCAGCACTTTATGTGGTGTTTTTCCATATTCTGCCACAAAAAATGTATTTGTTTGGAATAAATGTGGCAATACCTTTCCGGTTTGGACCTGAGGCAGTGATTGTGTTTTTTGTGCTGTCAGGATTTGTTATAAAATACACCTATGAGAAATCAAAAGATAAATCCTTTAAGTATTACTTCGTTCGTCGTTTTATAAGATTGTATATTCCTTTGCTCTTCATCTTCTTACTAGGTTACTTGTTGAAGTGTTACAATGAAGGCATGTTAGCCTCTCCCGAATGGCTTACACTTTTAGGCAACCTGTTTATGCTGCAGGATGTTATTTCCCAGAAACCACATGTGATATCAGCAGCTTACATGGGAAATGGAGTGCTATGGTCACTTTCCTATGAATGGTGGTTCTATATGCTGTTCTTCTTTCTCGCCAATAAAATAGATAAAGAGCGGCTCAATAAATGGGTCAGCATCATTACCATAACAGCTGCAGCTACATACGTTATTTACCCGTTTCACGTCAACCGGCTTGCCATGTATTTTGCTATCTGGTGGATAGGGGTAAGGTTTGCCGAAACATACCTTGCAGGCGGGAAATTTACCATTCGTGGGATCATGCCTTATGCTTATGTGCTGTTTACAATCACCGCGATTCTTAGTTTGAACCTTGCCATCCACTTTGCTTCTACCAAAATATACAGCTACCCTTTGGTTGCCTATCCTTTTATAGAATTGCGCCATTTCGTTTTTGCAATCATGGTGATGTTTGGAGCAGTTGTATGGCAAAACTTGCATTGGCGAGGCTTTAATCTCATTTTTGGAGTTTTCAAATACCTGGCGCCATGTTCTTATGTGATTTACATATCACATGCTTACCTGGTGGTGGAGGCAACTTACCTTCGGTTTATTAACAATAAAATAATTGAATATGGACTCTATATAATCGTACTGATCATATTTTCTTACACGTTGGAAGTTGTTGTTTATAACCGCATTAAAAAAATACTGATTGGTTAACCGTGGTTTTGATTAACCAAAAAAATGAGGAAATAAGAAAATGAAAATAGGAATAGAAGCACAACGTATATTTCGAAAGAAAAAACATGGCATGGATGTGGTTGCTCTCGAACTCATCCGTAACCTACAGCAAATTGATACTGAAAATGAATATGTTTTGTTCATAAAACCTGACGACGATTACCTGGCAATAAAAGAGACCGCCAATTTTAAAATTGTTGAACTCACAGCCGGGTTTTACCCTTTCTGGGAGCAGATTGCTTTGCCAATAGCAGCTAAGAAAGCTGGTTGTCAGATTCTTCATTGTACAAGCAACACAGCTCCTGTGAAAACCTCAATTCCTATTGTGGTTACGCTGCACGACATTATCTACATGGAAAGCAGTTATATGAAAATACTGGAGGGAAGCGGAACAAACTATCAGAAGTTCGGCAATGCTTATCGCAGGATGTTTGTTCCCTGGGTCATAAAAAAAAGCCGGAAGATAATTACAGTTTCTCATTTCGAAAAAGCCAGGATCGGGCAATTCTTTGGGATGTCCGGTGATCAGAGGCTAGAAACGGTGTATAATGGTGTAAGTGAACATTTTAAGTCTATTACTGATCAGGCTGAACTTCACAGGGTCAAAGAAGAATACCATTTACCCGGCCACTTTTTCTTCTTCCTTGGTAATACCGATCCAAAGAAAAATACAAAGGGGACTCTTAAAGCTTTTTCTGACTTCCTGAAGCAAACCGGAAGCGATCTGCACCTGGTGATGCTTGATTATGACCATTATGAGCTGGAAAAACTGCTTGACGAAATCGGCGACGCTGAACTGATAAACCGGATTATACTTACAGGTTACATTGTAAATACAGATCTGCCTGCAATTTATTGCCAGTGCGAAGCCTTCCTTTATCCTTCATTACGCGAAAGTTTTGGAATTCCAATGCTTGAAGCGATGGCTTGTGGTGCCCCGGTTATTACTTCGAATACTTCGTCAATGCCCGAAGTTGCTGGTGATGCGGCATTATTGGTTAATCCCTTTAATCCTGAGGAAATTACAGCTGCAATGGTCCGGATAATAACCGATAAAGAGTTGAAAGCTGGTTTGATTAGCAAAGGATTTGTTCAGGCTACGAAATTTACATGGAAAGCCATGGCCCGTCATGTGCTGGAAATATACCGTGAAATCGGAGCTGAAAACAAATTGACTTAATCCGAAACCAAAAGAAAAAGAATAAATTTAACTCAATAACATTACTCCCATGTTCCGCCCGTTAGTACCTGCCAATATTCGGATGCACCAATATAGCCATGAAAAACTGGAAGATATTCCTGAGGGAGTATTTGAAAGTATCAGGGCCGGATTTGCTTCCCAGAAGTCAGATGCACCACTAGTATCGGTAAATATAATTGCCTGGAACGAAGAATCGAATATACTTCACAATCTTTCTTCGCTAAGCGCAATGAAAAGTGATTATGCCGTTGAATATGTGTATGTTGACAACAACTCCAAAGATAAAACTTCCGAAATCATTCGCAGGTGTGGAATAACACCTGTTTTCGAAATAAAGCAGGGCTATGGTTTTGCCAGGCAGGCAGCCATTGAGAATTCTCATGGCATGTATATATTAACCGGCGATTCTGATACCATTTATCCTCCTACATGGGTTGATACCATGCTGAAACCAATACTTTCGGGTAAAAGCATTGCCAGTTCCGGCACCTATTCCTTTCTTCCTGGTAAGGGGCAATCGCGCTTACGATATGCATTCTACGAATTCTTTCGTGACATAATTCATTTCTTACGAACTATTAACCGGCCCTACCTTGCCGTTGGCGGAGTAAATTTTTGCTTCCCGCTTGAAGCAGCTTTAAAAATTGGGTTTATTAAGAACAACTCCCGCTCGGAGGATGGCTCCATGGCACTGGCCCTTCTTAAAACCGGAAAAATAAAAAGGGTAACAAAGTTAAAAGCTGCTGCCTGGACCATTACCCGATCAGTTGAAAATAGCGGTACTTTTTTTAATGCAATAAAATTACGCGTAGTCAAGGAATTCAAAAGGATTAGTATCTATTTCTACAAACACGGATAGATATTCATCAATAAATTCAGAAAACTTTTTAATCCAGAAATAAACCTCCTAGTTATGAATACAACTTCTCCGATTGCAGTAATAGTAGCTTGTGATAATCATTATGTGATACTTTTGGCCGCACTGTTAAAATCAGTCGATTATCATCATAAATCAGTCGAAGACATTGAGGTTTTTATTGTTGATGATGGTATCTCGAAAGGCAACAGAAAAAAAATGGCAGCATCTCTTGTTTCGGACAAAATGCATCTGAACTGGATCGCTTTGGATGACGCCATTCCTGATACGATGAGGATTCCTTTCGACCGGACTTCTTACCCTAAAAACATACATACCCGGATTTTTATTCCTCATTTCATTCCCGAACGTTTTGAAAAGATAATCTACCTGGATGTAGATATGATCATGATGAGGGATATATCAGACTTGTGGAATATTGACTTAGGCGAGCATATGCTTGCTGCGGTGATGGACCCTCGATTAAAGGTATTCAGCAATTCGTGGGGTGGAATATTAAATTACAAAGAGTTGGGTTTTGATCCTGAAACCAAGTATTTTAATACCGGGATTCTGGTGATAAATATCAAAAAGTGGAGAGAAGAGGATAGCGCTGTTACCGTAGTAAAATGCATTTCAGATAATGAAAAATTTGCCAATTATCCAGACCAGTACGGGTTAAACATTGTGATGGCCAACCGATGGCTGGAACTGGATCCACGATGGAATGCATTTGCTTCGGATGAATGTGCCGATCCTTTCAACATTCATTTTATTGGCCGTAAGCCAATGTATAAAACTTACGACAACCGGGAGGAATTCCTGAAAATTTTCTTTGAACATCTTAACCGTACCAAATGGAAAAACCTCAGGCCAATTGGCGAATCTAAACGGTACATCAAGAAGCTCAGTAATGTCATCAAAAAAATACCTGAATTTTTACGTCGCTAATTCTGTTAGGGCCATAATGTTAATCTGGATGAAGAAAATTATAACTTATTTGCGTTATCTGTTCGAATACCTCAGGTTTGGCGATTTTAAGTCTGTTGTTTCGGCCGTTAAGTATTTGAGAAACAGAACATCTCATAGTAATGACAGGATTATCAAAACATCAGTGGGAACCTTTTATTGCCGGAAAAACACTAACGATTTTCAGTTTGCCAACTATTATTACGAATGGGGAGTTAAGAAGTTCATCCTTAATCATATTAAGGAATATACTGCTTTTATTGATGGCGGTTCATGTATAGGTGCTTACAGCATTCTTCTTTCGAAATACGATTTTAGATGTATTGCTTTTGAACCAATGGCGGATAACTTTGACGCTTTGTCGAAAAACCTTGAGTTAAATAAACTTTCGGATAAAGTTGAGGCGCATCAGTTTGGCCTCGGAAATGAAAATAAGCAAGCAAGATTCAAATTTAATGCTGTCAATACTGGTGCTTCATCCATCAACAGGGAAGATAACTCTTCAGATCAACTCTGCGAAATTCGCACTTTCGACTCAGTAATTGAGGAATTGAAATTAGATATCAACGAGAAGGTATTGTTTAAACTTGATGTTGAAGGAATGGAAACAGAAGCATTGCAAGGTGCTGCTGATTTTATCAGCAAGTATCCGGACATAACGTTTATCATCGAGTATAAACACTCCGGCATTGACCACGTTAAAGCAATACTAAATACTTTAGCTGACTTTGAAATTGGAATTGTAGATCAATATAATATCTATGCCCGCAAGATCAGGAATTTAAATTAATCGAAATTGTATGACAGCATTAAAAATCATATTCTGGGTTCTTCTTTTCGTCGTATTTTATGCCTATATCGGATATGGAATACTACTTTATATAATCATAAAAATCAAACGGCTAGCTGGTCTTTCAAAAAAAATTCGACCTGATCCGGAGTACGAACCCGAGGTCACCTTGTTTATTGCTGCCTACAATGAAAAGGATTTTATTGCCAAAAAAATTAAGAATTCACATGAACTGGATTACCCTACCAAAAAACTTCACATGGTTTGGGTTACAGATGGCTCGGATGATGGAACCCCTGAGGAATTAAAAAGATACCCGGATGTTGAAGTATATCATTTGCCTGAACGCTCAGGCAAAATTGGTGCTATGAACCGTGGAATGAGTTTTGTAAAAACACCTGTTGTTGTGTTTTGCGATGCCAATACATTGTTGGGAAGGGAATCTATAAGGCGGATTGTCAGCTTATTCAGCAATCCGAAAGTAGGATGTGTTTCGGGTGAAAAACGAATTTTCAGCAACGACAAAGACGCTGCTGCCGGTGCCGGTGAAGGCCTTTATTGGAAATATGAATCCACACTTAAGAAATGGGATGCTGAGTTATATTCGGTTGTAGGCGCTGCCGGTGAACTTTTTGCCATTCGCACCGAGTTGTATCGGGAAGTTGAACGTGATACCTTGCTTGATGATTTCATTATTTCACTTCGGGTAGCCCAGGAAGGCTACACCATTCAATACGATCCGGAAGCATATGCTATAGAAACAGCTTCAGCAAATGTTAAAGAGGAGTTAAAGCGTAAAATCAGGATTTCTGCCGGAGGTATTCAATCAGTTGTCAGGTTAAGATCTCTTTTGAATTTCTTCAAGTACGGAACTTTATCGTTCCAATATATCTCACATCGCGTTTTACGCTGGACGCTGGCACCTCTGGCTCTATTATTTCTCATTCCAACCGGACTTGTTCTGGCGTTGAAGGAAGGTATATTTGGATTTGGAATGTTCAGCTTACTTTTCTGGATGCAAATGCTGTTCTATTTTTCTGCCCTGCTGGGATGGTATCTTGAAAACCGGTTGATTCGTATAAAATTATTATTCGTACCGTATTATTTTTTTATCATGAATCTTTCTGTATTTCTTGGATTAAAAAGATATCTGAAAGGATCACAATCTGTTAACTGGGAAAGAGCCAAAAGAGGAACCTGAATTTTACCTGATACAATTATGTTGCGAATATCCATGGCTTCTTTTTTGCTGACATGCTCTTGCCTGATAAGCAATACTGCATGGTGCCAGCAGCACACATTTATTGTAGATACTACCGTAAGCATTGTTGATGCCAATGTGTCACCATTTGACAAAGTGAAGCCAGGCGATACCCTGTTATTCAATGCAGGTCATCGAAAGTTAATCCGTATTCTGAATTTTTTAGGAGAAAAGGATAAACCCATACTATTCATGAATTACAACGGACAGGTTGTTATTAATACGGACCATTACTATGGCATGTCGATATTAAATTGCAGGTATTTCAGGCTAACCGGAACAGGTGACGTGAATAATTTCTATGGCATCCGGATAAGCAGGGTTGCCAATGGGGCTGGAATAGGAATCGGAGGTATGAGTTCCGATTATGAAATTGATCATGTCAGCATCGAAAATTGCCTTTCGGCAGGGATTTTTGCCAAAACAGATCCTGATTGCAGTTTGCTTTCAACACGCGACAAGTTTACCCAATACAATACACTGATTCATGATAATTATATAGGGCATGTTGGTACTGAAGGATTGTATATCGGCAGTACACAATATTTCGGACAAACAATAAATTGTAACGGAGTAGATACCCTTTTAATGCCATCCTTGCTTGAAGGAGTACAAGTATATAAGAATATAATCGAGTATTCGGGTTGGGATGGCATACAGGTGAGTTCAGCAGCAAAAGATTGTAACATCAACGACAACATGATATTATTCGACAGCCGGAAAGAGTATTATGGTCAGATGTCGGGGATTATTATCGGAGGGGGTTCTCATTGCGATTGTTACAACAATTTTATCAGCCAGGGAAATGGACAAGGTATCCAGGTTTTTGGTCTGGCTGGCGAAAAATTGTTTAATAATATTATCATCGATGCAGGTAAAAATTTCTTTCCTACCGATTCCACACGAATGGTTTATGGGATTTTTATTACTGATGTTACTGCAGAAAAGGATTCAGCTTTTACTGTTGTTTACAATACAATTATTAATCCCAAATCGGATGGTATACGGTTTGTTAGTACTGTCACAAAAAATAACCTTATCGCGTCAAACCTGATCGTAAACCCCGGTAATTATGACTATTATGAAAACGGCCATACTTCTTTTCACGGGGTGGATTCCTATATCATGTTTCCTGCAGGTTCGAATAATACGGTTGTGAAGCAAAATTTTTTAACCCGAATTCTAAGCGATGCTCAACTTTCAGACTCTGGTTTTATGCCTCTTCCAGGTTCTTCGCTTATAAATGCTGCCTACCAGGAATTCAGTAGCATAAATTTCGATTTTTACAATCATATCAGGCCTTATGGCAGTGTTGCTGATATTGGGGCTGTGGAATTTAATCCAGAATTTGTTGGGATTGGTTCGGGTCACTCTGCTATTCTCAAAGCGGTTGAGCTTTATCCAAATCCGGTCCGGTCAACGCTTTCCATCCTTTTTCATTCAACAGACCTCTCAGACGCGGAGCTTTATGTATACAATCTTCAGGGAAATCTGGTCAGGAGTAAACATCATACTTATATCGACGGAAAGGAGCAGAAAATACAACTTCAGGTGGATGACCTTGATGCCGGAATCTATTTATACATTCTGAACTCAGGAGGGAAGAAAGACTCCGGGAAATTTATAAAGGTCAATTAACCAGTTATTGCACTGTATTAATATGTTATAAGTTTCATTTGTAAGCTCCAGATACCAGGGCCTGACCTGGTGAACATGAATCAAACACTTGTTCTGTTGATATTGCATCTTCAATTTATGAACCTCCATGAAATCTTAATTTTAATACCTTTGTAATGAGCAATAAGATGAACTATGCGGTTGCAATAAATAATCAGTGTTGTATACTATTTCCTTTCAGAATTGGTTTATATACTAGATTTATTAGGAAATTGTTAATACCTTGAAGTTCGAAATAACTTTAATCGGGGAGAAGGGCTAAAATTATTTTCACTCTGTAAATACAAAATTAACCTGAATCATATGAAAAAAATACTTGTTACAGGAGGAGCCGGTTTTATCGGATCGCATCTTGTGCGGCTTCTTTTAAAGAAATATCCAGGCACACACATTGTAAACCTTGATAAACTTACCTATGCCGGTAATCTGGCTAATTTGACAGATGTTGACTCACTTCCAAACTACGAGTTCCTAAAAGGGGATATCGTGGATGAAGATTTTATCATGGCAACATTCGATGCATACCAGTTCGACGGGGTTATTCACCTTGCTGCGGAATCACATGTCGACCGGTCGATTGCCAGTCCAAAGGAATTTATCATGACCAACATTGTTGGTACTGTCAACTTGCTTAATGCTGCCAGGCAGCAATGGAAAGATAAGTTTGAAGGGAAAAGGTTTTATCATGTTTCTACTGATGAGGTTTACGGTTCTCTTGGAGATGAAGGTAAATTCCTTGAAACTACACCTTACGATCCCCGGAGTCCGTACTCAGCTTCAAAAGCCAGCAGCGACCATCTTGTCAGAGCATATCACCATACTTACGGTTTACCGGTTGTAATTTCAAATTGCTCTAATAACTATGGCCCTAACCAATTTCCGGAAAAGCTCATACCTTTGATTATTAATAATATACGGCACAATAGGCCTCTGCCGGTATACGGGCAGGGAACCAATATCCGCGACTGGTTGTATGTAGAGGACCATGCAAAAGCTATTGACCTGATATATCAAAAGGGTATTAACGGTGAAACCTACAACATTGGAGGCAATAACGAACGTCAGAATATTGATATCGTTAAGACCTTATGCCGCATTATTGACGGCCAACTCGGACGCACTGCAGGTGAAAGTGAAAAATTGATCACGTATGTGAAAGACCGTGCCGGCCATGATCTTCGTTATGCTATAGATGCGACAAAGGTTTATGAGAATCTGGGATGGCAACCTGAAGTTCAGTTTGACGATGGTTTTGAAAAAACAGTTGCCTGGTATCTGGAAAATGAAAAGTGGCTTGATGAAGTTACTTCGGGCAATTATCTGAAATATTACGAAAAGATGTACAAAGACAGGTAAATGGACTAAATGAATCTTTGCTTTTATTTGTTTGAATTACAGGATTTTTATAATATACCTGAAAGTTAATGCTGTTTAGCTAGTTTTTTCAGATTCATCCAACTAGCCTGTGTTTAGTCAGAAAGGTATTCTTTTAAAGTTAAGAAATCTCAAAATTTTTTCGAATTTAGTAATAAACTGAAAAATATTTTCTGGGAAGTGTGCCAAAATTTTTATCCCTTTTCATTTGTCTAAGAAAGTTTTCAAAAAAAAACTGCCGGACAGTAACCCGGCAGTTTTTTTATGAATTAGCTTCTTTTTAATACGAAAAAATATTCTTTGTATAGCGATATCCTGTGTTTGGTTTGAACCAATCATAATACTGGGATCCTCCCGATTTGCCCCATTCATAAAATTTTAAATAGGCATCAGTAACTGGAAGATGTTCTATCGGGTAATCAAAATGACTGGAGATATCAATGGCAAACGGCAGGTTGTTTTTCGTCACGTAATAACGACCTGACGCTGGATTACTGTCGTCGTTCGAAGTGCCTAGTAACTTCATGTTTGCCAGGTCAGTAGGAGGATTGTCTATAAGATGCACTTCGTTTTCCCTGACACGGTTAATAATCATGAACGGATTGTAAGGAGGTAGTCCCATGGAACTTAGGCTGACGGGAGTTTTAAGGCTGATTGTAATAGCTAGTTCCGTTGGTTTGACATATGCAGTGCCTGGGGTCGTATTTACACCAACTCCATTAGATCCGTTATTGGGTAACAGGTTAAATCCGTTATCAAAAACAATGATGGTGGCTTTCGATTGCTTAGCTTCAGTACCATTTCCATTCAGTACTATATAAGAATCTTTTATATTAGTTCCGGTAACACTGGATATCAGATCAGGAGAAACAGGCAATTGAATTCCAAAACCGTTTTTGTAGTTGGCTCCTATGGCTGTCAGAGTTGCTTTTAATTCGATCTGAACAACTTGATTCTTCCCATTTGTAATTTGATCAAAATTATAATCAATCACCAGGTCATTAAAATCATAATCTCCTACTGAAGGCCACATATCCTCAAATGCAAGTGTCGCATTGTTCCCTTTTGAAGGATAATAATTGTCAAAAGCTTTCGTTGGATCCTTAGGATAATTGTCGAAATTATCGGAAACTCCATCTTTATCAGTGTCAACCGAAACATAATTCGGTAATGGTATATTACCAGTCTCAACTGAACTGATAGGATCTGCAGTCACATAAAAAAGCGCATCATTAAAATCATTATCACTACCTGAATTCTCGCGTTTTATATCCTCAAAACTAAGGAGGAATTTACCCCTGCCAATATCATTGCATAAAACAGTATGTTGCTTTTTATCTGCAGCAACTTCCGGATTCAGGTTCATATCTGAGTAAAATATCCAGTTGCCATTGGTAATTGTTGCTCCCCGGAATCCATCAGAAATAAGAACCCATCCAATCTCAGTGCCGGGAGGGAAAGTCCCGAGGTGAACCTTGTTACCTGACGATAAACCTCCACCACTGTTATTGAAAGAAATATTTGGGAAAATAACGTGTATGGAATCAATATCTGCAGCAGTTGCAGGCGCATTTCCTGTATGATAAGTATAGAAACCGAGAACATTGCAATACCCGGCACCTTCGCTGACAAAAGTAACCCAAACATTACATGCATCGTTGAGTATAAGATTTTGTTCATTGGATGCTACAAAGTATTGAGGATGACTGGCAGGAGCTGCTATATATTCAGGGAGGGTAGCGTTAATATCCTTTAGCATAGCCGCATCAATTATATCATCTTTTGGCTCCAGGTAATTTGGCACACCATTAACCTTATAGGTCCCCAAAGGATACACATTGGCATTCAATGATTTAAAGAATGACCCACTGCCTCTTTTTAATCCCCGCGATTGATCCTTGCCTCCGAGAGTTAAATGTAATGAGCCATTTGTAACTTTGACTTTTTGCATATTACAAAACCCAAGTGATGTAGTTCCTACAGCAAGTGAATCTGTTCCATTGGCAATTTTATAATCAGAGCTGAAAAGCCCGTTGGAATCAGTCAAACCGCTTACCAGCAATGAGCCCACTCTATCCGGAGTATCCGTGTATATATCAATTCTCATGCCTGGTACAGGAGCATCTGTATTGTCAAGAGTATAAACTCTTATTCCAATATCCTGAGTAGTTTTGAATTTAAAATCCGGACTTACTACCATATCTTTTATGCTATTAGATACGGGAATTAGATCCCCGTCAGTTTTGCGGCATGAGATTGCTGTAAATGCGAGCATTCCAGCCAGGATGATAAGTACAGGCAGTGTTTTTTGTCTTGTCATAATATTGATCTTTGCAAATGTTGTTTAGAATGATTATAAATAGCTTTCGAGACATATAACAATTATCAGGCCATTATCTGTTTGGTATTGATTATGAGAAATTTATGATTCTTGACTATCAATTGAAAATTTCCGTTTTAAACCTTTTCTCTCAAATTGAGTTGTTGGAGTTTAAGCGAAGTAATTCAAATCGTTAATAGTAAATATAATATACTATTAATGATATAGAGTGTATAATAATTAATATATATTGAGGTTAAAAGTAATATAAATTACCTGATAGTATCTTGAAATGAGCAGGTATTCAAAATGGTTCAAGGTAAATAAAATATATAACTCCAGATTTACATTAATGATTGCCCCCCAAGAAAGCCGCTATTCAAAAAAAAATATTAGTAATAGCTATCAAACGTAATAAATCCTTAATTTTGATGCGCAATAGCAATAATAAGTTTACTTGTTTTTATACAAAATTTAAACCTACTTATGTAATTGCAAAGTAATCGGGATGAAGTGCAGTTTGGTATAATATTATTTAATTTGTTGGATTTTTGATATTTACGAAAAAATTTGAAATTTAATTCTTTAATCTTAAAATCTTGTTAATTTTAGATTACACATTTAGCACATTTTATAGCTTATAAAGATTCATTATTAATGGGGATGTGTATTATAAGTGCAAAGATGGTGTTTGTTAAAATTTTATTATTTTCAGAATCTTAAAATTTTGACAAATGGGACATTAGCAAAACGGATTTCTGATGGTGCAATTGTGTTAAAACCAGATTTCTAATTCTGAGATTTTACTTTTTGTGACGCTATTAAAAATAATAAATCAGTATGGCGTAATAGAATCGGTGGACACAGTATTAACTTAAATTTGCCTGTTATTTTGAGTGCTTTTTCCCAATCTGAAATATAAAATACTTTCAGATTCCAATATTGGGACAAACTTTCGAATAAATTCGAATAAATTTATATTTATAAATAGGTTAATCAGGTCATTACAATTTCAGGCAAGATTTTTGTAAGAATTTGAAGCAATTGAGCATATTCCTTTTTGCAATCTCGGTATTCTATTCTATCCACTCCAAAAGGTACTTGTATACTACTTGTTCTCGTGAGTATTTATTGAAAATATCTATATCATATTCATTTACAATAACATAATCCGATGAAATTATTTTTTACAGGAATCTTTTTGTTATGCCTTTATCTATTTAATTATGCACAAACCGGTACATTAAAAGCAGGCTCAATAGGTATAGTTCAACAAATATGCTACAACACGGCCCCCGCCAAATTAAATCAAGTGACAGCTCCTTCAGGGGGAACCGGCTCATATACTTACCAGTGGCAGAAGTCAACAAATAATAATACCTGGAGTAATATCTCCAATGCTACCCAGAATTCATATACATCAACTGTTCTCTCAGCCAATACATATTTTAGATTAAGGGTTACGAGTGGTTCTTATGGAACGGTCAGCACAAATACGATACTTATTACAGTTAATGCAATTCTTACTGCAGGCAGCATTGGATCGGCACAAATAATATGCTATAATGCAAATCCTTCTCCCCTCACACAACTTACAGCCCCAAAAGGCGGATCCGGATCGTATACCTACCAATGGCAGAGTTCTGTAAATAACACTTCCTGGATAAACATTACTGGTGCTACCACTTTGGGTTACAGCCCACCAACGCTTACATCAAATATGTATTACAGAAGAAATGTAACAAGCGGAAGTTGCGGAACAGTTAACAGCACTTCAATACTTATCAGTGTTAATGCACAACTCTTCCCTGGCACCATTGGTTCAGCTCAATCAATCTGTTATAATGCTGCACCTTCAGTATTAACTCAGCTCACTGCAGCTACTGGTGGATCAGGAACCTACACCTATCAATGGCAGAGTTCCGGTAACAACTCAACATGGGTAAATATTACCGGTGCTACCTCTACCAACTATGCTCCGGGAGTGCTTACTTTAAGCACTTATTACAGAAGAAATGTTACTAGCGGAAGTTGCGGAACAATTAGTAGTTCCCCGATATTAATAACTGTAAATTCCCAACTAACTGCAGGCACAATTGGAACTTCTCAAACCATCTGCTATAATTTCTCGCCTGCTGCATTAACTCAGCTCACTGCCCCATCGGGCGGAACAGGAGTATACTCATATCAGTGGCAGAGTTCAACAAACAACTCAATATGGACTTCTATTTCAGGTTCAACCTTTGCAACATATAGCCCGAACGCGCTAACTGCTAGCAGTTATTTCAGGAGAAGTGTCACAAGTGGAAATTGTGGGACGTCCTACAGTTCACCAGTACTTATCACTGTTTTTGCTCAGCTTACGCCTGGTGTTATTGGTTCCGATCAGACTATTCCTTATAATACT
>Ga0268283_1000611_pt1 | contig 21704 bp, 19 predicted proteins | sample saktaG_13_FD_190140 | JGI IMG/M metagenome (GOLD analysis project Ga0268283, IMG submission 190140) | Saline water microbial communities from Sakinaw Lake, British Columbia, Canada - sak_2013_06_06_36m | ecosystem: Environmental > Aquatic > Non-marine Saline and Alkaline > Saline ... | reverse complement strand
TCAGGCTTGAAACACCCAACACATTTTATGATTACGAAGCAAAATATAACGCGACTACTACACAATACCATTGCCCTGCAGGCTTAAGTCAAGAGCAGGAGCAGTTTATAAGAAGCTTGGCAGTAAAAGCCGGTAAAGTAGTGGGTGTCAAAGGATGGGCAAGAGTTGATGTTTTTATTGATGAAACGGGGCAATATCAACTGATTGAAATTAATACGGTTCCAGGGATGACTGATCACAGTTTGGTGCCGATGGCGGCTAAACAGGCCGGCATTGATTTTGACGATTTGGTTTTACGGATATTGGAAACCAGTTTAGGGTAATGAGTAATGTAGGTAGTAAAACCCTTTTGATAGGTTTGCTTTTATTTGGGCTGGTGGTAACGATTGGTTATCAAGTGCTCATTAAAGAGCGCATTAAATCCTTACCGATTAAAAGTGCTTCTCTACCTATTAAATACGTCAGAATTGAAGGTGTTTTTCAATACCTCAGTAAAAACGAGGTACAGGCTGTTTTACAGCCATTGGTGTTGACCGGTTTTTTTGATGCGGATATGCAGGCGATTCATACTGCTGTTTCAGCTTTGCCATGGGTGGAGACGGTAACGGTAAAGCGTATTTGGCCGGATGCCATTGACATTAAAGTACATGAGAAAAAGCCTTATGCTCGTTGGAGTAAAGAGAGTCTGATTACTGAGCAAGGCGATATTTTTAAGCCACTAAATTTAGAGCAGTTTAAAGATATGACCTTATTACAAGGTCCAGAGTTACAGCAAGAAAAGGTACTGGAAATTATGAAAGGCATTAAAACAGCTTTAGCTGATCAGTCCATGAAATTGGCTGAATTTAGTGTTAATGAACGGGGTGCATGGAAAATTAAATTGGCAACCGGGCTGGAAATACTGTTGGGACGTAATGAACAATTAAAGAAATTACAGCGTTTTTTGAAGACGTTGACAGTGTTAAAACAAGAGCAGGTTGAGCAAATGGCAATAGTTGATTTGAGATATCCCAATGGATATGCTGTTTCATGGAAACCCGGGATAATTGAAATTGATTGGAAAGCCCTTGCAAATCCCAGTAACGAACAAGTAAATGAAAAGGCGATAAAGAGTAAATAAAATGGCAAAGAAAACAGAGCGTAATTTAATAGTCGGATTGGACATTGGTACCTCAAAGGTCGCGGCCATTGTAGGGGAGCTCACCAATGACGGTAATATAGAAATTATAGGCATAGGAACTACACCCTCAAGAGGACTAAAAAAAGGTGTTGTCGTTAATCTGGAGTCGACTGTTCAGTCCATACAAAAAGCCATTGAAGAAGCAGAACTGATGGCGGGTTGCCAGATTAGATCAGTATTTGCAGGTATTGCCGGTAGTCATATTAGAAGTCTTAATTCCCACGGCATTGTGGCAATTAAAGATAAAGAGGTAACTCAGTATGATATAGACAGAGTGATTGATTCAGCTCGTGCAGTTGCCATTCCTGCGGATCAGAAAATTTTGCATATCCTGCCTCAAGAATTTGTTATTGATCTTCAGGATGGCATTAAAGAGCCTATCGGGATGTCAGGCATTCGACTTGAAGCCAAGGTACACATGGTGACGGGTAGCGTCAGTGCCTCGCAGAATATTATTAAATGTATTCGGCGCTGTGGACTGGAAGTTGAAGATATCGTTTTGGAACAATTGGCCTCGTGTAACTCTGTACTGACTGAGGATGAAAAAGAATTAGGTGTTTGTTTAATAGATATTGGTGGCGGCACAACGGATATTGCCATTTTCGTTGAAGGAGCCATTAAACATACCGCAGTAATACCGATAGCCGGCGATCAGGTCACTAACGATATTGCTGTTGCCTTACGAACACCGACGATAAATGCAGAAGAAATTAAGCGCAAATATGCCTGTGCCTTAACGCAACTGGCAAATGTTGATGGCACTATTGAAGTGCCCAGCATTGGCGACAGAGCGCCACGCAAGATCTCAATGCAAAATTTGGCCGAAATTATAGAGCCACGCTATGAAGAGTTGATGTTGTTGGTGCAATCAGAGCTTAGACGAAGTGGAAATGAAGAATTGATCGCTGCGGGGATTGTATTAACCGGCGGTAGTTCAAAAGTAATGGGATTAATTGAGCTGGCAGAAGAGATTTTTCATATGCCGGTAAGAATGGGCGGGCCACAAAATGTGTCCGGGTTAACCGAAGTGGTTAGAAATCCTATTCATTCAACAGGGGTTGGATTGTTAATGTATGGAAAAGAGCATCAGAGCTTGGGTAGAAGCTTGGATTCTGATGGTCTGGGTTTGCTTTCAAAAGTGAAGAACTGGTTTCAAGGTAATTTTTAATTAATTTTTTTGTATTTAAGGGGTGTTGTCGTGAAATATGAATTGGTAGATACTTATAGTGAAACCGCCGTCATCAAGGTTATTGGTGTCGGCGGTGGTGGTGGCAATGCAGTTAATCACATGGTTGGCTGTCATATCGATGGCGTTGAGTTTATCTGCGCCAATACAGATGCACAAGCATTAAGAAAAATTACCGTTGATACGGTCATTCAACTGGGTGTCGAATTAACTAAAGGTCTGGGTGCCGGTACTAATCCGGAAATTGGCAAGCATGCTGCTGAAGAAAACAAAGATCGTATCAAAGAAGTTCTGCAAGGCGCTGATATGGTGTTTCTGACTGCTGGTATGGGCGGTGGAACCGGTACCGGGGCAATTCCTGTTATTGCGCAAATCGCAAGGGAAATGGGTATATTGACAGTTGCTGTAGTGACTAAGCCTTTTCAGTTTGAAGGTAAAAAGAAGATGGCTGTTGCAGAACAAGGCATCTTGGAGCTTGAAAAATACGTAGATTCTCTGATTACCATTCCTAATCAGAAATTATTGCCGGTGCTGGGTAATAACGTGTCTTTAATGAATGCGTTTAAAGCGGCCAATGATGTATTATTGGATGCAGTTCAAGGCATTACCGAGCTGATTATTCATCCTGGCATGATCAACGTCGATTTCGCCGACGTTAGAACGGTCATGTCTGGAATGGGCGCAGCGATTATGGGTATGGGTTCGGCAACAGGCGAACATCGTGCGCGTGAAGCTGCCGAAAAAGCCATTGCTTGTCCCTTACTTGAAGATATTAATTTACAAGGTGCTCGTGGCATTTTGGTTAATATCTGTGCAGCAGATATGGGCGTTGCCGAGTTTAACGAAGTCGGTAATATCGTTCACGAGTTTGCTTCAGAAGATGCCGTTATCAAAATTGGTATGGCGATTGATCCAACCTTGGGCGACGAGCTTAAAGTAACTGTTGTAGCAACCGGCATGGGCATGCCACCAGTAGCGGTTAAAGCGCCTGTTAAGATTTTACATAAACCGGCAGCATCAAGCGCTACTTATGATGATCTTGACAAACCCACTGTGATTCGTCAAGGTGGTAAGCACGAAACAAGAGAAACACGTTTTGGTGCTCAAACCAAAAAAGAAGTAGATCTGGATTATTTGGATATCCCTGCTTTTTTAAGACGTCAGGCTGATTAAATAGTCAGCAAGAAAAAGAAGATATTCTCAGGCAGGACGGGGTATTAACCTCGTCCTAGGCTGTGAAGGCCTCCAAAAAACAGCCTGCAGTAACAAATCACAGTAGCCAGAATTTCCTAAAGTAGCGTCGATTAACCGGTTAAATTGGTTTCCAGCCAAAGGCTGATACGAAACTGACTACCTGAGCCAAACTGGCTGTCAAATGACAGTTCGCCGCCCAATAATTTCACTAAGCGTTTACAAATAAGCAAGCCCAAACCCATACTGCTTGGCTTATGTGTGTTGGATGGATCAAGCATTTGAGAGATCTCGTTTTGTCGATACATCGGAATACCTATGCCGGTATCTTTTACAGCAAACGCCACCTGAACACGCCCTTCTTGGGTATCCAATAATTGTGCATTAAGATTAATTCGTCCTTGTCGAGTAAACTTGATAGCATTAGCTGCTAATATGTCTAAAGCATGATTTAGTAAACGCTCATCGCCGAGTAAATCAGGTAACAGCGGATCAATAGCGACATTAACAGAAATACCTTTAACCAGCGCCGTTTTACTGATGCGTTCCCAGATCTGACTTAATAAAGATGATGGTGATAATGGTAAATTTTCAATACTCACTTCATCAGAACTTAACTCTGAAAAGGCTAATGCTTCATTCAGCAGATTTTGTAATTGCAAAGAAGCATTAATAATGAGCCGAGTCTGCTCCTTTTGTAGCGTTGGCATATCGGAATCGCCCAACAAGTCGGAATAATCAATAATGTTCGTTAAGGGCGCCATTATTTCGCGGCTTATGGTCTTGAGAAAGCGTATTTTGGCCTGTGTGGCCGGTTCTGGAATGATTGTGGAACTGAGTTTTTGTTCTTTATGGTGCTGCTCTCGATCACTGCTGTAAATAACGACATTATGAGAAGTCGACATTGTCTTTATATTTTTATTAGCCTGAACTGGTTTTTGTTCAGATGTTTGCAGATTAAAATTAAGAGCACCATTTGCAAGAAGCTCAGTGGAGCCTTGACGCATATTCGAAATCAAGCTGTTGTTAGTGTTATGCATAATATGAATCCGCCTCGATTAGGTACCCGTTAAAAGTATCAATGGGTAGTAATAACAATTGTCATTTGAATAATAGTCTATATATACTGCTTTGCTTAAAAAGCACTGATTTGTCTAAAGAGACAAAATAGTAACCGCATAAATAAAGCTAATAGCTATCAAGTACTATTTAAAAAAAGCTATTTTAGGTAAGGTTTAATGCTAAAAAACAGCTATTAGTCCACGAAAAAAAAGAAATTAATCAACCAGTTATAATTCAAAGACTTTCATCTTTTAGGTGGCGGGCTACTTATAGTATTTTTTTAAAATTTTCATGCTTTATGTGTTTTTCGTGGATCAAATTATTTTTCTAGGTTTATACAGAAGACGAGTTGATGTCCAGCCATAATTTAATACGAAATAAACTGCCGTTCCCAATACTACTTTCAACAGCCAGTTCGCCATTCAACAAATTGATCAAGTGCAAGCAAATTAACAAGCCAAGCCCCAACCCACCATTGCAACGGGTAAGCGAGGAATCTAGAGGCTCAAAAGCCTGAAATAAGTCTTTTTGACGATCTAACGGAATACCGGGACCGGTATCTTTTACGCTAAATTCAAGCTGAGCTCGCCCATTTTCCATAGCCAGTAAATGGGCTGAGAGAGTAACGCTGCCTTGCTGGGTAAATTTAATGGCATTACAGACCAAGAGACTTAGCGCATGTTCAAGCAAGCTCTCATCGCCCAGTAAATTAGACAAAGCATTGTCGATAGCGGTGATAACGGACAGTTCTTTGCTTCGCGCCTCAGTATAATGTTTCTTGGATATAGTATTCAGCAGAGTGGCTATTGAAAAAGGGTGCTTTTCAATAGCCACTTCACCTGAGTTAAGCTGTATAAAAGTTAATGCTTCATTAAAAAGATGCTGTAATTTCCGGCTGGCGTCGGCAATATGAATAGCTTGTTCTTTTTGTTTTAAGGGGATTTCGGTGTTACTCAGTAAGCTTGCAAAGCCGCTAATAGCAAACAAAGGCGTCATGAGTTCGTGGCTGATAATGCCAAGAAAACGGATTTTAGCTTGTGCGGCAGCTTCTGCAGCAAGTGTTGCTTGGCGTAACGCTTTACCATTTTCGGTGAGTTGTTCATCAAGATTGTTAGTGACCCGAAAATAGCAGTCGTTAAACAGCGTCGGAGCAGAGGGTAATAATGTGAAGCTATGGGGTCTTTTGCGATGGATTTTTTTATCTAACTCTTTGATAGCGGCGTTGCAGTCGCCAGCTAACGGCATCTTTTTAAGGCCCTTTACCTTTAATGGCAGCATACAATCCCTTTGCTCAGTAACCAAGGCGCTACGAAGATTAATAAATCTGGATGGGTATTTGGCCATAAAGATTTTTTCCAGTTTAGTTGAGGTTATGACTTACAGACAAAGCAGGCATGTAATGCCACATTACATAGCTCTCAAGTTATCAGACACTAACGTCATTTTTTGTAAATAAAGCGATAAAATTTGGTAATAAAAAATAATTTTTTTTATAAATGAGTAAAAATGTTTATTAAGTTAGTAGGGCTCCAAGTAGTTATGAATTACTTTTATGTAGGAACGGCTTTAGCCGCGAAAATCGTGGCTAAAGCCGTTCCAAAATTGGTTATATTCCCTAAAAACCTTAGCTTTCAAAATTTAGACGGGTTAAGTCAACGCTTATATCCCTTTGGCATTAGATCCAGATACCCTCATGACCGTATTTAGTAAAATCAATTTGCACCCGGCTTGCATTCATCCCAATCTCTGTTGTTAGCCAATAGCCCGGATCAGAATGTTCAACGCTATGCATCAGCGGAAGAATACCCAAGTCTTTACCGATAGTTTCAGTATAATTTGGACTGGCCTTAATACGGCTAATCTGGTTCATCAGTCGCGTATAAATACCCGGCACAGGTTGCGGGGGTGGCTTCGGGGTGCTGATCGGTTCTGGATATATAATGCTGTCTTGGCTATGACCCGTTAAGAGTTGTTTTTTATAGGCAGCGATTGCCTTGGCATCATTCAGTCTTGCAGGATACCCGAACTGTATAAACCAACGGTGATAAAGCAAATCTGCCTGAGTACGCGCAATCTCCCGAGCACTGATTCCACACGTCGTCCCATTAATAGTAAGCCTTAAAGCATAGTGAGTCAGCCAGTTAACTTGTTCGGCATCCGTGGCGGGAAAGAAATGCAGCATGCTCATAATGTTTGTGTCTCCGGTTTAGTTTGACGGAACTTGTTGCCGGTATTTGTAAAATCGCTGCGAGTATTTAGTCTTTGCCTGGCACTGCCGGTGTCCGGCTTAAATGATAGCGTGATTAAGCCCGCCGCTATCCGAGTGCATTGCCAAAAAGACTTCAGAGCGCCTAATGGCTTGCAGGTAAGCCACTAAAAGGATTAGCGAGTTTACAAAAAACATTCAGTCTATTGATAAATGTAGTCTATAAGATGGTAAATACAATTATTAAGCAGTAAATGTTATGGGTAAAACACGACAACCCTTTGTAAGGTAGGATTAAATTGTATTTTACAAAAACCGTCAGCAGACACACAGAAAGCCGCGGACCTATCCTGAAAAAGGAATACCGAGGGCTATCAACGTGTTAAAGTCACTTTACAGAGGTTTGAAATGCCATTCAACGCGCTGCGAATGGCCATAGATACAAAGGCGCTTAAGGGAGGTAGAAAAAGAGGGTTTATTTTGTATGTCGGGTTAGCCGTTGCGATTAAGAAGAACATCGAGTACAACATGGGTATCAAATAAAATGTTCAAAGGTATTCATCGTAAGATGATGCTTAAGAACATTATGTATGGATAAAATAGTCATATTTCCTTAAAATATCGACAAATTTTCCCTTTCAGTAACCTTAGCTGTTCAAACGGTCCTGTTTTATTGACCTTTTTGTACATTAAGCTATTTAATCATAAGTATTATGAAACAACACACTCTTACTCTTGGAATCCCTGGCTTTACTTACGCTGATTTATACGATGCGGCACGTCTAACAGATTTATTGGATGTGTTTGATGGGTCGATTAAAAAACATGATGTTGAGCTTTACAATAAATTTGCGGCTTATCGCCAAAACCAAGGCGAGGGTCTAAAGCCAGAAGAAGTTTCTGAGCTATTGGTGAATATGGGGCCTTATGTGGGTCAGTTTGTCGCCAAGCTCTTTAATGTGTCTGAACAGCATCAAGCACAAAGCGTCAAAATCAAGGATGAAATTGACACGATTTTTACCTATAAAAATGAAGTGGTAGAAAAGCTGGGTGTGGTGTTTAAAGGCCAAGATACCAGCGACTGGGCTATTTCTTCTATCCTGAATCGTTTTGATTTATTGATTGAAGCTGGTTTTTCGGAGGCTAATCAAGATAATGATCCTGAGCATCGTGTTGCACGTGTTGGTGCGGTTATTGGTTTATTGTCCAGCCATTACAAGTTGCTTGCCAAAGGTAAGGTCAGCGATTACGAAAGTGCGGATGAACAAGTTTCTGCGTTACGTGCAAAATTGGCAAGCCATGAACTCGCGGCATCTGAATTTAGCGATATTATTAATGCAGCGGATGAGGCTGAATTTATCACTGGTTTAATGGATGTCGTGCAGCGTTGGAGCTTTGTTGCTCAAGAAGATAACGATATAGTCGCTGACTGGTTAAGTTTTAAATTTCCTGAAAAACGTGACTTTGATCAATTGGTCGAACATGACACGATAGATCGTGGTCAATTTACTGCGTGGATGGGTGACTTGGAGCACCGTCGTCGTCGGGATGGTTTTAAACTAACTGATCCAAGATACAAGCAACGTCAGGTTCTTTCAGAAGTTAATCATTGTATTTATTGTCACGAACGCGATACCGATTCATGCTCTAAAGGTATGCGTAACAAGAAAACCAATACCTTTAAAATTGATCCGTTAGGCGTGACAACTATTGGTTGTCCGTTGGATGAAAAGATCTCTGAAATGCATTTGGTTAAGCGCAATGGTGACAATATAGGCGCTTTGGCTATTATCATTATTGATAATCCGATGTGTCCGGGTACGGGGCATCGTATTTGTAATGAATGCATGAAAGGCTGTATTTACCAAAAAACCGATCCGGTTAATATCCCGCAAATTGAAACCAATGTATTGACTGATGTATTGTTCATGCCTTATGGTTTTGAAATATACAGTTTATTGACTCGTTGGAATCCGTTAAATGTTAAGCGTCCTACGATGTTACCTTATAACGGTAAAAATGCGTTGGTTGTAGGCTTGGGTCCTGCTGGTTATACCATGAGCCATTATTTATTAAATGAAGGTTTTGGTGTTGCCGGTATTGATGGTTTAAAGCTGGAACCTTTGCCGGTGGAGTTAACCGGTGATGCCAATACACTACCGATGCCGATTGTTGATTTTAATGATCTCTACGAAGATTTGGATAAACGAATCTTGGCCGGTTTTGGTGGTGTTGCGGAATACGGTATTACTGTGCGATGGGACAAAAACTTTTTAAAAGTTATTTACTTAACACTGCAAAGACGTAAAGCATTTCGTGCTTATGGCGGTGTCCGTTTTGGTGGCACACTAACTATCGAAGATGCTTGGAGTATGGGTTTTGATCATATTTGTATTGCTTCCGGTGCTGGTCAACCAACCGTTATTGATCTTAAAAACAATTTAATGCGTGGCATACGTAAAGCCTCTGATTTTTTGATGGCGTTGCAATTGACGGGCGCAGCCAAAGCATCTTCAATGGCTAACTTACAAGTACGGTTACCTGCCGGTGTTATTGGTGGTGGTTTAACAGCAATTGATACTGCCACAGAATTAATGGCTTATTATCCGGTACAGGTTGAGAAAATTCTGCATCGCTACGAAATATTAGTTAATGTTTATGGTGAACAGGTCGTTCGAGGCCGTTATGATAAAGAAGAAACGATCATCCTTGATGAATTTCTGGCGCATGGCAAAGCAATACATGCAGAACGACAACGTGCGGAAGCCGAGGGCGAGCAACCACACTTCCAGCCTTTAGTGGAATCCTGGGGTGGCGTTACGCTGTTTTATCGTAAAGGCATGGTCGATGCCCCTGCATATCGTCAAAACCATGAGGAAATTAGCGAAGCTTTGGAAGAAGGTATCGCGCTAGCAGAAGGCATGAGTCCGCTTAGTGCTGATGCTGACGAGTATGGACATTTAAATGCTGTAGACTTCGAAAAGCTGGTGCTGGATGGCGGCCGTTGGAAAAATTCCGGTCAAGTTGTTAAGGTTCCGTTACGCAGTTTATATGTGGCAGCTGGGACATCGCCTAACACGATTTATCAAAGTGAATATCCAGAGACCTTTGTGATGGATAAGTGGTTTTTTCAACGCTATGAACCTGAATGGACAAACGATTCTGTTGAATTAGTACCTATGCATGATGAGGCATTTCCTAAGTTGGGTAAGCCGGCGCCACTAACGTCTTATCAAAAAGACGGTAAATTTATCAGCTTTTACGGTGACAACCATCCTGTGTATGCCGGCAATGTGGTTAAGGCTATGGCCAGTGCTAAAAATGGCTACCCTTATGTGGTTAAGTTGTTTGAACAACAACTGGCAAAACTCAATCCTGCACAACAATCAGAACGTGATGTGGTCTTAAACGATTTATTTGCCCGCTTGGATGCCGCTTTTAAAGCAACTATCGTGGCCATTAATCGCTTGACACCGACTATTATCGAAGTAATTGTAAAAGCGCCGCTGGCTGCTGAGAAATTTTATCCCGGACAATTTTACCGGGTTCAGAATTATGAGGCTTTTGCGCCAACCGTTGAGGGTACAGTATTAGCAGCGGAAGGTTTGGCGTTAACGGGCGCTGAAGTGGATAAAGAAAAAGGGACTATTTCTTTGATTGCTCTGGAAATGGGCTCTTCTTCACGACTTTGTGCAACCTGGAAAGTCGGCGATCCGTTGGTCATTATGGGGGTAACTGGAACGCCTACCGATATTCCAAGTAATCAAACCGTGCTGTTAATCGGTGGCGGCTTGGGTAATGCGGTATTGTTTTCTATTGGTAAAGCACTAAGAGCGGCCGGAAATCGTGTTATTTATTTTGCGGGTTATAAGTTGGCACAAGATCGATTTAAGGTTGAAGATGTAGAGGCCGCAGCTGATTTAATTATCTGGGCAGTTGATAAAGGTGAAGGTGTTGAAGCCATAGTGCCAACTCGCCCACAAGATAAAACTTTTGTGGGTAATATATTGGAATGTATGGTGGCTTATGCTAAAGGTGAACTAGGTGAGCAACCCATATCACTTGCAGATGTAGATCATCTAGTGGTTATCGGTTCGGACCGTATGATGGCAGCCGTAAAATCTGCGCGTTTTGATGTGTTAAAGCCGTATCTAAATAAGGCCCATCATGCTATTGGTTCTATCAACTCACCGATGCAGTGCATGATGAAAGGTATTTGTGCCCAGTGTTTGTGTAAGCATGTGGATGCGGATACAGGAAAAGAATATTTTGTTTATTCCTGCTATAACCAGGATCAGGACTTGGATAAAGTTGATTTCCCGCATTTGAATGCTCGTTTACGTCAGAATACAGTGCAGGAAAAATTATCTAATTTGTGGTTGGATTATTTATTGGCAAAGCAGAAGTCTACTGAAGCTGTTTAAAGCTTTTACTATAAAACGGTGGGTAGGCTTAATTATTAGCGGCTCACCTTTGGCCGGTTGCCATGTATCGACTGCTCGTAATGGCTTCTAAAAGGATTAGTTTTTGAATACCCAACTTCACTGCCTTTGCGGTTCTGGCATAAATTATAAAGAATGCTGCGAGCCCTTTCATTCTGCTGAAAAAATACCGGCAACTGCTGAAGCGCTTATGCGTTCTCGATATACTGCCTATGTTTTTCGGAATGTCGCTTATTTACAGGAGACGTGGGAGGCAAGCACGCGGCCCAAAGTCATAGATTTTTCCAGAGAAAAAATTGAATGGTTAAGGTTGGAAATTACCGAGATAAAAAAAGGAAAGGTAAAGGATGGCAAGGGTTTGGTGGCTTTTAAAGCCTATTATTGCCAAGATGATGAGGAATGCATTATGAATGAGATTAGTCGATTTACAAAAATTAACGGTCGCTGGTTTTATCTTGATGGCATTATCAAATCAATGGGTAAGGTAGAACTGCAAACTAATCAAGGTAAGAATGCGCAGTGTTCGTGTGGTAGTGGCAAGAAATTTAAACGCTGTTGTGGGGCGTAAGAATATTGTAACTGGCTTCTAGAATATCGGTTGTTAAAAGCCAAAAGATGAGCCTTCATTTATGAATCACCACGACAATAGGTTGACTTAGTTAGGAGTAGTCGTAGAAAATAGCCGATTTAGATTGATAATACTCTTATAATTGCGCATGGATAACAGCGTTTCTTCTCAAGACAGTATAGTTTCTGTTCGTAACTTGTCTTTTTCACGAGGCAATAAGAAAATATTTGACGATATTTCGCTGGATTTTCAGCGGGGTAAGATTACTGCCATAATGGGGCCTAGCGGCACCGGTAAAACCACTTTATTAAAATTGATAGGTGGGCAGTTGTTTCCAGAGAACGGTTCTATTACTGTGGATGGTGAAGACGTTCATAAATTGCGACGGACTGAGTTGTATGAGTTGCGCAAGCGTCTGGGGATGTTATTTCAAAGTGGCGCGTTATTAACGGACATGAATGTTTTTGATAACGTGGCTTTTCCCTTACGGGAACATACTCATCTTCCTGAATCCATGATTCGTTCTTTGGTATTAATGAAGTTGCAGGCAGTTGGTTTAAGGGGCGCGCGAACCCTTATGCCCAACGAACTTTCCGGCGGTATGGCTAGGCGTGTTGCTTTGGCAAGAGCTATTGCCCTAGATCCAATGATGATTTTGTACGATGAGCCGTTTACTGGTCAAGATCCTATTTCTATGGGTGTTTTAGTCCATTTAATCAAGTCGTTAAACAATATACTGGGACTAACCAGTATTATTGTCTCTCATGATGTTCATGATACTTCCGCAATTGCTGATTACATTTATGTGTTGTCAGGTGGAAAAATTGTTGGTCAAGGTACTCCGCAAGAAATACAGCAATCTGATTCTGAATGGGTGCAACAATTTATGACAGGTGCAGCAGATGGGCCGGTTCATTTTCACTACCCTGCAAAAGACTATGTTGATGATCTTATGTCAACGGGTAAACGGTACTAATTTTAAATTGAACGTAAATATAATCTGTATCTAAAATGATTCAAATAATACAAAACTTGGGTAAAAGTACACGAACCAGTTTTACTAAGCTGGGTAGGGCAACTTATTTCCTGTTTCAAACTATTTCAGGCACATTTGGGATATTACTCCGTCCTAGATTACTCCTAAATCAGCTTTATTCGGTGGGCGTTTTATCCTTTTTGATTATCACTATTTCCGGATTATTTGTCGGTATGGTTTTGGGGTTACAGGGTTATTACACGCTCTCTGATTTTGGTGCAGAAGAAACGTTAGGCGTTATGGTGGCGGCATCATTGGTTCGCGAGCTTGGGCCTGTTGTGTCAGCTCTTTTATTTGCCGGTAGGGCTGGGTCTGCTTTAACTGCTGAAATTGGTCTGATGAAAGCAACAGAGCAGCTATCGGGCATGGAAATGATGGCAGTTGATCCTATTAAGCGCATAATTACCCCGCGATTTTTGGCCGGATTAATATCAATGCCGCTACTGGCCGGTTTGTTCAGTGCCGTTGGTATTGTTGGGGGCCAAATAATTGGGTCAGGTTTGTTAGGCGTAGATCAAGGTGTTTATTGGTCTCAAATGCAGGCAAGTATAGATTTTCATGATGATATTATTAATGGCGTAATTAAAAGTATCGTTTTTGGTTTTGTAGCATCTTGGATAGCCTTATTTGAAGGATATGATGCAATTCCCACTTCGGAAGGTGTTAGTCGAGCAACTACGCGTACCGTCGTAAATTCAGCTTTTAGTATTTTAGGTTTGGATTTTATCCTGACCGCACTTATGTTTGGAGACAATTAAAATGCAGCACACCAGTACTCAGGACACTCTTGTCGGGCTTTTTGTAGCATCAGGCATTGTCGGGCTGTTATTTCTTGCCATGCAAGTCAGTAATTTAAGTTCTTTTATTGATGAGGACAGTTATACGATTACTGCCCGTTTTGAAAACTCCGGAGCTCTTAAGGTTAAATCTCAGGTTTCTGCAGCCGGTGTAAAAATAGGTCAGGTTGTTGGAATTAATTTGGATCCAAAAACCTATGAATCTGTTGTTCAGATGAGCATTTACTCAAAGTTCAATACACTACCTGATGATACAACTGCAAGTATTTTTACAGCTGGTTTGTTAGGTGAGCAGTACGTGAATCTTGAACCTGGTGGTTCTGATATTTATTTACAAAAGGGTGGAAAGATTGAGATTACTCAGTCAGCCATTATTCTCGAAAAAGCGCTTGGCCAATTCTTGTTTAAGTCTGCGGAAGAGAAAAAGTGACAAAACTGAATATTGTTGATCAAGGAGCAGGGCACTTTATAGTCGATGGTGACTTGACTTTTGCTACTATCGATGTCCAGACAGTCAAATCATTTTCGTTTTTAAGTACTGCAAAACATATCACGATTGACCTTGGTCTTGTTGTTTGTACCGATAGTGCAGGGCTAGCGTTAATGATTGAATGGATCAAATATACACGGCAGCACAGAATACAGATAACGTTCAAAAATATTCCCGAACAATTATTCAACCTTGCCAAGCTAAGTGGCTTTGAAAAAACAAGTCATTTTGCAACGCAGCCCCTAGAGGAACATGATGTTGAACCTCTACCGTTAACAGAGACAATTTAAAGTACCGAATATGGATAAATTAATTATTACCGGTGGCGCACGTCTTTCTGGAGAACTTCGTATCTCTGGTGCAAAAAATGCAGCATTACCCATTCTGGCGGCCACTTTACTTTCAGAAAAACCAGTTAGTGTGGGTAATATCCCTCACTTACATGACATCACCACGACCATGGAGTTATTGGGACGTATGGGTGTTCGTCTGGTTGTAGACGAAAAAATGAATATCGAAGTTGATAGTAGTACTATCACTAGTTATGAGGCTCCGTATGAATTAGTCAGAACCATGCGTGCATCAATATTGGTACTGGGACCTTTGTTGGCAAGGTTTGGAGAGGCTCATGTGTCTCTCCCAGGTGGTTGTGCAATTGGTACGCGGCCAGTTGATATTCATATTAACGGCCTTATTAAGATGGGCGCTAATATTACCGTTGAAGGCGGCTTTATACATGCAAAAGCAGATCGACTTAAAGGTTGTCGCTTGGTGCTTGAGCAAATTACGGTTACGGGCACAGAAAACTTATTGATGGCCGCTACGTTAGCAGAAGGCACCACCATTATTGAAAATGCTGCTAAAGAACCTGAAGTCACTGATTTAGCTTATTTCCTCAATGCAATGGGCGCTAAAATTACCGGTATAGGTACGGATGTTTTGGTTATTGAGGGTGTTAAAAGTTTAGGCGTAGAAGAGCTGCACTATGACATTCTTCCAGATAGAATTGAAACCGGTACCTATTTGATTGCAGCGGCCATTACGGGCGGTAAAGTTAAGCTTAAAAATACTCGTCCTGATATTTTGGATGCGGTACTTGAGAAGTTGGTTGAAGCTGGAGCAGAAATTACTACCGGTGATGATTGGATTCAGTTGGATATGCATGGAAAAAAACCCAAAGCCGTATCACTTCGGACGGCCCCTTATCCTGCTTTCCCTACCGATATGCAGGCTCAGTTTATTGCTATGAATGCGATTGCTGATGGAGTGGGGGTTATTACCGAAACAATTTTCGAAAACCGCTTTATGCACGTTCAAGAATTACAGCGCATGGGGGCCAATATACGCTTGGAGTCCAATACAGCTATTTGTACTGGTGTTAAAAAGCTGATTGGGGCTCCAGTAATGGCGACGGATTTAAGGGCGTCTGCAAGTTTGGTTGTAGCTGCTTTGGTTGCGGAAGGCAGTACTTTGGTTGATCGTATTTATCATATTGATAGAGGTTACGATCACATTGAAGAAAAACTTTCACAGTTAGGTGCGACTATTCGTCGTGTTCCAAGGTAAGGTTTTAAAATGCTGACTATTGCCGTATCCAAAGGCAGGATTTATGAGGACGCTTTACCCTTGTTGGCAGAGGCTGGAATAATTCCGGTTGATGACCCTAAAACATGTCGAAAATTGATACTTTCAACCACTCGTAAAGACGTTCAGTTGGTGATTATTCGTGCTACTGATGTGCCTACATTTGTTGAATATGGAGCTGCAGATCTAGGTATTGCGGGCAAAGATGTATTAATCGAACATGGCGCTGAAAGTTTATATGAGCCTTTGGATTTGAATATTGCTTGTTGCCGTTTAATGACGGCTGCCCATAAAGATGCCCCAGAGCTAAAAGGTCGTATTCGTGTGGCCACCAAGTACGTCAAAATAGCCCAGAGTTACTTTGCCAGTAAGGGCATACAAGCTGAGATTATCAAGCTTTACGGCTCAATGGAGCTTGCACCATTAGTGGGCTTGGCTGATTGTATTGTTGATTTGGTTGATACGGGCAATACCCTAAAAGCCAATGACTTGGAACCGCGAGAGCTTATTATGAATATAAGTTCCAGACTGGTTGTTAATAAGGCAGCAATGAAAATGAAACATGAAGCAATTTCTATATTACTGACTCAATTTGAAAAAACTTTGGCAAACAGGTAAGTCTATGTCCAGTTTAAGTATCACTAAGTTAGATGCTTCATCCGATGATTTTGATCAGCAATTGCAATATTTGTTAGCTTGGGATGAAGCCGATGACTTGGCTATTCAACAGCTTGTGCTCGCGATTATTGCGGATGTTCGAAAAAATGGTGATAAAGCCGTTATTGAATATACCAACCTTTTTGATCATCGTAGCATCGAAAATGCTAGTGAGCTTGAACTGTCGAAAGAAGTGCTTAAATCAGCTTGGGAGAAGTTGCCTGATAACCAGGCGCAGGCTCTTCAAGTTGCCGCAGATCGTATTCGTGCTTATGCTGAGCATCAAAAAATACAATCTTGGCAATATACAGAAGCCGATGGCACGAAGTTGGGGCAAAAAGTAACGCCATTGGATAGAGTGGGACTTTATGTGCCGGGCGGTAAAGCGTCTTACCCCTCATCGGTCTTAATGAATGCTATTCCTGCAAAAGTAGCCGGTGTGGCTGAATTGATTATGGTTGTACCTGCGCCTCAGGGAGAGACCAATGAACTGGTTTTGGCGGCAGCGTTTCTCGCTGGGGTGGATCGTGTGTTTACAATGGGTGGTGCACAAGCCATTGCTGCACTTGCTTACGGTACAGAAACGATACCGGCCGTCGCGAAAATTGTCGGGCCAGGTAATATCTATGTTGCTACTGCAAAAAAACTGGTGTTTGGGCAAGTTGGAATAGATATGATTGCGGGTCCTTCAGAGATTCTGATTATCTGTGATGGCAAAACCAATCCCGACTGGATTGCTATGGATTTATTTTCCCAAGCAGAGCATGATGAAAATGCACAGGCCATTTTAATAAGTGATGATAATGACTTCCTGAAAGCGGTTGAAAAAAGCATTAATACATTGCTGCCTAAAATGGAGCGTGCTGAAATAATTAAAGCTTCTTTAATTGGACGAGGTGCGTTTATTAAAGTTGAAAGTTTGGAACAGGCTGCGGCTATCGCAAACATAATTGCGCCTGAGCATTTAGAGTTATCGGTATTAGAGCCTGAAGCATTGAGTGAAAATATCCGTCATGCCGGCGCTATCTTTATGGGACGTTATACGGCTGAAGCTTTGGGTGATTATTGCGCGGGCCCTAATCATGTTTTACCAACTTCCGGCACTGCGCGATTTTCATCGCCTTTAGGTGTTTATGATTTTCAAAAACGCACTAGCTTGATTAATTGTTCCCAAGTTGGCGCCGATGCCTTAGGTAAAACGGCATCTATCTTAGCGCGTGGTGAAAGCTTGACTGCTCACGCCCAATCAGCAGAATACAGAATTAAATCAGGTTAAAGGCTAAGCAACGCTAGGAAAAATAATCTTTTATTCTTAATTTTCTCCTTTACCTTGGGTCTTTTACTTTGAACCTTCAACCTGTCGACCTTTTAATATCCTCTGTTTTTCGCAAAGAAGTCTTGGCAATGGCGGCTTACAAAGTAGCTGATGCGACCGGCTTAATTAAACTGGATGCTATGGAGAATCCTTATAGTTGGCCTGAGGGCATTAAAAAAGACTGGCTTGAAGCAATTAAAGACTGTCAGTTAAATCGTTATCCGGACCCTGAAGCGAAACGACTTACAAAGACGATAAAAGAATTAAATCAATTATCAGGCCGGTTTGACGTGTTATTGGGTAATGGTTCGGATGAAATAATTCAATTGCTGTTAATGGCACTACCTGAAGCTTCCTGTGTATTGGCTCCTGCTCCCGGTTTTGTTATGTATAAACAGCTGAGTGATTGTTTGGGGTTAAAATATTTTGGTATTCCACTTCTGGCTGAATCGTTTGATCTAGACTTGCCAGTCATGTTGGCAGTTATAGAGCAGTATCAGCCTTCAGTTATTTTTCTGGCTTATCCGAATAACCCTACTGGTAATTTATTTAGCGAATCGGCTGTTCTTGAAATAATAAAAAAAGCTAAGGGATTGGTTGTAATTGATGAAGCCTACGCTCCATTTGCTAATGCCAGCTTTATTGGCAAACTGGATCAGCATGATAATTTGTTGGTGATGCGAACTGTCTCAAAATTGGGATTAGCAGGTTTGCGTTTGGGTTATATTATTGGTAACTCTTCGATTATTGAGCAACTTAACAAAATTCGCCTTCCTTATAATATCAACGTGCTTTCTCAAGTTAGCGCAGATTTTGCGCTGTCAAATAAAAAGCTTTTTGATCAGCAAACTCAAAACATTTGTGCGGAAAGATCTATTGTTTTTAAACAACTTAATGAGATTGAAGGCATTGTCGCTTATCCAAGTGCAGCGAATTTTATTCTCTTCAAGACCCCAAAAAACAGCGCAGTCGATATTTTCTTATCAATAAGGCAACAAGGCGTTTTAATTAAAAACCTGAGTGGTCAGGGTGGATTATTAAGTGATTGTTTACGGGTTACTATTGGAAAGCGGGAAGAGAATCGAGCGTTTCTTAAAGCTTTAAGGGTAAGTCTTCAAGAGTTAAATTTGTAAGTATCAACAAATTTCAGCTATTGTTTAGAGATAGTAAGTCTCCTGATAGAAATAGTAGAGGTAAATGATATGCAACATTGCAAACAATTAAGTATAAGCGCTTCAATTTCACATGCTTCTAGTGGTATATTGACGCAGAATAAAAATGAGCTTTAAAGCCACGAATAAAATCAGGAGATTTCCATAATGAATAATAAAGGCGTAGATAAGTCTAAGCGCCAGTTTTTAACCTCGGCTTTGACCGTGGTTGGCGCTGTTGGTTCTGGCTATTTAGCTGTTCCTTTTCTTGCTCAAATGCAACCTAGCGTAAAAGCAATGGCTGCTGGAGCACCTGTTGAAGTTGATATTAGTAAAATGGAAGTCGGACAACTGATCAGAGTTGCCTGGCGTGGTAAGCCCGTGTGGGTTCTCAACAGGACACCTGAAGTCCTTGCAACGCTAAAAACTTTGGATAGCGAACTCAGAGATCCATTATCTAATGAATCAGAACAACCCGCTTCCAGCAAGAATCTGGGTAGGTCACTCAAGCCGGAGATTTTTGTTGCTGTGGGATTATGTACTCATTTAGGCTGTTCTCCCACTTTTCGCCCCGAAGTAGCGCCCATTGATCTTGGTGAAAAATGGAAAGGTGGTTTTTTCTGTCCGTGCCATGGTTCTTGGTTTGATTTGGCAGGTCGTGTTTATAGTGGTGTTCCTGCACCTACTAATCTGGAAATCCCGCCTTATCGTTATGTTAATGATACACGGATAATCATTGGTGAAGCCTCTGAGGAGAAAGCAGCATGAAACCAACCCGTTTAACTGAGTGTGGTAACTGGGTTCTAGAGCGTTTTCCAGTCACAAAATTTTGGAATGATCATATGGCGCATTACTATGCGCCCAAAAATTTTAATTTTTGGTATTTCTTTGGCTCATTGGCATTGCTGGTTTTGGTAAATCAAATAATTACCGGTATTTTGCTGACGATGAACTACAAGCCCGATGCTAAGCTTGCATTTGATTCTGTAGAGTACATTATGCGTGATGTGCCTTGGGGATGGTTGGTACGCTACATGCATTCAACCGGCGCATCTGCCTTTTTTATTGTTATATACCTGCACATGTTTAGGGCTTTGATTTACGGATCATTCAAACATCCTCGTGAGTTGATATGGATTTTTGGGATGTTATTGTTTGTCGCATTAATGGCTGAGGCATTCATGGGGTACTTGTTGCCTTGGGGGCAAATGTCCTTTTGGGGTGCACAAGTAATTATTTCCTTATTCAGTGCTATTCCAGTTATAGGTGATGATTTGTCGCTCTGGATTAGAGGTGACTACGTTATTGCTGATGCAACGCTAAATCGCTTTTTTGCCTTTCATGTGATCGCTGTGCCGTTGGTATTAGTGATGTTGGTTTTTATGCATTTAGTGGCGCTACATGAGGTAGGATCAAATAATCCTGACGGGATTGAAATTAAGGCCTCTAAAGATCCATGGGGACATCCTGTGGATGGTATTCCTTTTCACCCATACTATACAGTTAAGGATCTGGTTGGGGTTGGTGTGTTTTTATTGTTTTTTGCCACGGTTATTTTCTACATGCCGGAAATGGGCGGTTATTTTCTTGAGCACGCCAATTTTATTCCTGCTGATCCAATGAAAACACCCGAGCACATTGCGCCAGTCTGGTACTTCACACCGTTTTATTCTATTTTAAGAGCGATTCCAGATAAATTCGCAGGCGTTATTGCAATGGGTGGTTCTATTGTCGTGTTGTTCTTGATGCCTTGGCTGGATCGTTGTCCGGTCAAATCAATTCGTTATCGCGGTGGTATTTTTAAGAAAGCCCTGTTTTTGTTTGTAATAAGTTTTTTAGCATTAGGTTATTTGGGTACTCAACCGGTAACACCTTTAGCAACAACTATGGCTAGACTTTTTACGACTATTTATTTTGGCTTTTTTCTGTTGATGCCAATATATACGCGTTGGGAAAAAACAAAGCCGCTACCAAAACGCTTAACAAGAACGCACAGTCTTGAGGAACAGTTGCATGCCCTTGAAGAACAGTTGCCGGCATTAATTGAGGAAATCACTGAATTAAAAGCGGTGGATACTGAGATTGGCCATCTAGCATTTAAAAGTACCTTTTTTAGCAGAAGACCTAACCCTCAGGGCATGGCTCACGTAATCAGTCGGTTGGTTAAAAAATTAAAAGGGAGTCTCGACTGATATGAAAAATTTAATAGCATTAATTTTATTGTTAACGTTGTCTTTTGGGGTGGTTGCTTCTGAAGCTATAGAGCTCCAAGAGGCAGATATTGATTTGTCCGATAATGAGTCCTTGCAACGAGGTGCCCAACATTTTGTTACCTATTGTTTGGGGTGCCACTCTGCCAAGCATATGCGTTACTTACGTTTTGCGCTGGATGCTGAGGTGGATCAAAAGAAAGTATTAAAGGATATTGCTCCTGAAGGAGCAAGCATATACGATCAACTTCGCAGCGCCATGAACAAGCATGATGCTGAAAAATGGTTTGGAGTACAGCCACCTGACTTGTCATTAATTGCCAGGTCGCGTGGAGCAGATTGGTTGTATAGTTATTTAAAAAGTTATTACCTAGATGCATCCCGACCATTTGGTGTAAATAATTTAGTTTACGAAGATACCGCCATGCCTAATCCATTATGGCAATTGCAAGGGGAACAGCATTCTGAAATTAGAAAAACTATTTATGGTGAATACACCAAATTAGTGCTTGAAGAAACGGGTACTCTTTCTGAGAAAGAATTTGATGTTTTTGTCAATGACTTGGTTAATTTTCTTGTCTATGTCGGTGAGCCTGTTCAACTGGAAAGAGAGCGGATCGGAAAATACG
>Ga0268283_1000610_pt1 | contig 21710 bp, 21 predicted proteins | sample saktaG_13_FD_190140 | JGI IMG/M metagenome (GOLD analysis project Ga0268283, IMG submission 190140) | Saline water microbial communities from Sakinaw Lake, British Columbia, Canada - sak_2013_06_06_36m | ecosystem: Environmental > Aquatic > Non-marine Saline and Alkaline > Saline ... | reverse complement strand
AATAAGTACATTTAAATATAACAAATGTACTTTTTCAAAAAATGTACTCAAATTGTACTTATTTATGCTGATATGTACCTAAATCCATTGAGACTTATAGAGTATTATAACGATGGCTAAAAGCCTATTTTGTGGGTTAATTGAGGTATATATGGAGTTATTGAGAGAGATGGTTGGTGGAGGCGTCCGGGATTGAACCGGAGTCCTAAACCAAGATTGTAAAGGCGTCTACATGCTTAGTTTCGTTGTTTGTGTTTCAAACGCCTTCACACAACGAGCAAAGTTACGGCATTCAATTCTCTAAATTCATTCAAGTCCGAGACATTCCAAGAATATAGCTATCACAGGGGTTATACGCCAAGCCCTTCCAGTTATAGCATAGGAAGGTAGCGCAGTCCTAAAGTTTAGTTAAACTTACGCTACAGCGTAAGCAGGACGGTAATTAGTATTGTTTGCGTTTAAGCAAGTGTGAGCCGTGTAACGGAATTGCTCAGTCCGACGATGCAACCTAAACCTTCTTGATCCAGTCGAAGCCATGTCGCCCCCACAAGAAAAGAACGTGTAATTATAGCGGATTTTTGTAAAATCAGGGATGGATTCCGTGTCGGAGCACGGAATGACGTTAGCTATTAATCAGGGATTTAATATTTCGGGTAATCTCACAGCATTTGGCAATTTTTTGAGTGTTGTTGAGAGTATCGTCCAAAAGGACGTTGACAATAGCCGAACCTACGATAACGCCGTCAGCCCCTTGGACTTTTTCGCGTGCGGTTTGCTCGTTCACTCCAAATCCTACATAGACGGGTGTCTTAGTATGGCGTTTAATCATTTCGAGCACGGGAGCTAAATCTTCACTTTTTCCACTGCCCGTAATCCCTGCGTAGGCAACCAGATAGATAAATTTACGGGCTTGCGCGGTAATCATAGCAATCCGCTCTTCCCCATCGGTGGGTGCTACAAAGGTGATATTGGCAAGTCCACGACTCTCAAACAACTCATGGTACGCTTTGGATTCCTCATACGGGACATCTGGGATAATAAGACCATTCACGCCGAGTGTTTTGGCTCGATCAAGAAGTTTTTCCATACCATATTGATAAAACGGATTGAAATATCCCATCCATAAAGTATCAATTTTAGGGGCAATCACTTCTGAAATATCTAAAATATCAGCAAACCGAAATCCCGATTCTAAAGCACGTTGATTTGCCGCTTCAATCACAGGACCATCGGCTACAGGGTCAGAAAAAGGGACACCCAGTTCTAGGGTATCAACACCATTTTCTCCTAATGCCAATGCCAAATCAATGGTAAAACTTTTATCAGGATAACCTGCTGTAATGTACGCTACGAGTTGCTTCACGCCTGCTCCATATCGGGTAAAATTAAAAGGGAGAAGTGGATTTTTGAGAGTTCATTGTCCATTTTGAAATCCTCTTGCCATTGTAAAAACATATCCGAAACATTAATTAACCACGAAATAGTCTCTTCATTCGTACGAGTATCTTGCTCTCGTAATTGCTCAAGTGCATCTTCGACAAACGTAGCAAGACGAATCATCGGTTCAACTTTCAAATAGCTTGTTGCTGATTTGATATTATGAAAAATACGAAACAGCTCTTCAATACAGCGCCCATGACGGTCACTATTGCCCAAATCAATAATCAACGGCTCCATAATTTCAACCATCATGGCATAGTGATCTAAAAATTCATCGATAATTTCAAAATCGAAATTATTCTCCAAATCCGTCCGTATGCCCATGATCTCTTCTCCTATTTGAGGCAATTATACCGCGTTTTCAATAAATAGCATCTCCACTTTTATCTGACAAAATGACATATTTAAGAGGCTAATACAATTTTAGGGTAAACTTCTATTCATGAAAAAACTATCCATTAGCGCCATTATGAAGCGCAAAAATACTCTGCCCATTATGATGATTACGGCATACGATGCCCTCTTTGCCCGACTTTTTGAAGAGAGTGCTGATATTTTACTTGTTGGGGATAGTCTCAATATGAGTTTTGGCGGCAATCCCGATACATTAAGTGCCACCATGGATCAAATGATCTATCACACGAATGCCGTCTGCAAGGGAGCTCAAAATACGTTTGTCATTTGCGATATGCCTTTTGGTACCTATACCGATGAGTCGACTGCTCTCTCCAATGCCATTCGCGTTTACCGTGAAACCCCGGCAGATGCTATTAAAATCGAGGGGGGAACTGATAAAGCGTACCTCGTTAAACATCTTGTAGATAATGGTATCGCCGTGTGCGGTCATATCGGGCTGTTGCCTCAAAGCGTTCGAGCTGAGGGGGGCTATAAAGTCAAAGGCAAATCGGAAGAAGAAGCCCTTTCCCTCATTTCCGATGCATCAGCTATCGAAAAAGCGGGAGCGTTTATCCTCGTCATCGAAGGGGTCAAAGCGGATGTTGCAACACGAGTAGCCCAAAGCGTCTCCATCCCCGTCATCGGAATCGGTGCGGGTAACGGTGTCGATGGTCAAGTATTGGTTTTCTCTGATATGCTGGGGCTCTATGAGCCGTTTGTCCCAAAATTTGTCAAACAATACATGGACGGTGCGACTGCCGTGAAACAAGCAGTCGCCACATACTCTCAAGAAGTTCAATCAAGAATTTTTCCCGATGAAAATTATGTTTATTAAAAGATATTCATAGTGGAACGTATCGTCGAAATCGAAAAATTTACCGCTGAAGAGGTTACCGAAACCTCTTTACGCCCTAGCAATTGGGATGGGTACATCGGGCAAGAACAGATTAAAAAAAATCTGGGTGTTTTTATCGAGGCGAGCTCCAAGCGTCGTGAAGCACTTGATCATGTCCTCTTTTATGGTCCTCCCGGATTGGGGAAAACCACCCTTGCCCTTATCATCGCCAACGAAATGGGGAGCAACATCAAAGTCACCGCTGCACCCATGATCGAAAAAAGCGGTGATCTCGCCGCCATCCTCACCAATCTCGAAGAGGGGGACATCCTTTTCATCGACGAAATCCACCGCCTCTCCCCTGCCGTTGAAGAGATCCTTTACCCTTCCATGGAGGATTTTCGCCTCGACATCATTATAGGTTCAGGTCCTGCGGCACAAACGGTCAAAATCGATCTCCCGCGATTTACCCTCATCGGAGCAACCACACGAGCAGGGATGCTCTCTAACCCTCTGCGTGATCGTTTCGGGATGAATTTTCGGATGCAGTTTTATACCCCTGAAGAACTCTGTATCATTGTCACACAAGCTTCTCAAAAATTAGGAAAAAATATCGATAAAGAAGCCGCACACGAAATTGCCAAACGCTCCCGTGGAACACCGCGTATTGCATTGCGTCTGCTCAAGCGAGTACGAGACTTTGCCGATGTTGCTAATGAATCTTCCATCCTCCACTCACGCTCTCAATACGCTCTTGATCAACTGGGGATAAATGCCCATGGATTTGATGAGATGGACATACGACTTCTCAAACTGCTGATGGAAGCCAAAGGTCGCGCTATGGGTCTAAGCACCATTGCCGCAGCACTCAGTGAAGACGAGGGGACGATTGAAGATGTCCTTGAACCCTATCTTCTTGCCAATGGCTACTTGGAACGTACCGCGCGTGGACGCATTGCCACCGCAAAAACGTATGATTTACTGAAATTTGGCACCCCTCCGAGTCATTTGCTTTAGTTAACACCGTTAACAATTCATTCTTGTTTTATTGATCTATTTGCTCTAAGATATGATTATCAAAACGACAAGGGAAAATAAAAATGAAAAAAATCATACTCACGGCATTACTCTCCATAGGTACTTTGTTTGCGGCACCGCTCAACAGTAGCGGCAAAGCTTCCGACATAACAGTAAAGATACAATCAGACAAGGATTTGTTTGTAGGACAGAACAATGTTACGATTAGCCTAGCCAAAGGGGGCAAACCGCTTACCCCAAAATCCGTAGAGCTCAAAACGTTTATGCCTGAAATGCCAGGAATGCCCGAAATGAGTGATGAAGAAGAAGCCAAAGGGAAAAACGGTATCTATAAGGGTTCTCTCAATTTTTCTATGAACGGTACATGGCAAGTGACCGTAACCATAGTAGATACTGATGGTAAAAGAAAACGATATAAAACTTCAGTAAGTCTCTAAGCGTGAATAAGATAGTTTTGGCGTTGATTTGCGCATGCGTGCTCAATGCGCAGACTCTTGACGACCTGATAACCAAGGTTCTAAGCCAAAATCCTGAAATAAAGGCTCTTGAGGCCCAAGTAAAAGCTGCCCAAGAGGATGCAAAAATTGTCGGTAAACTGGACAATCCGCAGCTGGATGTACAAGTAACCAACATAGATTTTACCAATCCTGCAAAACGAAATATTGAGCCCATGCAACAGATAATGGTCAGTGTATCCCAAAACGTCCCCCTCACAGCAAAACTAAACATGAGAGAAGAAGCGAAAAAGGAAAGCGCCGAATCCTTAAAACATACGGTATCGCAAAAAAAGCTGGACATAGAATTTGCCATGAGACAAAGCGGATATGATCTGGCAAAAGCAAAAGAGACAAAAAAAATATACGACAAATATTTGCATACACTCAAATTTGCATTGGAGCTTTTGAGAGCGTCCAATACAGTCGGGAACACAGCGCATAACGAGCTTATCCGAGGTGAGATGGAGATTTCCTCTTTTATGCGTAAAATCACCGATTTAGAGGGAGATGAGAGAACACAGGCTAGAAAACTTCAGAGCTTTGGAGTAAAGAGTGATGAAGAGATACAAATACGATTCGATATGCCTAAAATGGACGTTAGAGCCATAACAATAGAGGGATCAAAAGAGTACGCTTCTCTCAATACCATGGTAACTTCACTGGGAAAAGAGCTAAAAAGTGAGAGACTCTCCCTCACTCCGGACATAGGGGTAACTCTTGGATACGCCAGTTCAGATTCCGCATTTCGTGATTATTGGTTTTTTGGAGTAAGCATACCGCTTCTGGTATACGGTAAAGAAGAATCTGCAATCGGGAAAAAAGGGTATGAACTAACTGCCAAAATAGAAGAAGGTGAAAACCTTAAAAATACTCTTTCCTATGAGCTGGATAGCTCCAAAATTAAGTTTGAGAGTGCGCAAAAGAACTACACGCTGACCGATAAAATTCTAAAAACACAACTCTCGCACCTGCTTGAATCAGCACTTGCCTCTCTCAAAACAACCGATTCGTCGAAAGTGTATGTCATAAGTGCTATAAAAGATGCTCTCAGCCTCGAAGTAGAGCTAATAGCCTACAAGTATGATGCCAATATCGCTCTCGCACAAATAAAAAAACTTAGCGGAGAAGAACTATGAAAAAGCTCCTTCTGATAACAATGATTATCGCTGCAACATATGCCCAAAACTACAAAATATCAACGGTTAAAGTCAAAGAGACACAAAATGTGCCCCAAAAAGAATTTTTTGCAAAAACCTCTTTTAAAGAGGCATCAACAAAAGAAGTCACCCTAAAGTTTTCGGGTTTCATCGAAACAATATCGGTAGATGAAAAGTATAAAAGGGTCTCAAAGGGTTCTTTGCTTTTTCATGTGTACAGTCCTGAAATATTGGCGTTAAAAGAAGAGCTTTTAAAAACTGCGGATTATGCTGAAAAATCAAAAACATTTGAAGACGATACCTTTTCAAAAACGGCAAATTCCTTGCTCGAATCAACCAAACAAAGACTTGCTCTTTTGGGTATTTCAAAAACAGATATAGACAAAACGCTCTCCTCTAAAACCCCATCCAAAACAGTTGCCGTATACTCTCCATACAGCGGAACGGTAGTGGAAAAATCTGTATTTGCCGGCTCTTTCGCAGAAGCCGGAAAACCGCTCTTGAGACTCGCCGATACATCCACCCTTTGGGCGGATATTAAAATATTTGAGAGTGATATTCCCACACTAAAAAGAGGTTCCGTGGTAACGCTTACGTTCAGCGGGGCGACAAAAGAATACAAAGCAAAAATCGAGCAAATCCTCCCCGAAATCAACGATAATGACAGAAGCCTGACCGCACGAGCAAGTCTCCAAAACGACGGTCATCTGGTCGCCAATATGTTTGCCAAAGCCCATGTCGAATCCAAGGGGGCAAAGATATTGACTCTCCCAAAAACTGCCGTACTTGAAAAGGGTAAAAAACAGTTTGTTTTTGTCAAAGTGGACAAAAAATTCGAACCGTTGGAGATAACCGCCAAAAAGATAGATGCCTATACCTATCAGATACTAGATGGCATTACGCAAGGTGAAGAGGTCGCAGACAATGCACTGTTTATGCTTGATGCTGACGCTAAAATAAACGGGTTATACTAAAATGATAGAAAAAATCATTGAGTTTTCACTCAAAAATAGGGTTTTTATCTTTTTGGTTTTTGCCCTTTTGTCTCTCGCCTCCTTTTGGGGAGTACAGCACGCCTCCTTCGATGCCTTGCCAGATCTTACCCCTCCACAAGTCGTTATCGAAGTTAAATGGGAGGGACAAAGTCCGCAAACCATAGAAAAACAGGTCACCTACCCGTTAACAACCTCTTTTTTATCCTTAGCCAATATCGAGACAGTGAGAGGATTTAGCGGATTTTCAACGGCTCTTGTATACGTTGTCTTCAAAGATAAAACGGACTTATACTTCGCTCGAACACGGGTATTGGAAAAACTAAGCCAAAACATAAAATCCTTTCCAAAAGATGCCTCAATAACACTGGGACCTGATGCCACAGGTGTTGGCTGGGTATACCAATATGCTCTTACATCGACGAAATTAAATCTAGCCGATATGCGAAGTTATCAAGACTATTTTCTCCGTTTCGGACTTCTTTCGGTACCCGGGGTCAGTGAAGTGGCAAGCGTTGGCGGATTTGTCAAAAACTATGAAATCACAGCCGATCAAAGTGCCCTTGCCAACTACAATCTCTCTATCCTCGACATCGCGAACGCCGTGCAAAAAACCAATCTATCAGACGGTGCGCGAGTAGTGCTGCGAAACGGCTTTGAGAATATGGTTCAAACCAGCGGATACTATGCAAACGAAGAGGATATTCTCAATACACCGCTTCTCGCCAACAACGGAGTCTCCTTAACGATACGGGATGTTGCGAGCGTGAACCTGACCCCCTCAGAGAGACGAGGCGTTGCTGACCTAAATGGAGAGGGTGAGACGGTCGGAGGAATCGTCATTGCCCGAATAGGAGAAAATGCCTATAAGGTCATTGCGGATGTCAAAGAGAAGCTCAAAACGCTTTCCAATCCGGATGTAAAAATAGTCCCCGTCTACGATAGAAGCGAGCTTATTGAAAAAGCGGTCGGAACGTTAAAAAGAGCCCTTGTCGAAGAAACGATTGCCGTCGCCATCATTGTCGCCCTTTTCCTCGGACACACGGGAAGCATTGCCGTGATCGTACTCACCCTTCCCCTTACGATCGGTCTTACCTTCTTGGCGATGACGTTATTTGGGATGAGCTCGAACATTATGAGCCTCGGCGGGATAGCCATCGCGATAGGGGCAATGGTCGATGCATCCATCGTCCTTGTCGAAAATGCCCACAAACATATTGTCGAAAAGAAAAAAGAGGGTCTGGCTCTCACCTATGCCGTGAAGCTTGACGCAATACTGGAAAGCTCAAAACAAGTCGGAAGACCTATCTTTTTCGCACTGATGCTGGTTATTGTAAGCTTTCTCCCCATATTTGCACTCACAGGACAAGAGGGAGCCCTCTTTTCACCGTTGGCATTTACCAAGAGTTTTGCGATGCTTTTTGGCTCCATTATCGCCATTACCCTCACTCCGGCACTGATGACCCTATTTTTAAATGATAAAATTAAAGCAGAAGAAGAGTCACGAATAAATGGCTTTTTTATGAAGCACTACGAAACGCTGCTGAGTAAGATTATTGGTTACAAAAAGACGGCTTTGCTTCTATTTATTGCTACGATGCTCCTCTCCTATCCGCTCTACAAAAGTCTTAGATGGGAGTTTATGCCGAGACTCTCCGAAGAAGCATTCATGTATATGCCGGTCGCACCAATGGGAATCAGTGTCGATTTGGCTTCAAGCATCACTCAAAAAACGGATCAGATTATCAAGAGTTTTCCGGAAGTCGAGACCGTATTCGGTAAAGCCGGGCGCGCAGATACGGCGACTGACCCTGCGCCGCTTTCGATGATAGAGACCATCATTACGTTAAAACCAAAAGATCAGTGGAGAGCCGGAATGACGGAAGAGAAGCTGATGGACAAGATGGACAAAGCACTTCAAATCGAAGGGCTGACAAACTCATGGACCTATCCCATCCGAGGGCGTATCGATATGCTCATCACGGGTATTCGGACACCGCTTGGGATCAAGGTTTACGGTCAAAATTTTGATGATATTGAGACATACTCAAACGAAATCAGCAAAGCACTCAAAAAGCTGGAAGGAAGCTCGGCGGTATTTGCCGAAAAGGCAGCTACGGGATATTATCTCGATATTAAACCCAAGGACGAGATGATAGCCCAATACGGGCTAAACAGAGAGGATATATTTAAAAGCATATCGCTTAGTGTCGGCGGGGCAAGTGTTTCCACCATGATACAAGGGACGCACAGATACCCCATATCCGTGAGACTGGACGCATCAGCGAGAAGTGATATAGAACAGATTAAGCAAATACCCATCAAAACCGAAATGGGACAGCATGTTCTCTCTGATTTTGCCGACATCAACTACATAGAAGCCCCGGGGGAGATAAAAACCGAAAAAGCCATGCCCGTCGGATACATATACATCATGCCAAAAGAGACGATAACTCCGTACGAATACAAGCAAATAGCCCAAAAAGCGATTGAAAACATCAAAGTACCGCAAGGTATCCGGTACGAATGGGCCGGACAGAGTGAGTATCTTGAAAGTGCCAAAAAGACGCTGATATTTGTTGCTCCGATAAGTCTACTCCTTACGTTTATACTGATTTTTGCTTCGCTTAGAGATTTACGTCTTACAGCATTAATATTTTTCACCCTTCCCTTTAGTTTCGTAGGGGGATTGCTTGCGATCAAGCTACTGGGGTTTTCGATGAGTATTGCCGTAATCGTCGGATTTTTGGCCCTTTTAGGCGTTGCGGCGGAAACCGCTATCGTGATGCTTATCTACCTCAAAGCAGCCGTGGAAGAAAAAGCTCTGGAGGGCAAACAAGAGTATGATTCACTGTTAAGCGCCTGCATAGACGGTGCAGCCAAGAGAATACGACCAAAACTCATGACGGTATTTAGCCTCATAGCAGGACTCACTCCCTTGCTCTATATCAAAGGGGTAGGAAGCGAGATAATGGGACGAATAGCCGCTCCGATGCTCGGCGGATTGATCACTTCTACGTTGCTTACGCTGATACTGGTCCCTATTTTTTATCTTTGGATTGTCAAAAAAGAATTTCTAAAGGGTGAAAGACCAAAACCCTGATTCTTTAATTAACATGGTTAACATTGGGTTATTGTATAATTTACTTATTTCATCTATGATGTGACACTCAAAACCAAAAGGATTTACCATGAAAAAGATTTTAGCTCTCGCTCTCGCTCTAGGAGCCACCGCATTACTCGCTTGTCCTATGCAAGGTGGTCAAGGTGGTATGAACAATGGACCAATGGGTGGAGGTATGATGCAAAAGGGTCAATGTGATACCTCAAAACTTCCAAAACAGTTCGAAGCATTGGGTTTAAGTGATGCACAAAAAGCGGATATTCAAAAAATTCGTGACGAAGGTAAAGAATTTCATAATCAACAGCATGAAAAGATGATGGCAGTTCTTACTCCCGATCAACTCAAAAAATTCGAAGCCAATGCTCCTAAAATGTGTCCAAAAGGAACTATGAAAATGCCTATGTCAGACAAAATGGGTCAACACAAAATGCCTGCAGGCGGTATGTAAGAGAGAGATTGTAACAAAGAATATAATGTGATTAAAATCCTCCTCATCGAAGACGACATCGAGATTGCTGATTTACTGACGCAATATTTGAGTCGTTATCAGATGGAGGTAATCAGTTATACCCATCCAAAATCCGCCTTAAACTCTCTCTCCATCGAATCCTATGATCTTGTACTGCTTGATCTTACCCTCCCCGATATGGATGGTTTGGATGTGTGTAAAATTCTTCGTGAACGCAGCAGTATCCCCATCATTATTTCCTCAGCTCGCAGTGATTTGGGAGACAAAGTCATCGCACTGGAACTGGGGGCTGATGATTATCTCCCCAAGCCTTATGAACCCCGTGAACTGGTTGCACGTATTCAAAGTCTCCTTCGTCGTGTTAACGGTAAAACTCTCCAAACTTCTACCGAAACCTTTCGTGTCGAGGAAAACGGTATTCTCAAAGAGGGGGAACTTCTCCCTCTCACACGTGCCGAATTTGAACTGCTAAGTCTTTTGCTCAAACATCGCGGTCAAATCATTTCACGTGATTTTATTGCCAATAATGTTGAATCGATTCAGTGGGAAAGTTCAGAGAGAAGCATTGATGTTCTCATCAGTCGTATTCGCCAAAAAATAGAGTCTAATCCAAAACACCCTACTCTCATCCGTTCCATCCGTGGAATGGGGTATCAATTTATCAAATGATTTCACGTCACCACTCCGTTTTTTTCAAACTTCATGCCTTCTTTTTTCTGGCACTCATCATTTTAACACTCCTCTTTACGTCCGCCTTAAGTGAACAGGAACATCAACGGTTTCGTCTTTTAACCCATCGATCCATGGAACTTTCCCAAACATTGGAAATGCTCAAAAATCACAGTTGTGACAATCAGAATCGTCTGCTTGCGCGCGCAGGGTTCCAAGAGATACCCCATCTTGATTCCAAGGCAAAGCACGTAACACTCCCTGCTCCCATGGAACAAAAGCTTCAGTCCAACCAACTCCATGTTCAAATTTATCAAGACAATGAGGGCTTTATCTATGCCCTTATACGTAACCACTGCACCATGTTTTACCGCGATACCGCTGAGGGTGCAACGTACTACTTTGTCTGGATGTTATTTTTTACCCTGTTTGGCGGATTGGTCAGTATGTATGTTTTGTTATGGCGTAATCTCCTGCCGCTAAAACAACTCTTTAATCAAATACAGCTCTATGGAGAGGGGAAAGAGTTAACTATCTCTCCAAATAATGGAAAAGATGAAATTGCCCTCATCTCCAATGCACTCTCCAATGCACTCGAAAAACAACACCGTCTTAAAACATCCCGGGAGCTCTTCTTGCGCAATATGATGCATGAGCTTAAAACCCCTATTACCAAAGGGAAACTCATTGTTGAATTGGAAACTCCAAGTCCAAACATCACGTTACTAGGGAAGCTCTTTTCTCGTATGGAGAATCTTATTCATCAAATGGCGCAAATTGAAAAAATGCATGCCTTTGCATTAAATCCAAAAAAAGTAAAACTCAGAACTCTTCTTAATACGGCGATGGACAACTTGCTATTAGAGGATCAAAAGGTATCCCTTTTGGGAGGAGAAGAACTGATTAACGCCGATCCTTCTCTCTTAACCAGCGCACTTCAAAACCTGATCGATAATGCCTATCGCCATGCAACTACATTTCCCATAGAAATCACCTACAGTAGCAAGAAAATTTGTATCACCAATAGCGGTGAACCGCTCAAACGTCCTGTTGAAGAGGCACTTCAAGCGTTTGTTACGGAGAGAGGAGAAGGGGGATTAGGATTGGGGCTTTACATCGCCCAATCCGTCTGTGAACTGCATAATTTTCATCTAAACTACACGTATGAAGCTGGAAATCACACTTTTTGTATTGAATTTTGAGCCCGAAGTACACCCCAAATAAGCGCTGAAATAACCGCCATCCCCAGACTAAGCGCCATTCCAAGCGTCATCCACTGTCCCACGATGTAACCAATCTGTGCATCAGGTGCGCGATAAAACTCCACAAAAGCACGACCCAAACCATACGCTACGCCATACAGTAAAATAAGCTCACCTTCAAATGCTTTGTGTTGTCGGTACGCATAGATGATAACAAAAACAACAAACCCTTCGATAAATGCTTCATAAAGCTGTGAAGGGTGACGGAGGACATCATACACGTAAATCCCCCAAGAAACATCCGTAGCACGTCCGACCAACTCTTGATTCAAGAAGTTCCCGATTCGACCGAAAACATACCCCAATGGAACCGATACCGCAACAATGTCCATTAATCGCCCAAACGGTATCCCATTACGGCGGAAATAGAGATACGATGCCGCAAAAAATCCGATTATCGCCCCATGATAACTCATCCCCCGAATCCCGACAAACTGCCCGTCAATAAAGGGATTAAAAATCTGCCACGGCTGCGTCAAATAGTACATCGTATGGGTATCATAAAACAGCACATACCCCAATCGCGCCCCCAAAATCACCCCAATCTCAGCATAAATGAAATAGTCATCCAACTGCTCTTTAGTGATCCCAATATTGTCTTTTTTAACAATCCATTTGGCAATAACAAGCGCCGTAAGAAGCGCCAAAACATACATCAACCCATACCAATGGACGGGAATGGAAAAGATGTTAAACGCTATGGGGTTAAAATGCTCGTATATATGATTCCAGTATTCCATCATTATTATTTTTCCTCTTTAATTTCTAATTCGTCAGACAGTGTCTGACTTTTTTAGAATAGTGGCTTGAATTCATCAGGCAGTGCCTGATTATTTGGAAAGCTCTTCTTCAATAGTTATTTTCAGAGGTTTCAACATTGTACGGACAATATTTTCGATGATTGCCATATTCACCCCCTCATAATCATGCGCTATAAAATTGCGGACGTTATAAGCACCTCTAGCATATTCACAAAGTGTTTCATTCTCAAAATGCATTTTTCCTAATATTTCCCCAATTTGTAAAAGAGACATCAAAATAGCAGGTTTAGAAATGCGATGAGAAAGTGCCTCAACCACGCCACTATGCTGTGCAACGATATACTCAATATCTTCAATCATTTGTAAAATAAATTCTAATTTTGATTTAGACATTTACTACATCTCTCAATATATATTTTTGTCCAACGGCATTAAGCGTTTCGACATCGACAAAATCAATCTCTTTTTGAAAATCCCGTTTCAATTCCTCTTTGGTATCCACGATGTGATTGATAGCATTCCATCCATTATATTTTTGTAAATACTGGTTTATATCTTTAATTTTATACAAAATATCGATGTCACTTTGTTCTGTTGCTTCATCACGTGCGTAACTTCCAAAAAATCCCAATAAAATAAAACCCTCATTTTCATACTTTGGCTTAAGTACTCTAAGTTTATTTGTAATCTCTTCTTTTGTCATCATTTGGTCCTTAACGGATATTACTACCAATTATACATCAGTATCGTTCATTTACATTTCAACGCTTCAGCAATCAACTCAATCGGATTTTTAAAAACGACATTTACATCCGCTTCATTCATCGAATTATTAATCTGCATACGGCACGCACTACACTCTGCACTCACGATTTGTGCGCCGCTGTTACGAATCATGGCGGCTTTTGGACGTCCTGCGGCTTGGGCAAAATGAAATTTTTCGGTTTGCATCGTTACTCCACCGAATCCACAGCATGCGTTGGGATCACTCATCTCTTTGATGGCGTAATTTTGGGCGATTAATGCTCGAGGTTCTTGGTGGATACCTTGCATTTTACGCGCGTGACATGGGTCATGATAGGTGACACTTAGGTCACTTTGGGCTTTTGTAGACAAAACTATTTTTAGGTCGGTATGTTGCTCTAGCCACTGGGTTGCCATAAAAATTTTACTTTTAAGTTTTTTGGAACGCTCCAACCACTCGGGCTGATCGTGAAAAAAGTGCTCATAGTCGATCTTTATCATCGCGCTGCACGTCGCTTCGGGGATAATAATCGCTTCAACCTCATCGATGAAACTCTCAAAATATTGAATATTCTTTTTGGCGTTATGATCGACCGTGGCAAAATCTCCCGTAAAATAGGCAGGTGCTCCACAACAAAGCTGTTTTTTAGGGATAAAAGCGTCGATTTGAAGCTCTTCTAAAATTTCGACCAATCCATCACCGATAGCGGTGTAATTGTAGTTCCCCAAACACCCGATAAAAATAGCAACCCGTCGTTTTCCACCGTGGGAAATATTTTCAGGATAACTGTTTAAAAACGACGTTTTTCCCATCGAGGGTAAAAGACGATCTTTTTTGATAATCGGGAGATTAAAACGGGGCTGCATCGAGTTTAGTTCCGCTTTGATTTTAAATCCGCAGGTTTGAAAAACGTAGCCCATTTTAAAAAGAATATCCATCATGAAACGGTGACGTAAAAGAAAGAAAAATGCCCGCTTAAACCACGCAATCCCAAATTTATCGGCAATATCCGCACGCACTTGCTCGATCACCATATCCGTCGGCAACGCTTTAGGGCATACATCCGTGCAGTTGGTGCATAAAAAACAGCTCTCAAATATCTCTTTGGCATTGAAATCCAGTTCTAGCTCACCCCGCTGATACGCTCCTAGTAAATCAATAAATCCGCGCGGAGAGGTAACTTCATCGGCATTGACATTGTGAATCGTACAGACGGGAATACACTTCCCGCATTTGATACACGCATCCGATGTTTCCGTATAATTAAAGAGCTCACGCATCCCTATACCGTCTTACTAAACGCTTTATCACTGGTCGCATGACGCTTCATATAGGCATCAAATACCATAGCAATATTACGAATCAAGAGCGTACCTGTCGGTGAACAGACAATGGAAGCTAGAGTAATACTCAACAGTTCATCTGCTTCAAACGGCTTCAATGCCTCAAGTGCATCGGCAAAATATTCCGCAAATTTGACGTTATACAACACCTCAAACCGCTCAATATCAAGCTTGAAATTACTCATCAGTTCCATAATGACATATTGACGAATTTGATCATCCGCATTTAACGCTACCCCACGCTCATAAGGTAGTTTCCCCGCATCAATAGCTTCTTCGTAGGCTTCCATCTCTTTAAAGTTTTGGGCATAATAATCAGAACTCTCACCAATAGAGGTCAAACCAATACCGATCAAATCTGCACCCCCTTTGGTTGTATAGCCTTGGAAATTGCGGTGTAATTCCCCTTTATCAATCGCTTTAAACAACTCATCTTCGGGCTTGGCAAAGTGATCCATTCCGATCATTCGATACCCTTTAGAAGTCATATAATCAATTGTATGGCGCATAATAGAAAGTTTTTCGGCAGGATGAGGCAACGTCGTCTCATCAATTTTACGCATTGTTTTTTTAAGCCACGGAACATGAGCATAGTTGAACACAGCAAAACGGTCAGGGTCAAGAGAAATGGCTAAATCAAGCGTTTTTTTGAATGTTTCCAAGCTCTGATACGGCAATCCATAGATGAGATCGACATTGACGCTTACCATATTGTATTTTCGTGCCAACTCCATCGCCGCTTTGGTAATATCATAGGGCTGAACACGGTGCACAGCAACTTGCACTTTTTCATCAAAATCCTGAATCCCAAAACTCACACGATTAAATCCTGCATCACTCATCACCTTCATCTGCGCATCATCAATGTGACGGGGATCAATCTCGCAGCTGATTTCAGCACCTTCCACAAAATTTTTAAAAGTCCCCTTGATAGCTGCAATAATACGCTCAAGCTGATCTGCATCAAAAAAGGTGGGTGTGCCTCCCCCAAAATGGAGTTGAATGACACTCCTATTCACATCAATATGAGTGCTTAGTATTTGAAGCTCCCGTATTAAATAGCCAAGATAGCGCTCTTTTTTCTCCTCTTTAGAGGTAAAAACAACGTTACAACCACAGAAATAACAGGCATTTTTACAAAAAGGAAGATGAAAATAAAGCGATAACGGGCGCTTTGGATCTTGTGAATGGAGCTTTTCGAGATAGGATGTGTAACCAAACGTATCATCGAACTCGAGCGCAGTTGGATAACTCGTATACCGAGGTCCCGGTTTGGAGTATTCAGTAAATTTATCAAAATCAAGCATTATAAGCATCCAGTAAAGGGTTTAGTGTCGCGATTATACTCTTTTGGATTGAAACTCCCCTAAAATAGTCATATTAGGCGCAAAGTTGTTATAATAATAATATCTTATTTTATTTGTAAAATTGTGATAAAATAGTCAAAAAAATATCAAGAAGAAACTGATGTCTACTACTAAAGTCCTTATTATTGAAGATGATGAAGTAACTGCGCTTAATCTCAAAATGTCGCTTGAAAAATTCGGCTACGAAGTTCTCTCCCTCGCCAACGAGGAGATCAGTGCCAAAAACAAAATAAAAATTTACAATCCCGATATTGTTCTCATTGATATAGGGCTCAAACGGCATGACGGAGGGATTGAAGTTGCCAATTTTATTCGTGATAAAATGCCTCGCCCTTTTATCTTTTTAACCGCACATTCAGACAGCGATATCCTCTCTAAAGCCAAACAGACGGAGCCTTTTGGCTATATTGTCAAACCATTTGATCCCCTCAATCTTCACACAACCATTCAAATGGCACTCTACCGTTTTGAGGAGGAGAAAAAGCGGCTTCTCAATGTCGATGTACTCAAAACCGACAAAGAACATCTTGAGAAACTCCTTTATGCCAAAAAACTCTCCACGCAACCCGCTGTCGAATTTGGAGATGGCTATCGTCACGACATCTCGCTGGGGGAAACTTTTTACAAAGATCAAAAGATCAAACTTACCAAAAAAGAGAATGCATTTATCCATCTCTTGATTGCTCAACTGGGAAGTATTGTCGACTTTGCACAAGCAACGGACTATGTATGGGGAGAAGAAGGGGCGAGCGATAACAGTGTTCGCACCCTCGTGTGGCGCTTACGCAATAAACTCCCCACGGATGTCATCAAAAATGCCTCAGGAATCGGTTATTATCTCGAAGAATAAAGTTGTTTATATTCATATTCAAGTAGACGATATGCCTCATCAAAATCAAATAATGCTCTATCGTGCAGCGCGTGATCTTCTAAATGTGCTGCACGATGCGAAAATTCTTCAAATCTAAAATTAGCACTGGAGCCTTTTATCGTATGGGCAATGCGTGCAATCTCTTTATACTCCCGTTTTTCAATATTCTCTTTTAAATCTACAAGCAGTGTTCTCATATTTTTGTGAAAAAGATCCAATAATTGCCCAATCTGTTGAGGGGAGAGCATTAATACTTTTTCAAGCCGCTGCATCTCACTTGTAAGGACCTTTTCGTGTACAAGATCACTGTGAGTTACATCCCTTTTTTCTAAATATTTTTCCAATAAAATTTCTATATCACTGCTGCTAAACGGTTTGCCGACAAAAGCATCATATCCCCATTGCAACGCCTTTTCTCGTGAACCTTTAAACACATTGGCACTAAGTTCGATGATAGGGGTCGAGGAGAGCTGATGGTCAGTCTCATGCTGTCGAATTTTAGAAACAGCTTCATGCCCATTCATAATGGGCATTTGTTCATCCATAAAGATTAGATCATACCGATTTTCGCATACACTTTCAAACGCTTTTTGACCGTTCGAAACCATGCTGACTTCCAGCCCATAACGCTCCAAGGTAATTCGAATAAGGGCCTGGTTGGCTTCATTGTCTTCAGCAACCAAAACTTTTCCCACAAAGGATACGGTGCTGCTTGATACCGCTTTTACCTCACAAATCTCTGCGGGAGGGAATTCTACGGCAAGCGTAACGACAAATAGGCTTCCCCAGCCAACTTTTGATTCCAGTGTAATTTCTCCACCCATTTGTATTGCCAGCTGCTTGCAAATAGATAGCCCCAATCCGCTTCCGCCACCGCCAAATTTCATCCCTTGTGCTGCTTGATAGAAGGGATCAAAAATACGCTGCTGGTCTTTAGCATCAATCCCTGTTCCATAATCACGCACACAAATTACAAGGGTAGAGTCAGTACGATTAACATCAACACTCACATCGATGGAACCATTGGGTGAACTAAACTTGATTGCATTGCTCAAAAGGTTTCCGAGTATTTGTTGGATTCTAAAGGAATCGGCATGAATACAGTGTGGGATCTGCGGATTAATCGAGTAAATAATAGAGATCGATTTCACATTGGCACTGGGGATAAAAAGCTCCAAGGTATTAGTGATTTCATTATGAATATTAAAAGGATGGGGATCGATTGCAAATTCCCCGCTGCGCAGTTTACTAAAATCAAGAATGTCATTGATAATATGGAGCAAATTTTCACCACTTTGGGCAATAATATCAAGATACTTTTCTATCCGCTCACCTAAGTTTTCACCTTGCAACAAATTAACAAACCCCAAAATAGCATTCAGTGGTGTTCGTATCTCATGCGATATGTTGGAAAGGAAATACTCCTTGGCTTTATTGGCTTCAATCGCTTCTTGCTCTTTTTGGTAAATGGTATCAGTATACAGCGTCAAAACACCGGCAAAATTCATATCAAACAAATAGCTGATGGCTTCAAATAAACCTTGTGAATTTATCTCCAAAGGGTAAGTCACATTGACCACAGAACGTTTAAAATTACTGCACAGAATAAATAACTCGTCTGAGCGAATCTCCTGATTTTTAAGATAGTCTATAAATTCTTTCATAACCGGGCACTGACCAAGCTCTACGCTCCCAGCAACAACCCCCATAAAATAATCAAAAACTGCACTTGCATAATACTCATTAAACCATTTTGGATCTATCGAATGGCGATCCAAAATCGATGCACATTGCTTTTGTGAAATCCACTCATTTAAAATGGTCTCTTTAGCACCCGTCAGTGCTTCTTTTGCGTGATAAAGCTGCATAAAATTGGGAAAATCCATTGAACCCTACCTAAATATTGTTTAATTACTATCGTCTAGGGTGCCACCCAAAGAAAAACGCCTAGTGCTATCACGGCTAGCTGCCCCATTAAAAACGCAACCGTTCCGATAATATTCCCTATTTGACAACTGGTGCACTGCTTATATTGTCGTGATTCGTATTGGGCATAGAAAAAATAACCAATCATCAAGAGCACTACCCCTGCGATGAGATATTTGTCCATGAGACAAACCCACTCCAGTACCTCTCTGGAGGCGAAAAATGGGACCAAAAAGGTTGCAACTATCCCCCACATGAGGTACTTTGCACCCCGTTTAAAGTAATCTCGATAAAAGATTGTGGGACATGAACCGCCATCTTTTACCAGTCCAAACTCAAGATGGTCATGAATACGCTGCTTCATCTCACGGTCGACACGATCCACAAAGGTGCTTCCAAAACAATAATCCAAATGTTGCTGAAAAATACGTGCCGCATCCCCTTCTAAATCACGATAACACGGAGTTGCATTCTCATCTTCGTAGACAACGGTTACTGTATTATACCGATCGACATCAACACTGATACCCTCATAGTAGATACTTCGTTCTGTGTGTGTTTGGACATCGGAGTGCTTGATAAGACGAGCATTGATATAAGGGATATAATTTTCCCCTTCTTTAATGACGATAATACTCTGCTGAATACCGATTAAAATCGCACTTAGCGCATCCAAATCGTTTGCCATCATGGTATCACGCATGTCGGTGATCCATTGGGTAAGTTCATCATTAAAGAAACGGACATTAGCAGATATTAATTTAATAGTAGGATTGGGATACTGAATAAGGTTTTGAATCATCAAGGGGTACTTTGGGGGAAAGTTAGAGAACCCAAAAGGGTTCGTCTAAAAGATGTTAGTGACTTTTACTCACAACAATGATCATTTTAATATTAATGATCACAAAACGGATAAACTGCCAAATTTTGCATGTGCGCATAGCTCGAGCAAATTTGCCCGGGATCATTGCATTATTGAATTTATCGTTTTTTGCAAAATTAAATTCTTCAGGTTTTACTGCCATTTTTTTTCCTTATTGGTTTTATTTTTAGAAATCTTTATTCTGGAATTACTTTCCAGAACGGTTTAAGCTTCGCTTTATAGATAAACAAGAAGTGGAGAATATGTTTAATCCAATGACCTGCCAAACCAATCTCACCAAAGGTATAGTCAGTATCGCGCCCCGTTCCAGGATATTTCTCAAGGTCAGGAACAACAGGATAAACCGTCATTGCAGCTGCTTGACCGTCCAGCCAACCTTTACCGGCTGATGCAACACACGCCGCACCCATTTCAGCCATAGAAGCTTCATGCAAATGAGCACTTGGACCATGTTTAATCAAATCACAGACACTGTGAGCAACCGCTTTACCGATAATACCACTTGGCATACCCGTACGTGGAGGAGTTGGATTGATAATGGTACCGTTTGGCGATTTTGCAGGTTTAGAGATGATATGCGGAGGAGCAAATGCAATTCCCGCTGCAAAAAGATTTTTGAATGTTGGATTTTGGTATGTTCGAGGCCAGTCAGACGCTTTCCACTCTTCATACGGTTTTGGAGTATAGTTTGCATCTACTTTCATAAAGCCGTTTGGTGCGAATACCGTATCGGTAATGTCTTCACCGGCTTTATTGTATGCTTTAAGACCAACACCTGCAAATGGCGGAATCAACATTGAAAAGTCAAAGGTCTCTTCGCCCATAGAACCATCAAGAAGTTCGTACGAAACTTTCCCTTTTTCTACTTTGTTGACGTGTGCGCCGGTAATATAATTAACCCCGCGCTCTGCAAACAAGGATTCGGTAAAGATACGTGAACTGACAACATAGCCGCCCACTTTCATGTGCAATCCGCCCATTCCGAAGTCACCCATAAAGGACTCATTAGAGATCCACTGAATGTCTGCCATGTCACGAAGACCTGCTTTTCGGATTTCATGCTCGACATTAAAGATGTATTCGAATGCTGCCCCTTGGCACGTACACATACCGTGACCTGTACCGATGAGAATTTTTTGACGCTCACCTTTACGCATTTTGTCCATAATTTTTGTCAATTCATGTGATGCGTGTTCTGCGTGATCTGCCGTACAAACAGAAACAGTGTGCTCACCAAGTTGTGAACCCTCACCTAATCCCGGAGTTGCTCCAAAATTTAATTTTGGTCCTGTTGCATTGATAAGATAATCATACGTTAGCTCTTCACTTTTACCCGCTTTGCCTTGACCGGTATACTCGATCGTCACAAAAGGCTTATCGCCTGAAGCATTTCCCTCAGGATTAAGACTGACTGCTTTAGCTTGCTTATACGTAATTCCTGCTTTTTCATAGACAGGAGCAAGATCAAAAGCGACCTCTTCTTTGGTCATTTCACCGACACCAACCCAAATATTTGAGGGAATCCAATTCCACTTTGCATTTGGGGTAACCACAACTACTTCATGATCACGTCCCAGCCAGTCAGCTGCAAATGTTGCAGCTGTATGCCCAGCGACTCCGCCGCCTAAAACAACTAATCTTGCCATTATTTCTCCCTACTTACTCAAATTCCATAAAAGACAATTATAATCCTATTACGTCACAATGCTATCACATCCTTAATTTAATCCCTATAATTTAGACTGAAATTTTAATAACAACACTTAATGTTACTTTTTTTCCCAATTTATAGAGTCTGTAAGATCTTTAGGCGTAATGAAAAAAAATAGAGGCTGAAATATCATCTTTTATTATAGTTATCTAACTGCTCATCTATCAATTTTACTTTCCTTTTTAAAGCCAACCCTTGGTGCAGTTTAATGAGTTTTTTGAGCT
>Ga0268283_1000608_pt1 | contig 21755 bp, 16 predicted proteins | sample saktaG_13_FD_190140 | JGI IMG/M metagenome (GOLD analysis project Ga0268283, IMG submission 190140) | Saline water microbial communities from Sakinaw Lake, British Columbia, Canada - sak_2013_06_06_36m | ecosystem: Environmental > Aquatic > Non-marine Saline and Alkaline > Saline ... | reverse complement strand
CAAAGAAAAACTTGTCGGCTTCCTTGGACAAGACGCCGCTGGGCCCCTGCGGCGTGGAGACGTCCAGACTAAGCAGATTGGCCATTGAAGATGCGCCCCAATTCATCCAGGGTCGGGCGCAGCATTGGCAAAGCCTGCAGATCAGCGCCCAATGCAGCCGCCACGCGGGCATAACTACCCGCCGCAACAGAGTCACGGCCCGCTTCAACGGCAATCACCTTGAGCCGGGTCACGCCCGCACGCTGCGCCAGTGCAAGCTGAGTCAACCCCCGGTTCTGGCGCATTTCCCTGAGGCGCTGGCCAACACCTTGAAGGCGAAAGTTTTCATCCATGTCTTAAATATAAGACATTACTATCTGTATGTCTAGTTTTAAATACAACAATTCCACGTCTTCGGCTTCTACGCGCTGCAGCCTGGTGCTCCGGGCATTAGTCCGAAATAGCCCCCCGTATGTGCATTGGGCTTGATCTAGAACAAACTCACGACTTGATGTGAAGCAGAGAATTCACCGGTGTAAACCCTTTGTAAAGTGTTTTTTCCGTGTGTGTTTCTTAAGACTTAAGGAGTCTGATGTGAAATTATTTGACAAAAGCATGAATCAACCGCCCTCTCATTGGGCCAAGCTTGCTGCGGCAGGCTTGCTGGTGGCTGCTGCCCTCGCCGGTTGCGGCGGTGGTAGTGACGGTGCAGCGGGTCCCGCTGGCGCGGCCGGCCCCGCTGGTGCCGCTGGCGCCGCTGGCGCAACCGGACCGGCCGGCACCAATGCCGTAGCAACGGTACAGATCAAGGCGCTTTCGAGCGATCAATGGGCTGCCCTGGCGCCCAAGGGTGAAGTTACCAAAGTCACGATCAACGGCGCGCCGGTGGTCGAGTTCAAGGTGACCGATGCCAACGGCTTCCCGGTCGTCGGTCTTGGCAATACGTCCAAGAGCGCCACCGCCACCGTTGCCGGTTACACCAACCTGGCTTTTTCCCTGGCCAAGCTGGTCCCTGCCACCACCACCAGCCCCAGCAAGTGGGTTAGCTACCTGGTGACTACCATACCCACCACCACAGCAGCGCTGACCGCTACCCGCCCCTCCACCGATGCCGTCGGCACGCTGGTGGACAACGGTGACGGCAGCTACAAGTACACCTTCTACCGCGACATCACCAAGGCCAAAGCCGTGGTTGATGGCCTGACGCTGGTCAGCCCGAACGTCGCCGCCGACCTGGGCGACCTGACTTACGAGCCCGCTTTGACACACCGCGTGGTGGTCCAGGTATCCGGTAACGCACCGGGTACCGGAACCAATACCTCCAATGCCGTCACACTCATGCCCGCAGTGGCGATGGCCAATCCGGCCAATCTGGTCTATGACTTCATTCCGGCTACCGGCAAAGTGGTCACCGCAACCGACACGCAACGCGAACTGGTCTCCAAAGACAGTTGCAATGAGTGCCACAACCAGATTGGCGTGACCACACCGCATGGCGGGCGCGTTGACACGCGCTACTGCGTGATGTGTCACACCGATCAGCGCAAGTTTGGCTATGCCAGCGTGGCGTCGGTGGCCGGCAAGTTCCCGGCACTGACGGAAACTGCTACTGTCAATGCCACAACCGGCATTACCAGCTACAGCTATTCCCCGGAAACCCGGATTGCCGACGGTGAAGTTTCAGGCAACTTCCCGATCTTCATCCACAAGATCCACAACGGTGCCGAACTGGTGAAGTCAAACTACAACTACGCCAACGTGGCCTTCAATAACAAGGGTTATTCGATGCTGGGCGGCGGCCAGAAGATGTGCAGCAAGTGCCACGACAGCGCCAAGGCAGCACAGGCCGACAACTGGAGCTCCAAGCCGAGCCGCCAGGCCTGCGGTTCTTGCCATGACGGTATCAACTGGGCCACCGGTCTGGGTTCGACACTGGCTGACAAAGCCGCTGCGGGTGCTGTTGGCGCCGTGATGGCCACCACCGGTCACATTGGCAAAATGCAGACCAGTGACGCAACCTGCGTGCTGTGCCATGATGCAGCTGCGGTCAAGGTCTATCACCAGACAGAAAACAAGACCGCTCACAATCCAACGATTGCCGCTGGCCTGAAGACCTTTACCTATGACGTCCTGTCGGCCACGGTTGATGCCACCAGCAACGATGTGACCATCAAATTCAAGGTCAGCGCCGACGGCGCACCGGTGACATTCCTGGCCCCGGCAGCTGCCATGGCCAATCCGTTGACTGGTTTCACGGGTAGCCCAGGCTTCCTGCTGGCCTATGCAACGGCGCAGGATGGCGTAGCAGCACCGATCGACTACAACAACACCGGCGTCAAACAGGCGCAAGCGGTCAGTGTGTCGATTGCCAATCTGCTTGACACCACGAAGACAGCGGATGGTTCACTGTCAGCCACGGCTGACGCCAGCGGTTACTACACTGCCACCCTCAAGGGTACGGGCACCAAGAAGTTCCCGGTCGGTGCCAAACTGCGCGCAGTGGGCCTGCAAGGCTACTTCACGCAGAATGCAGTGGCAGTGGGTGCCGTTGCGGTAGCGCGCCACGCCATCTCGGTGGTCAAGGCAGTCACGGGTGACGCAGTGCGGCGTACCGTGGTGGATCCGACCAAGTGCTCCAGCTGCCACGAATGGTTTGAAGGCCATGGCGGCAACCGCGTCTATCAAACCCAGGTTTGCGTCATGTGCCACACGCCAGGTCTGGCCACCAGTGCACGTGGCATTTCGGATGCCGCCCTGATGGCCTATCCATTCAGCGCCAACGATGTGAAGATCCTGGGCTACTGGGGCTTCAACAAGACCGTGCTGAACGCCGCCTTGAACTTCCCTGTCGTTACCAACAACTTCAAGGACATGATCCACGGCATCCACGCTGGTCGCGACCGCGTGACACCGTTTGTTGATGCACGCGACCGCACGCCTTCGGCCATCACCCTTCTCGACTTCAAGAGAATGGACTTCCCGGGCAAGCTGAACAAGTGTGAAACCTGCCACGCGACTGGCACCGCATTGGCCACCACCTTCAACACGGTGCCCGCGGGTGCTCTGGCTTCGACCTACGAGTCCGTCAACGCAGCCTACTTAGCAGCGCCCACACCGGCCACCGCGAAAGCCGCTTTGAGCACAGCCAACCCGGAAGACAAGGTCACCACGCCTTTTGCCGCAGCCTGCGTCAGTTGCCATGACTCCGCGCTTGCGCAAGGTCACATGAGCCGCGAAGGCGGACAGATCAAGGTCAGCCGCAGTGCCATGAACCTTGCAGGCGAAGGCTGTGCCCTGTGCCACGGTGCTGGCGCAGACTTTGACCCAGTCAAGGCGCACAAATAAGCCAGCGTCCCAGGGACCGGGAGGCCATCTCCCGGTCTGTTTGACAAGCAAAAAATCCGGCTGCGGCGACGCAGCCGGATTTTTTTTGCCGCCGAACCCAAGTGGCGATCTGACACATCGAACGCTAAATATCTGAAGCTTGATTTAAAACAAACCTGCGGCTTGTGGTGAAGCAGAGAATTCGTCGCTGTAAACCCTTTGTAAAGTTTTTTCCGTGTGTGTTTCTTAAGACTTAAGGAGTCTGATGTGAAATTATTTGACGATACGATGAACAGGCCGCCCACTCATTGGGCCAAGCTGGCTGCGGCTGGCTTGCTGATGGCTGCTGCCCTTGCCGGTTGCGGCGGTGGCAGTGATGGTGCAGTTGGCCCTGCGGGTCCTGCCGGCCCTGCCGGCGCTGCAGGCGCAACCGGCCCAACCGGCCCCGCTGGTGCTGACAAGACCACCGGCACGGTGGACGCTGCTCAACTCGGCTTCGCTGACCTGACCAACAAGGCCCTGGATGGCAAGGTCTTGAGTGTTGATACCTCCGGCAACCAGCCGGTGGTCAACTTCCAGGTCTTCATGCGCGACACCAAAGAAGGTGTGCGCGGTCTGCGTACTTTTGCTCTGCATATTGCGCAGCAAAAACCCGCTGTTGACGGTAGCGCCTCTTACTGGCTCAACTACCTGGCCGACGGCCTGCCACTCACTGCTGACCCCACGGCGACAACCGCCAAGGTCAACCCCAGTGCCGATGGCGTTTCCACCTTCAACGCCGATGGCACGCTGAAAGCCCAAGGCTATGCGGTCACTGACAATGGCGACGGCACTTACGCTGTCAAGTTTGGCGCCAACATCAAGGCCAACACCAAAGTCGTGTACGACGCGTCCCTGACACACCGTGTCGTGGTTGGCGTGCGCAGCGTGGCGGTTCCTGGCGTCGTGGGCAAAACGGCTGGCGCATACGCCGGTCCGCTCAACCCCCTCACAGGTGCTGTCTTTGCGCAGTTCACCAACACCAACGGTACTAACCTGGTTTATGACTTCAAGCCGGCAGCAACGGGTGTGGGCGCGGTCCTGAAAGACAGCGCTGGCAATGCGACCTTTGCCCGCGACAACGTCACGGTGGCCGCGTGTAATACCTGCCACATGAAGCTTGAGTATGGCTTCCCGCGCGGTAACAACACCAGCGGTCACTTTGGTTCGCGCACCGACACCAAGACCTGTGTGATGTGCCATACACCGCAAAACACAGCTGGCAAGGGCGACTTCACGACCTTCATCCACAAACTGCACATGGGCGAGGAACTCAAGAAGAGTGAATTGATGTTCTGGAGCACGACCGAGGTTTACAACGAGGTCAAGTATCCGCAGGACGTCAGAAACTGTGCCCAGTGCCATAAGGGTTCTGTCGTTAACAGTCAGATACTGCCGACACTGAAGGCCTGCAGTTCCTGCCACAACGCCGTGGACTTCAGTCTGGGTAACGTCGCCGGCGGTCACGTCGGTGGTGCGAAAACAGATGACAAGACCTGCGCGCTGTGCCATGACGCAGCTGACATCGGCGTGAATCACGTTGCGGTGATCGCACCCGATCCCAACAACGTCTTCAGTACCCCCGTCGGTGGCAACAACAACACCAACGCGTCCTACCTGTCCGCAGCGGGTGTCGTGCCTGCTGGCGCTGCCAAGATCACTTACGCAGTTTCGAGCGTGACACGCAATGCAACGACGGGCAACCCGTCGATCACCTTCAAGCTGATGAAAGACGGCGCTGACGTGGTCTTCAACACCTATTCACCAACCGGCAAAACCGAGTTGATGGACGGTTTTGTGGGCTCACCCAGCGTGTACTTCGCCTTCGGCGTTGCGCAAGATGGTATTGCTGCTCCGGCCGACTACAACGCCAGCGCCAGCACGTACATCAAGAACATCTGGCGCGGTGACGGCAAGGACGTCAAGGGCGCAGCTCTGGCTGCCGCTTCCGCTGGCACCATGACGGGCCCGGTGGGTGGCTACTACACGATCACCCTGACCGGTGTGAACGTTCCTGCAACGGCCAAGATGCTGACCGGTGGCGTGGGCTACACCTACGGCCTGGCAGTGACAATGCCTCTGACGCAGATCAACCTTGCCAAGTACCCGTACACGGCCAATGCCGCAACGGTCAACTCCGGCGTGGGTGGTGTGGGTGGTTTGAGTGTTCCGGCACCGAACGTCTGGAAGGTTGCTACCGGCTTTACCGGCCGTCGCCTGATCGTCGATACCGCCAAGTGCAACAGCTGCCACGGCGCGCTGGGTGTCAAACCCACGTTCCATGCCGGCCAGCGCAACGACGCGCAAACCTGCACCTTCTGCCATAACGTGAACCGGACCAACAGTGGCTGGCCAGTCAACATCAACTACGACGTGCACGCCATCCACAATGGCAAGAGCGGCCAGCGTACCAACAAGTTCAGTTGGGAAGCTACCGCCGGCGCCAAGTTCTGGGAAGTGGGCTATCCAGGCCAGCTCAAGAACTGCGAAGGCTGCCACATCGCCGGTATGTATGACTTCAGCGCTGCCACGTCGTCTGCTGCAGTACCCAACCTGCTGATGACCACTGCAGGCAGCGGCACCATCAATGCCGCCGGCTTCCCGATCATCACGGGTGCAGAAACTGTCTTGAGCACGAGCTCGGTCATTTCGCCCTTCGTGACGGCCGGAACCGCTTATGGCGTGACCTTCAGCTTTAACGCCAACACCGGCGTGACAGTACCTGCGGCAGACACCACCCTGGTGCTCTCGCCCATCAGTGCTGCCTGCTCCGGCTGCCACGACTCGGGCATTGCGCGCGCCCACATGCAGAACAATGGCGGTACCGTTTTTGGTCCTCGCACCGAAGCCAAAGCCAAGACCGAGCAATGCCTGGTCTGCCACGGCCCAGCCAACAACGCCGTCTTCAACGACACGGTGCCGACCATCAAATTGGCGCACCGTTGGTGGTAAGCTGAATCGAGGGGAGCGGGCCCCTAGCCTGCTCTCTTTTGTTCAGGGTTTGAATTAAGATAATTGACCCGGTTGCAATTGCAGCCGGGTCAATTTTTTTGTTGGCGGCATTGCTGCCTGTTTTATTGCTCTCAGGAATATTCCATGAATCACCCCCTCCTCCGCAGCGCCATGCTGGTCTCGGCCATGCTGCTCGCAAACGCGTCTTGCTTCGCAGCCGATCAAAAACCCGAAACCACGGCAAAGCCCGCGGCCGTTGCCAGCGCTGCCAAGCTCTCGCAAGAGCAGACCAAAACCAGGAAGCCCGTCACGCCAGCCAACACCAAGGCCGCCCAGGCGGCGGCCGCCAAACTGGTGGACATCAACAGCGCAAGCAAGGCCGAGTTGATGAAACTACCCGGCGTCAGCGATGCCGATGCCGCCAAAATCATTGCCGGTCGCCCCTATCTCACAAAGACCCGCCTGGTCACCAAGAACGTTGTGGCGATGGACGTTTACCAGAACATCAGCAAGCTCGTCATTGCCAAGCAAAAGGAAACCCCTGCCGCCAAAGCGGCTTCCAAATAGCCCGTTGTGGCTCCACGGCAACCCTGAGACATTTGCAGTTCTAAGCTCACCAAGTTTGATCCAGGACAAACTTGACCCAGGTCAGCGCATGGAGAATCGCGCCTTGTAAAGGGTTAGTAAAGTGTTTTCTGTGTGTAACTTAGGGCTTAAGGAGTCTGTTGTGAACTGTTTAGATCAAAGCAAGAAAGGGCCGGTCCAGCATTGGACCAGGCTCGCTGCCGCCAGCGTGCTGGCAGCAGCTGTCCTCGCCGGTTGCGGCGGTGGCAGTGACGGTGCACCGGGCGCAACCGGCGCCACCGGCCCGGCAGGTGCTGGCGGCGCCACGGGACCAGCCGGCACCAATGCCGTCGCCACGGTCCAAATCAAGGCTCTGTCGCCCGACCAGTGGGCTGCTGCCAACTTCGCAGCGACCATCACCAGTGTAGCGATCAGCGGCACACCCGTGGTCAGCTTCAAGGTCACAGACGCCGCCACCGGTTACCCTGTCGTCGGCCTGGGCAGCAGTTCCAAGAGCGCAACCGCCACCGTTGCCAGTTACCCGAACGTGGCGTTTGCCATTGCCAAGCTGGTCCCCGGCGCCAACGGCAGCCCAAGCAAGTGGGTCAGCTACAACGTGACCTCCGTGCCCACCACGACGGCCCCTACCGTCCTGCCCGCCAAGCCGACCACCGACAATGCCGGCACCCTGGTTGACAACGGCGACGGTTCCTACAAATACACCTTCTACCGCGATGTCACCAAGGCGAAGGACGTCGTGGCCGCAGCAGCTGCGGCAGCGACGACCGCCAGCGTCAACAACAAGGTCGCCGACCTGGGTGATCTGACCTATGACGCCAGCCTGACGCACCGCGTCGTGCTGCAACTCTCGGGCAACGCGCCGGGCACCGGCACCAACACGGCCAATGCCGTTCAGCTGGTTACAGGCGTACCCATGAAAAACCCGCTGAATGTGGCTTATGACTTCATTCCCGCTACCGGCAAGGCCGTCGCTGCCACCGATGCGCAGCGTGAAATTGTCGCCAAAGCGGCCTGCCTGGAATGCCATAGCAAGTTTGCCGTCCATGGCGGTGGCCGCCAGGACCCCAAACTGTGCGCGGTCTGCCACAACGACCAGCGCAAGTACGGTAATGCGGAAGCCGCCGCCGGCACGACGACGACCTACACCGGTAGCACCTACAAGATCAACGGCATGGCCGTCGGTGACTTGCCTGCTTTCCTGCACCGCCTGCACATGGGCAAGGAACTGACGAAGACCGGCTACAACTACGGTGGCGTTCTGTTCAACGAAATAACCTACCCGCAACCAATGACAAACTGCGTCAAGTGCCATGACGGCGCCAAGACCGCGCAGGGTGACAACTGGAAGAAGGTACCGAGCGCGATGGCCTGCGGCGCTTGCCACGACGGCATTGATTTCAAGACCGGTCTGGGCAAGGCGCTCAACGGCGACACCGGCGGCCACATTGGCAAGGCGCAAGCCGATGATTCCAAGTGCGCGCTGTGCCACGACGCCGTCAGTGTTCCGGTTTACCACGTGACAGTCGATCCGACGGGTGCGGTTGACCGCGGCGGCTACCCGCTCAACACCGCAGCCAACGTTCCGACCGTCGGCCTGGCTTCCGGCATGGGCCCGGCCATTCCGCTGGCCTCGCAGCTCAATCTGCCTGCTGGCGTTTACAAGATCGGCTTTGAGATCAGCAAGGTCACCGTTGCCGGTGCTGCTGGTGCCAAGAAGGCCACCGTTGTTTACCGTATCCTGAAAGACGGCGCACCGGTCACCTTGAACGCTACCGGCTTCCTGATGAACAACGTTGACGGCACGCCTAGCGTTTATGTTGGTTATGGTTTGCCACAAGACGGCATCACCACACCGGTGGACTGGAACGCCAGCATCAGCGCAACCGTGCTGCAACTGCGTGACAAAACGGCCGGCAATACCCAGACCGGACCTGATGCGAATGGCTACTACACGGCAACGCTGGCCGCAGTGGTTCCTGATGCAGCCACGATGGTGACGGGTGCCCTCGGCATCAACTACAACGGCTTTGTGCAACTCGGTCTGGCTGCTTATCCGAAGGGCATCCGCCTGCGTGAGCCAGCCTTTGCCATGAAGCTCGCTGACGGTTATACGGCACGCCGCTCTATCGTGAGCAACGCCAAGTGCAATAGCTGTCACGGTCAACTGGGCGTGGGCCCATCCTTCCATAGCGGCGCTCGTAACAACGGCGAAGGCTGCGCGATCTGCCACCAGGCCAATACATCAACCGGTCATACGGGTGCTGCCTACAACTTTGGCGGCGGCTGGAACGTCGGCATCAAGAACATGGTGCACTCGATCCATTCCGGCAAGAAACGCGAACAGGCCTTCACCTACGAAGCCACGGCGGCCAATCCGCTTGGCTTCAAGGAAGTCACCTACCCGGGTGTGCTGAGCAATTGCGAACAGTGCCACGTGGCTGGCAGCTACGACTTCAGCACCGCCGCCAATGCAGCAGCCTTGCCGAACCTGCTCTGGACGACGGATGCCAAGGCCGACATGAGCAACCCGACCAATGCCGCAACACTCGGCCTGTCGCCATGGGTCACATCCCTGGGCCGAGGCCAGACCAACTACACGACTGACAATCTGGTGACCTCACCAGTGACTTCCGCCTGCTTTGGCTGCCACGACAGCAAGATTGCGGTATCGCACATGCAACTCAACGGCGGCACGGTTTACGGCTCGGTGTCCACCGTTTCCAGCGGTGGTCCGCGTCCCGCAGTTCCGTCAGCTTCTGCTGCGCCGGTAGCAACCACCTTCAGCTTTAGCAAGGTGGAGACCTGCATGGTTTGCCACGCGACCGGCAAGCTTGCCGACATCAAGGTCATGCACGCCAACTAAGCAGCAAGTTCAATTGCGCCAGCTCACCCCACAGGGTGAGCTACATTAACAAAACCCGATGGTGGCAACACCGTCGGGTTTTTTCAGTTTATTGCCCAGTTACCCTCCCGCAGAAAGAGAAACATGAAATTTAGCACCGCCCTGAGCACACTGATTGCCCTGACACTGTCGGCCAGCTTCGCCCTGGCCGCTGACAGCAAACCGGTCGCCGCCGACGCAGCCAAGACCAAAGTCAGCTCCAAGCCCGCTTCAGCCAGTTCCGCCCCGAAAGTCAAGCTGGTGGACATCAACAGCGCCAGCAAAGACGAGCTCAAAGCCCTGCCAGGTGTCACCGACGAGGTGGCGGCCAAAATCATTGCCGGTCGGCCCTACCTCTCCAAAGCGCACTTGCTGACGCGCAAGATCGTTGATGCGGGTGGCTATGAAAACCTCAGAACGCTGGTGATTGCGAAGCAGAAGAGCAGCCCGCCGGCCAAACCAGGTCAAAAATAGTCAGCGTCCATGCGACGGGTCGCGACCCGGATTTACATTCCTAAGCTCACCAAGTTTGATCTATGACAAACTTGACTCAGGTCAGTCCATGGAGAATCGCACGGTGTAAATCGCATGTAAAGTTGACTTTTTTCAATTAATTCTTACAGCCTTAGGAGGCAACAGTGAAGCAGATAGACCTGTCAAGCAAGACAAGATCCACGCCGCAATGGACAAAACTCGCCGCGGCGAGCCTGGTGGCGCTGGCCATCGCCGGTTGCGGCGGCGGCAGCGACGCGCCCGTGGTAACGCCACCCGTCGTAACCCCACCGGTCGTGACCCCACCTGTGGTTGTCGTCCCGCCAGTGGATGCCCCCCCCGCTGGCACCGCCGTGTTGACCGCCGCTGCTGCCAACCCCGCGACCAGCAACACAGCCGCCAATCCGGCGCAGGCCTTTGGTCTGATTCAGACGGCTGGTGCCAATTCGGTCACCATCCAGAGCCCACCCGTGGTGCAGTTCACCGTGATCGGCTCCGACGGCAAGTTTGTGCCCGGTCTGAAGTTGTCCAACACCACCAGTTCTGCCGCTGGCCTGGCTGCCGACGCGAATTGCAGCCAGAACAATGTGACTTTCGCCATCGCCAAGTTTGATGGCACCAACTGGCAGAGTCTGATCTCGCGTCAGCGTTACGCCACTGCTGACACAAAGACAAATCGGGGTACCGCTTTGGTACCCAAATACCGTTACGCCGTTGCGGAAGGCACAACCGATCCGAAGCCAACCGCCCCGACCACAGTCACCAAGGCTGACGGCAGCACGGTTGCCAATTTCTCCTTCGCCAATCCGGCCACTGCGGTGACAGATCCGAGCACCCGCATTGTCGGCATCCTAGAAGAAAACGCAGCGGGTGGCTACTACACCTACCGCTTCGCTACCGACGTTTCAACACCCTTGACCATGGCCAATGCGGTTGACGTCAAGAACGTTTCTGTTGGTAAAGTGGCCAACAACGGCAATGTCGTTGCCAAGGACGGCAAGACCCTGCATCGGGTCGCCGCGCAAATGTGCTACACCGACCCAGTCACCAAAGCCAAAGTGGTGATCAACCCCTATGTTGACTTCACACTGGCCGCCAACGGCGTTGGCACACCTGTTAAAGCCGCTGATGGCACCTTGACCGCCTCCAGAAAAGTCGTTGCCATGGAAAGCTGTAACAGCTGCCACGCACCGCTGACTGCACACGGTACCCGGGTTGATCCGAACTACTGCGTCGTCTGCCACAACGCCGGCAGCACCGACTTCAATACCAACAACCCGATCGACCTGAAGAGCATGCTGCACAAGCTACACGGCGGCAAGAACGTGCTGACCAAGGACTACAGCATCAACGGCCTCGCATTCAAGTTGACGGATCCCGTCACCAAGGAAGTGTCCGGTACAGCGTTCCCGCAGGACGTGAAAAACTGCGCTACCTGCCACGAAACGCAGTACGCTGCGCAGGCTGCCAACTGGAAGAGCGTTCCATCAACCCTGGCTTGCGGTTCCTGCCACGACGGTATTGACTTTTCCACCGGCCTGGGTCTGACGCTGGCCGATGCCGCCAAGGGTGCCACCAGTTCACTGTATGGCCACATTGGCGGTCGCCAAGCTGACGACTCCAAGTGCGTGCTCTGCCACACGGCAGCAGACACACCGGTGTACCACGCTGCCGCTGTCAAGACCGCGCACAACACAACCTTGATCGCCGGTGCCGCCGAGATTGCCTACGAACTCGGTAGCGTCACATTGAACGCCAGCAAGCAGCCGGTCATCACGTTCAAGATCACCAAGAATGGCGCGACTGTGACAGCACTGGCCGCAGCCACAACGGTGGTCAACACCACGGGTGCCACGGTACTGAATCCTGCCTACGAAATGATCGCCGGCTTTGCCAATGGTCCCGCTCTGTACGTTGCATATGCAGTGCCACAGGACGGCGTTGCTGCACCTGCGGATTTCAATGCCAGGTCCAACGTGAACCTCAATACGCTGTTGCTGCCTGAAGGCTCGGCGCTCAAGACAGGCTCTGTCACCGGACCGGATGCAGCAGGCTTCTTTAGCGCTACCCTGAACGGCACGACTGCCAGCCCGATCACCGTTCCGGCTACAGCGACCATGGTGACCGGTGCCATCATCGGCACCTTCACCCAGAAGACAGTGGCAGGCTACCCCTACACGGCGGCAGTGGTTGCAACCGCACCCACTTCCAGTGCTGCCGGTGGTCTGGTCATCAAGTCGATGCTGAAACAGAAAGTGGCAACCGGCTTTACGGGTCGCCGTGCGATTGTGGATACCGCCAAGTGCAACAGCTGCCACGAGCAGTTGGGTACCGACCCGGCCTTCCACGGTGGTGCGCGCAATGACGCCACCGCCTGCGCCATCTGCCACAACGTGAACATGAGCAGCAACGGCTGGACTGGAGACTCCAGGACATTTGTGCACGCGGTTCACGGCCAGACCGCTCTGACCGCTTCTACCAGGAAACGTACCGTGCCCTACACATGGACAGCGGTGTCGGCTACCAACAACTACTCCAAGATTGTCTACCCGGGTGATCTGAAGAAGTGCTCCACCTGCCACCTGGACGGCACCTATGACTACACCGCTAGCGCCTACACGCCGGCGCTGCTGGCCAAGATGGTGGATGTGACAGTTGCCAGCGGCACGCCAAGCGCCACCAGCAACACGCACCGCAACTCGCCCTACATCGTTGGCGGCACGGCTTATGGCTCAGGCTTCAGCTTTGCCCCGGCCACCGGTGTGACGGTTGAGGCAGCTGCCACAACCAAGGTGAACTCGCCAATCGCAGCGGCCTGCTTCTCCTGCCACGACACGGCTACAGCGCAAACCCACATGGCCAACGACGGTGGCGGCGCAATCTACGAAGCACGTGCAACTGCACTGGCCAAGACCGAGCGCTGCCTGGATTGCCATGCCGCTGGCAAGGCATCACCGATCAAGACCAAGCACAAGCAATAAGCCGGTCCCGGCTTAGCCGAACTCAAAAACCCCGGCAGCGGCAACGCTGCCGGGGTTTTTTCATGGATAGGCCAAATTTGCGCTAGATCAAAGTCTCTGCACTTAGGGTGAGTCCGAACGGATTATTGACATTGGGCTGCTAAGATGCCACGCTGGATTTGCGCAGTCGTTCATTTTCAAGAAATGACGCGCGGAGATGAGACCGTGGCACCGCCACACAACCCTTTTTCTTTTTAGGATGATCAGAATGAAGATTCTTTCGACCCTGCTCGTGGCCGCTGGCCTGATGACGGCTTCTGTTGCTTTTGCTGCTGTGGACGCCGATGCTGCCCAGGCACTGCTGAAGAAGAGCGATTGCATGAAGTGCCACGCTCTGGACAAGAAAAAAGACGGCCCGGCTTACAAGGAAGTGGCCAAGAAGTACAAGGGCAAGGCTGACGCTGAAGACAAGCTGATCAAGCACGTGACCCTGAGCCCGATGATCGAGATCGACGGCAAGAAGGAAGAGCACAAATCGGTCAAGACCAAGGACGCAGCTGAAATCAAGAACATGGTTCAGTGGATCCTGTCACTGTAATCGTTTGAGGGTTTGACACGCATCACGGCGCCACAGCTTGACTGATGGCGACCAGGATGCGTGTTTTCTTTGAAGGAATGGCATATGCCTAAGAGATTATTCGCCAAGGTGCAACGGATGGTGACCGGTAACTCGGCCATCAAGGTCTTGCTTGGGGGCTTTGCCATGGGCATCATCGGCATGAGCCTGTTTGGTACCAGCATGATTTACACCGGTACCGAGCAGTTCTGCGCCAACAACTGCCACGAGATGGCGAATAACAATACACGTGAATTCCGGGACACGATTCACGACAAGAACCGCACCGGTGTGCGCGCCACCTGCGCCGACTGCCATGTGCCGCACGCCCCGGTACCACTCTATGTCGCCAAGATGGGGGCATTGAACGACTTGTGGAGCCATCACGTCACGCACTCGGTCGATACACCTGAAAAGTTTGACGCCCAGCGCCCCATGATGGCGACCCGAGTCTGGACCTACATGAAGGGCAACGACTCACGTGAGTGCCGGTTCTGCCATGACGAGTCCAAGATGGATCCGGAAAAGCAGTCCGAGATGGCCAAAGCCCGCCACATCAAGGCCAAGAAAGAAAGAATGACCTGCATTGACTGCCATTACGGCATTGCGCACAAGGTGCCAGAGGGTCCGGGGCCACAGGAAATTGAAGTCGACAAGGCCTTCATATCCAGAAGCTCGATTTTCTAAGGCACGCATTACTGCAGGAGTAGATTCAAATGTCGAAAGTTATTCAGAGATTTCGGGCGCTGGGCTCGCGCCGGGGTTCGCTTTTGGTGCTGGCGGTGGGCCTCATTCTTGGCTTGGCCGCGTTCTTCTCGGCCGGCTCGTTCATGGTCTACGCCAACTCAGAGAAGTTCTGCGCCACCTCCTGCCACGAGATGAGCTACCTGGCGGTAGAGCACAAGGGAACGATTCACGACAAGAACCGCACCGGCGTGCGTGCCACCTGCAATGATTGCCATGTGCCACACGGCTACATCACCAATTACCTGGCGAAACTCAATCTGTTTAACGACTACTGGGGCCACTTTGTCACGCATTCGATAGACACCAAGGAAAAGTTCGAAGCCAAGCGCTCCGAACTGGCGGTCAAGGTCTGGGTCTACATGAAGCAGAACGACTCACGCGAGTGCCGGCATTGCCACACCACGGCCAAGATGGATGCCGAAAAGCAGACCGAAAAGGCCAGGGCACGGCATGAAAAGCTGCGCACCGAGGGTCTGACCTGTATTGATTGCCACTTTGCCATTGCCCACACCGAGCCCAACGGCCCGGGACCAAAGGAATTGTTTGCCACCGGTCCGGCCAAGAAATAAAAGGAAGTCATCATGCTCATCGATTGCTACGAATGCAAAGCCAAGGTCAGCGACACGGCAGCGAGTTGCCCGCATTGCGGCGCCCTGCCGCTGGACTCGGACAAATCGCTGTCGGTCGCGGTCTCTGACCTGGACATGAAATTCATGACGATTTTCTGGTTTTTGATCAAGGCTTCGGTGGCAGCCGTGCCGGCCATGGTGGTTCTCTATACCGCCTCGACCGTGATCGGCGGCATCATTACGCCCCTGCTCAACCGCTGAGTCGGCTTCCAGTCATTGCGAGCGAAGCGTGGCAATCCATGCATAGACTGCCACGCTCGGCCCGCAGTGACGATATGCGCGTCGCCTTTCATCCGGCCAGTCTTTTGATCTATGTCATAGCTCTGTCACTCTTCCTCAGCGTGCGCAAGGCTGAAGTTACACTCGCTTTACTTATCTCCGGAGGTTCTTTACATGCGACTTGAGCGCTCGGTCCTGTCGACCATTTTTGCTTGTCTTGCGAGTGTTTTTCTGGCCCTGCCGGCCGGCGCCGCGCCAACGCCAGCAGCCCCCCCCTCACTTGATAACGCCACCTGTCTGACCTGCCATGATGGCAAGAAGGGCAAGCTCGAAGTTCCCGGAACTGACGGCAAGGCGCGCGCCCTGCGCAGCGTCGCCGGAGACAAGTTTGCCCAGAGCGTGCACGCCAACATGCAATGCGTGGCCTGCCATTCTGACATTGCAGACAACGCCGACAAGGCCAATGCCCACGTCAAGGACCCGGCACTGGCGCTGAAGAAGGTCGATTGCGCAGGCTGCCACACTGAGTTGTGGGAGCAGACCGAGAAATTTGGCAAGGGTGCAGAGCGCCCGCGCCTGGGTGTGGTGGCCAAGAACATCGAGGCCTACAAGAAGTCCTTCCACGCACGACCCAATTCAGACGACAAGACCAAGCCCAATGCCTCGTGCGACAGCTGCCACGACACGCACAGCTTCAGCGTGCCGCCCAAGGGCAGCCCGCAGCGCACGCAGTGGCGTCTGCAGATTCCGACGGTCTGCGGCGCAAGCTGCCATACCGAGCAGCTCGAAGCCTATCTGACTTCCGTCCACGGTCAGGAAAACAGCAAGAAGCTGTTGGCGCAAGCGGCCGTCTGCTCTGACTGCCATACGGCGCACAGCATCACCAACACGTCCGGCGATGCCTTCAAGCTCACAGTCTCAAGCAATTGCGGCAATTGCCACGTCGATAAGCTCGACTCTTACAAGGACACCTTCCATGGTCAGGTCAGTACGCTGGGCTATGCCTATACGGCCAAGTGCTACGACTGTCACGGCAGCCACCAGATCCTGAAGGTCAACGACCCGAAATCGATGGTGCATCCGAACAACCGGATGAAAACCTGCCAGACCTGCCACAACGCGAAGAAGGGTCTGCCCGACGTGCCAGCAGCGTTCGCCAGTTATCAGCCGCACGGCAACGCGCATGATTTCAACAAATACCCGCAGATCTGGGTGGCCTGGCAGATCATGGTGCAGTTGCTGGTCGGCACTTTTGGCTTCTTCTGGTTGCATACGGCACTCTGGTTCTATCGGGAATACCAGGAGCGCAAAGAGCGCGCCGGCAAGCCGCACATCAAGCCTGACTCGATACCGGCGCAGTTCAAGGGCAAGCACGTGCAGCGCTTCACGCCGATCTGGCGCATCGCTCACCTGACGTTTGCGCTGAGTTTGATGGTGCTGACTCTCACTGGCATGCCGCTGTTCTACTCCGAAGTGAGTTGGGCACCGACCATCATGAAGGCGCTGGGTGGTCCGCACACAGCGGGCATCATCCACCGTGTTGCGGCCGTCGTCTTTGCCGGCGTGTTCTTCTGGCACCTGATCTATATGACCTGGGGCATCATCCGCAACCGCAAGACCTTCAAGATTCTGGGTCCGAACTCCATGGTGCCCAATCTGCAGGATGGCAAGGACATGCTGGCCATGTTCCAGTGGTTCTTTGGCCAGGGCCCACGGCCCAAGTTCGACCGCTGGACCTACTGGGAGAAGTTTGACTACTGGGCACCGTTCTGGGGGGTCACCATCATTGGTGTCAGCGGCCTCGTCATGTGGGTACCAGGCTTCTTCGGCGCTTTCCTGCCGGGCTGGATCTTCAACGTGGCTGCCATCTTCCACGGTGAAGAAGCCTTCCTTGCGGTGGTGTTCCTGTTCACGGTGCACTTCTTCAACAACCACTTCCGTCCGGACAAGTTCCCGCTCGAAGTGGTGATGTTTACCGGCACCTTCTCGCTCGAAGAGTTCAAGCACGACCACGGCGTGGAGTACCAACGTCTGGTGGACAGTGGTGAGTTGGAAAAATACCTGGTTGACGCTCCGTCGCCTGGCAAGCTGGCAGCCTCGAAAGTGCTGGGCTTTACTTTGATCACGATCGGCCTGACCTTGCTGACGCTGGTGGCTGTGGGCTTCTTCACGAGTCACTAAAGCCGGGTTGCCATGGTGGGTTGTTGGTTGCTGTCATGCCGGACTTGATCCGGCATCCATGGATTGCGGGTCGAGCCCGCAATGACAGAGTCTTGTTGGTTGGAATCACTTCGGTGATGGAAAGGAAGAAATGGAAATAGTCAATACCGATGTCGTCATCATTGGCGCGGGGGGCGCGGGTTTGCGCGCCGCCATCGCGCTGGCCGAAACCGACCCGAAGCTGAGTGTGGCCTTGATCTCCAAGGTCTACCCGATGCGCAGCCACACCTGCGCGGCTGAAGGCGGTGCTGCGGGCGTGATCAAGAAGGACGACAGTTTTGACCTGCACTTTGACGACACCGTGGGTGGTGGCGACTGGCTGTCCGATCAGGACTGCGTCGAGTACTTCGTCCATGAAGCGCCGAAGGAACTGACGCAACTCGAACACTGGGGTTGCCCCTGGAACCGCGAGGCTGACGGATCGGTCGCAGTGCGCCCCTTTGGCGGCATGAAGAAGCAGCGCACCTGGTTTGCCGCTGACAAGTCAGGCTTTCACATTCTGCATACGCTGTTCCAGACGACGCTGCAGTTCCCCTCGATTCAACGTTTTGACGAATACTTCGCGCTCGACCTGCTGGTCGATGACGGTCGCTGCCAGGGTGTCACGGCGATGGAAATGCGCAGCGGCATGATCAAGCAATTCCACGCCAAGTCGGTCATTATTTGCGGCGGCGGCGCCGGGCGCATGTTCCCCTTCAGCACCAACGGCGCCATCAAGACCGGCGACGGCATGGCACTGGCATACCGCGCTGGTGTGCCACTGAAAGACATGGAGTTTGTGCAGTACCACCCAACCGGTCTGCCCAATACCGGCAGTCTGCTGACCGAAGCCTGCCGTGGCGAGGGCGGCGTGCTGCTCAACAAGAATGGCCGGCGCTACCTGCAAGACTATGGCATGGGTCCGGAAACGCCTTTGGGCAAACCGCAACTCAAAACCATGGAACTCGGCCCGCGCGACCGAGTCAGCCAGGCCTACTGGCACGAACTGCAAAAGGGCAACACCGTGACAACGCCGTGGGGCGAGTGCGTGATGCTCGATATGCGCCACCTCGGTGAAAAATACATCGACGAGCGTCTGCCACTGGTGCGCGAACTCGGTATCGCCTACCTCGGTGTGGACATCGCCAAGGAAGCGATCCCGATCCGTCCCGTGGTGCACTACATGATGGGTGGCATCTCCACCAACACCAAGGCTGCGACGCAATTGCCGGGGCTCTTTGCCGCTGGCGAATGCGCCTGCGTCAGCCTGAACGGTGCAAACCGCCTGGGCTCCAATTCGCTGGTCGAACTGCTGGTCTTCGGCAAGAGCGCTGCGCTGTCGGCCATTGCCCACATGCAAGGCCTGCCCAAGCCCAATACGGCAGCGCTGCAGGCGCGCGCCAACGAGTCGCAGGCACGTGTGCGCGAACTGTTCTCGCGCACCGACGGCACCGAATCGATGTCCGGTTTGCGCAAGGAAATGATGGACACGATGGAGAAGAACGCCGGCCTGTACCGCGAAGAAATCGGTCTGAAGGAAGCGGTTGCCAAGCTCGCCGAGCTGCGCCAGCGCTACAACAAGATCGTGCTGCACGACAAGAGCAACGTTTTCAACACCGACCTGTTCCAGGTGCTGGAACTTGGCTCCATGCTGGACTGTGCCGAGGCACTGGCCGTCAGCGCGCTGGCGCGCAAGGAATCACGCGGCGCACACCAGCGTCTGGACTACGTCGAGCGCGACGACCAGACCTTCCTGCGTCACAGCATGGCCTTCTACCAGGGCCTGAACGCGCCGCGTCTGGACTATCTGGATGTGGTCATTACCAAATCGCCACCGGGCGTGCGTGACTACTCGGGAGACCACAAATGACACAGCTAAAAAAGAGGATGGTTCAGCTCGAAGTCCTGCGCTACGACCCCGAAAAAGACAAAGAACCGCGTTTCCAGAGCTACACGGTTGAGTGCAACGAAGAGTGGGTGGTGCTGGACGCGCTCACGGCCGTCAAGGAAACCATAGACCCGACGCTGAACTTCCGCTGGTCCTGCCACATGGCGGTCTGTGGCAGCTGCGGCATGATGGTCAACGGTGAGCCCAAACTCTCCTGCCACGCCTTCCTGCGCTCCTACGAGGGCGTGATCCGGGTCGAACCGCTTGCCAACTTCCCGATCGAGCGCGATCTGGTCACGGTGGCAGACGACTTCATTGACAAGCTCAAGCGCGTCAAGCCCTACCTGATCCCCAAGGAAAAGAAGAGCATCGCCGAGGGCGAGTACAAGCAGACGCCGGCTCAGCTGATGAAGTACCGGCAGTTCTCGATGTGCATCAACTGCATGCTGTGCTACGCCGCCTGTCCCGAATATGGCTTGCAGCCCAAGTTCATCGGCCCGGCAGCGATCACCCTGGCGCACCGCTACAACCAGGACTCGCGCGACGGTGGACGCAACGAGCGCCAGGAAGTCATCGCGACCAACGAGGGCGTCTGGGAGTGCTCGTTTGTCGGCGCCTGCTCCGAAGTGTGTCCGAAGGCGGTCGATCCGGCCAGCGCACTGCAGCAGGTCAAGGTTGCCAGCACCATCGACTGGTTCAAGGAACATCTGTTACCCGGAGGCGCAAAATGAGCCGCAAACCTTTTGTTCGCGAGGTCTCCAAGACCGGTTGGTACTTGAAGCATCCGCGCTATATGCGCTACATGTCGCGCGAAGTCACCTGCATCCCGATTGGCGCTTTTGCACTGCTGCTGGTATGCGCTGTCGAGCGTCTGGCCCAAGGGCAGCAAGCCTGGGACTCGTTCGTCGCAGCTCTCACTGGCCCCTGGAGTTTTCTGGGCATGGCGGTGGTCCTGGCTTTCTCGACCTACAACGCAACCAACTGGTTTAACGTGACGCCCAAGGCGATGCCAGTACAAACCGGCGAAGAGTTCCTGGACGGCAAGTACATTGTTGGTGCTCACTACGCGGTTTGGGCTGTAGCCACGCTGGTGGTCTTGTTTTTCGCAGGAGTGCTGTAACCATGGCCAAGTCGAATAAACCCATTTTCTGGAGCCTGTTTGCTGCCGGCGGTACGCTGGCCGCGTTTCTGGCACCGGTGCTGGCGCTGCTGTTCCTGATGCTCTCGCTGGGCCACGCGCCCGATCTGCTGAGCTACGCCAAACTGCACGCTTTTGCTGCCCACTGGTTTGGCAAGCTGTTCCTGCTGGGCGTGATCACGCTCTTTCTGTGGCATGCGGCGCACCGTCTGCGCGTCACCTTCTTTGACTTCGGCCTGCGCAAGGACTCGCTGGTGGCCATCGTCGTTTACCTGGTGGCCGGCATCGGGACCATCGTCACGGCCCTGTCGCTGCTGCGCATCTGACCGATCTGGTTTAAGATAGGCGCACGAACCCGGGCTGCCGTGGCCCGGGAGCCCCCTTTGGGGGCTTTTTTTTAAGGTTTTTTTTGAGCTCAAAAGAATCTGCAGGCGCCGCCAGCGCCGAGTCGAGTCTGTCACTGGTGCCGGTTCCCAAGTATCTGCAGGAAACCTATTGGTGGGCCTATGTGCACCCGAATGCGGTGCGTGTTTTCGAGCGCCAATGGCTGGTCAACCTGATCCTTTGGGGCAATTTTGCGCGGCTGCGCAATGCGGCGCTGGACGAACTCAAGGACGCCTCTGACGGCAAGATCCTGCAGGTGGCCTGCGTCTATGGCGATTTCACCGAGCATGTGCTGAACCGCCTCGGGCCTCAGGGCCATCTGGACGTGATCGATGTGGCGCCCGTGCAGATCAAGAACCTGCACGACAAGCTGCAGGGACGACGTCAGTGGTCCGTGCTGCGGCAGGACTCGACCAACATGCAGTTTGATGACGCCAGCCGTGATGCGGTGGTGGTCTTCTTTCTGCTGCATGAACAGCCGCTGGAAGTTCGACGCAAGACCGTCGCCGAAGCGCTGCGCATCACTCGGCCCGGTGGCAAACTGGTTTTTGTTGACTACCACCGCCCCAAGGCATGGAGCCCGTTTCGCTACCTGATGGTGCCGATTCTCAAAACGCTGGAGCCGTTTGCCATGGACCTTTGGCGCAATGACATCACCAGCTGGCTACCGGCCGACTGCCAGATAGCCAAGGTCGAGAAACAGACATATTTCGGTGGTCTCTA
>Ga0268283_1000607_pt1 | contig 21761 bp, 13 predicted proteins | sample saktaG_13_FD_190140 | JGI IMG/M metagenome (GOLD analysis project Ga0268283, IMG submission 190140) | Saline water microbial communities from Sakinaw Lake, British Columbia, Canada - sak_2013_06_06_36m | ecosystem: Environmental > Aquatic > Non-marine Saline and Alkaline > Saline ... | reverse complement strand
AATTTCCAAAGGACAGTCTTTCACCGGAATATCTTTTAAGGGCAGGAGGGGTACTGATGAATGCAGGCGATGCAATAAAAGCCATTCAGTCGCTTGACCAGATAACCCAAAAATATAACACATCCAGGCAAGCCCCGCAGGCACTCTTTCTGCAAGGCTTTATATATGAGAATATGTTGGGTAATATCGGGAAAGCCGGGGAATCATATAGAGAATTCCTGACCCGGTATCCAAAACATGATCTTGCAGATGACGCGCAGGCCTCTCTCAATAACCTGGGGAAAACACCAGAAGAGCTTGTACGGGAATTTGAAGCTAAAGCTGCCGGTTTAAAAGAGGTCGTTACAAAATAGTACGATGCTTACTTATCTTCTTCTGAATGGGTTTTATCTCAAAATATTAATGTCTAGCGTATGACGGTTTAAGGATTCAGTCATATAGGTGGATGACTGGGTATTAACCGACCTTGCTGAATTCTTTTTCAAGAAGGTTTTTCAATTCAGCAGGCAGAATATTGCTTTTTAATTCGCCTTGTTTACTGAATGAAATATGCCCGGTTTGTTCCGAAACAATAATACAGATTGCATCTGTACGCTCGGTGAGACCTACTGCTGAACGATGCCTGAGCCCGAATGAAATAGGTAGTTCCGTGTTTTTTGAAACCGGTAAAATGCAGCGGGCAGCTGTGATACGGTTTGTAGTGATAATAACAGCTCCGTCGTGAAGAGGGTTGTTTTTATAAAAAATATTCTCAATTAGTTGATCTGAAATCCTTGCATCAATCATCAAACCTGTTTCAATAAATTCAATAAGTTCATTTCGAAGAGTAATTACAATAAGCGCACCGGTTTTCGACAATGCTAATTTGTGGCATGCCTGTACAAGGGGATCCACATCAAGTTGATCGTCCTCAGTTAAACTTACACGCCAGAAAAGGAATCGTGTCCGTTTTTTTCGGCGAAGGACCGGAGAACCAACGAAAAGCAGGAATTTACGGATTTCAGGTTGGAATACCACAATCAGGGCTATAAAACCAACACTAATAAATGCACCGAGTATCTCACTGAGTAGTTCCATCTCAAGTGCTTTTACCAACCGCCACATTATGAATACTGCAACAATCCCAATAAGGATATTGATAGCAGCTGTACCTTTTACCAGGTTGTATAGTTCGTATAGCAGAACGGCTACAAGTAATACATCGATAACATCAAGTAAGCGGATGGATGATAAAGCGGGAAAAATAAAATCGGTCATGGTTACCAGAATAAAATGCAAAAGTAATTTAAACGGGTTTGTTATTATAAGCATTCACCAGTTTAATAGCTTCCATGGCTTCGCGTACATCATGAACCCTGAGAATATTTGCCCCGTTTAATAAAGCCAAAGTATTCAGAACACCGGTGCCGGTTAATGCATTTCCTGGTGACACATCAAGCACTTTGCAGATCATTGATTTTCGCGAAAGGCCAGCCAATATTGGCAATCCAAGAGAGGAAAATTCATATAAACGCCTCAGGATTTCATAATTATGAGCAAGGGTTTTTCCGAACCCAAAGCCGGGATCAAGAAGTACTTCAACATGCCGATAGCGATACAATTTTTCGAGACGTTTCTCAAAATAAATTTTAATGTCGTCCACCACATTATTATATTTAGGGTCGTCCTGCATATTGCCCGGTGTGCCCTTCATATGCATCATGATGTAAGGAACGCCAAGATCTGCTATGGTTTCAAACATTTTAGTGTCAAGTTCTCCGGCAGAAATATCGTTTATAATATGAGCCCCCGCAGCTACAGTCCTTGCTGCTATTGAAGATCGGTAAGTGTCAACAGAAAGGATCGCTTCCGGAAATGCAGCTGATAGTTCTAAAATGACAGGGATAAGCCGCTCAAGTTCATCCTGTTCGGAAATAGCAATCGCTCCTGGTCGCGATGAAACAGCACCAATATCAAGGATTGCAGCACCTTCTGCTATCATTCGACGTGCAGCTTCCATCCACATTTCAGGAGATTTTACCCTGCTATGTGAATAAAATGAATCCGTAGTTATGTTTAAAATTCCCATAACCAGAGGCTTGGAAAGATCTAGCTTTTTGCCCCGGATTTGCAGGGATTGCTTATAGGAAAACTCCGTATCTTTAGCCTTTGAAATCATCTGTACAGGACTGGTGGAAAATCACCTGAACTGACAAAAGTACTAAGAATATGCTCAATACTGCTTTCTGTCAGATTTATAAGGAGATACACCTATACAGCGAGGTTTATATATCTGAAAATTGCTGATTATAGCAGCGCGTAGCAAATTCTGATCTTAAATTGTTTAAGCAATTGAAATGTAAATAAATATGAGAACATTCGTTAATATTATTCGCAGCATCACCGGACTTGTGTTTATGTTTTCGGGTTTTGTAAAAGGAATTGACCCTATGGGTTTTGCCTACAGGCTCGAAGATTACTATAATGTTTACCATATCTCATGGCTGATGCCTCTGGCACTTACTTTTTCAATAGCCTTATGCACAGTAGAATTTGTACTTGGTGTTATGCTGTTATTCAAGCTTCGAATAAGGATAACAGCAGTGCTTGTTCTGTTAATGATGCTTTTCTTTACGCTGCTCACGTTCTACGATGCACTTACCAATCTGGTGCCTGATTGCGGATGCTTTGGTGATGCTATTAAGCTTAGCAACTGGCAAACTTTCTATAAAAATATTGTATTGATAATTTTTGCTTTTATAGTCTTCATATACAGAAGGAAACAGGACACAGCATTACCTGCAAAGCGGCAATGGAGTTATGCTTTTATCGCTTCAGTTGCCTTCATTTATTTTTCGGTATATTGTTACATGCATCTTCCTCTGATTGACTTTACTGAGTGGAAACCCGGCAACAAATTATTTGCCGAGAATCCTGTGCCTCAAAAATATTACCTGACATACAAAAATAAAAAGACTGGTGAAAAGAAAGAATACCTTTCGCCTGATTATCCTTATGCTGATTCTGTTTGGATGGCACAATGGGAGTTTGTTTCTCAACGGGTGGAAGATCCTAATATTTATTATGGACGTAACCTGCAAATTACCGATTCTGCCGGAACTGACTACACTGCTCAGTTTATCCGTGATCCTGGTTTCGTATTTCTAATGACTTCGAAGGATATCAACTTGGCAGCAGAATCAAAGCTGGCGGGGATGAATGGTTTTGCAGAACAAGTTGTTAAATCCGGTGCAAAGTTCATTCTTCTTGTTAACAATACTCCGGCGCAAGCGATTCAAATAGCTAAGAAGGAAAACCTGATTTATCCTGTTTACTTTGCTGATGAGATAGAATTAAAGACCATGGTGAGATCAAATCCGGGCCTTTTGCTTTTACATAACGGGGTGATTATTAAAAAATGGCATTATCGCGATATTCCTGATTTTGAGGATGTTTCGGCCAGGTATTTAAACCTTTCAAACAAGTTGGGCAGGTAGCCCATAGTTACAGCTATGGCAAGGTATATCTATCGGAAAATCGTGTATGGTTTACTAGTGCTATTTGGTGTTGTAACAGTTATATTTTTGCTTTTTAATGTTCTTCCCGGCGATCCGGCCCGAATGATGTTAGGACAGCGTGCTGATATAACTTCTGTTAAAGCAATTAATAGGGATCTTGGGCGCGATAAACCACTGGGATTGCAGTATCTGAACTTTCTTAACGATCTTTCGCCCATTTCCTTTCATTCCACAGCAGATGCTAATGATTACTGGTATCTCGATAAGTATAAATATGGCAACACATACAAAATATTATGTTGGGAAAAAGGAAATGTTATCGCATTTAAGGAACCATATCTCCGGCGCTCGTACCAGAGCAAACGCAAGGTGTCTGAAATACTGGCTGAAGCATTTCCTGCGACCATGCTGTTGGCATCAATTTCAATGGTGCTGGCAACTATACTTGGGATAGGTCTTGGCATTGTGTGTGCTACTTATAAAGATACATGGTTCGACAGGCTTGCATTACTTTTCTCGGCAATGGGAATGTCCTTACCATCTTTCTTTGCAGCAATTCTGTTCGCTTGGTTGTTTGCATTTGTATTGGCTGATTACACAGGCTTAAGTATGTTCGGAAGCCTTTATTCAGTTGACGATTTTGGCAGGGGCGAGTACCTTGACCTTAAAAATATCATATTACCTGCAATTACTTTAGGGATACGCCCTCTCGCAATTATTACCGAACTTACACGGAGTTCTTTGCTTGATGTTTTTTCGCAGGATTATATCCGTACTGCAAGAGCTAAAGGGCTCAGTAAGTTTCGTGTTATAACACACCATGCTTTAAAAAACGCTATGAACCCTGTGATAACAGCAATTTCAGGTTGGTTTGCTTCCTTAATGGCCGGTGCTGTATTTATTGAATATGTGTTTGACTGGAAAGGAGTTGGTGTAGTTATTGTTGATGCTTTGGAGAAATATGACTTGCCTGTAGTAATGGGTGCTGTGCTTTTTATTTCCATCATACTGATTCTTATTAATATTTTTGTCGATCTGTTGTATGGCCTTATCGATCCGCGGGTTAGAATGACCTGATGTTTTTATTAACATTAAATGTTTTGATTCATTACATAATTCTGTGAAATTCAACTAAAAAAATAAAAAAATGAGACAAAAAATTGTTGCCGGGAACTGGAAAATGAACAATGATTTTCAGGAAGCAGAGGACTTACTGTTTGATATTGTTGATTTGCTCAAAGTAAATGGCAAAGGAGAGACTGTTGTGATTGCTTGTCCTCCTGCAGTATATCTGGAGATGGCCACAGATATTGCTATTGAAAATGATTTCCTGATAGGTGCGCAAAATTGTAGCCAGTTTGATTCAGGAGCCTATACTGGTGAAATTTCACCGGTAATGATAAGTTCTATTGGTGTAACACATGTTATTATTGGACATTCCGAACGCAGGGCTTATTTTGGTGAGACAAATCAAATAATTTCTGCAAAGGTTGATGCGGTTATCCGAAATGAAATGGTTCCAATCTTTTGCTGTGGTGAAGTAAAATCAGAACGTGAATCAGGAATTCATTTCGATGTGGTAAAGAGGCAGGTTTCCGAAGCTTTATTCCATCTTGAAGGTGAGAAGATCGAAAACCTGATTATAGCTTATGAGCCAGTTTGGGCTATAGGTACAGGTCTTACAGCTACTCCGGAACAAGCCCAGGAGATGCATGCCTTTATAAGGGGAATCATTGGTGGCAGATATGGCGAAAAAGTTTCGGCTAATTCAACAATTCTTTATGGCGGAAGTTGCAATGCTAAAAATGCACGGGAATTATTTTCACAACCCGATGTAGATGGTGGTCTGATTGGCGGCGCATCTCTGAAGGCAGAAGACTTTGTAACAATCATTAATTCATTCTAGTACTTATGCAATATTATGAATTATGCTGCCCGGTTCCTGCTGATGAAACTCAATCCGAAATCATAATTGCCCTTCTGGCGGAAGCTGGTTTTGAAAGTTTTGATCACATTGGCAATGAGCTAAAAGCATACATACCTGAATTTTTATATGGAACGCATTTAATGCCATTGCTTGCAAGTAATATTCTGGCTGGCATTACTTTTTCTTTGTCCAAAGTTGCTGATACTAACTGGAACCAGGTGTGGGAAAGTAATTATGAGCCTGTTCTTATCGAAGGTCAATGTTATATAAAGGCGCCTTTTCATGCTGACCGGAACGATATTGCCTTTCAACTGATTATCGAACCTAAAATGTCATTTGGTACAGCCCATCATGCCACTACTGCAATGATGATAAGTTATTGCCTGGCAGAAGACTTAGCAGGCAAGTCATTGCTCGATATGGGATGTGGAACTGCTGTGCTGGCAATCCTTGCCAGAATGCGCGGAGCCAATCCAGTAATGGCCATTGATAATGAGGTATGGGCTTTTGAAAATGCATGTGAGAATATTATCCGAAACAAAACCGAGGATATTATGGTTTTGCTTGGAGACGATACCCTTTTGGAAGGATGGAAGTTTGATGTGATACTTGCTAATATTAACCGCAACATCCTCTTAAATGACATGCCTGCTTATGCAGCATGTCTAAATTCAGATGGCATATTGATTGTCAGTGGTTTTTATTATGACGATCTAAAACAGGTTACACGTAAAGCTCAGGAATTAGGGTTGGTTTTTGATGGATTTAAAGAACAGGATCATTGGACTGCAGCAAGGTACATACAAAAAGATGGATAATATGTTATCAGGCATCGTACGAATGAGAAAAGTACTTTTTGTATTCTTTATTACCAGCATCTTTATAATACCCAGGGGTAAGGCCCAGGAGATAAAGGCTTTTTCGTCTGATTCAATAGAGTTCCTGCGGGAATTAAATGTTCTCTTTCAAAAGGTAGGCGATAATGACATGAAGGAAGCCAAGGAAGCCCTTGCTGCATTTTCATTTGACTGGAATTCCGGATTGCTCAATAATAACCAACGCCAATTGGTGAATCAAACATGCACAAAGTTTTTGCAGCACAAGCTAAAAACGGTTCCATATTTTACAAATTACCTTTCCAACGTAGTATTGCTGATTCGGCGTAATTTTAGCCAGAAAAATTTTGAATCATTTCATAAGGGAGTGGAATTTTATCTCAAAATTAAAAAGACACTTCCGCTTTCAGGCTACCTTCAATGTAGCCGTGAATTGCTTGAAAACTATACCTTATTCAGTAGTTATACCAGTAGCTGGAAGGTTAGGCAAGCTCAATTTACTTTTAGTTTCGACACGATTCCTGTTGTAGTATTTTCAACGCTAAATTTGGTCTGTCTTTTAAAAAAAGACAGCGCGAATATTTATCAGACACAAGGAAGGTTTTATCCCGCAATTGACCGTTGGAAAGGAAATGGAGGAATTGTCTATTGGGAACGAGCGGGATTGCCACGGGAAGAAGCTTACGCCCAACTTGCCAATTACGATATTTTACTTCGGAATACTGCATATTCGGCCGATTCTGTTTCTTTTTATTTTAGGAAGTACTTCAACAGACCTTTGCCAGGCAAGCTGAATGAAAAAGTCATGTCCGATGTTATTCCCGAAAAAGCAATATTTCCGCAGTTTACTTCTTATCTACCTAATCTTATTATCGAAAACCTTTATAGAGGCATTGATTATGAAGGCGGTTTTACAATTGAAGGCACAAGGGTAATTGGGTCAGGTAATAAAAATACAGATGCAAAGATATTTATCAAACGAAATGGTAAACTCCAGCTGATCCTGCGCGGACAAGATTTCATTATTCGTCCTGATCGTTTTACTTCGCAGCGTGCCTCTGTGTCTCTTTATTTTGAAGGAGATTCAATTTATCATCCCGGATTGCAAATTAAATATAACGACGCGAAACGTGATCTTACCTTGATCAGGGGAGATGAAGGTTTGTCTCAGTGCCCTTATTACGATTCGTATCATAAAATCAATATCCTGGCCGAAGCTATATATTGGCAATTGGATTCGGAAACAATGACCATTGATAAAATTCGCGGACTGAGCAACAAAAGTGAAGCTATTTTCGAATCTGTTGATTATTACAGCAGGGGTCGCTATGATGAGATGCAGGGCATCGATGAATTAAATCCTATTAACGTTGTGATGAATTATGTAAACCACAGCAAAAGCAAGGAGTTCTTTGTATATGAATTAGCTGAATATATGAATAAACCCTTGGAGCAAGTAAGAGCTTTGCTGATAAGGCTTGCTACAAAAGGCTTTCTGCTATTTGATGTTACTAACGACAGGGCTTTTGTTAAGAGCAGGCTTGAGGAGTTTCTTGCTTCGAATAGTGGACGCAGAGATTACGATGTAATTCAGTTTGTCTCTATGGTTGGCGAACAAAAAAATGCTACATTAAATCTACAGAATTTCGATATGAATATCCACGGGGTTCCACAGGTTTCCCTTAGCGACTCTTCAGCAGTATATATCTATCCCAAAAACAGGGAAATAACACTGAAGAAGGATCGTGATTTCGAATTCACAGGACGAGTTCATGCCGGTTATTTCAATTTTTATGCCCAAAAAAGTTCTTTTGAATATGAGAAGTTTCGATTAAATCTTCCACAGATCGACTCGATGAGTTTTGTGGTTAACAGCAACGTACTAGATGATCATGGAAATCCAACGTTTATTAAAGTACAAAATGTGATATCAAACCTGAGTGGTGACCTATTGGTTGACGATCCGCATAACAAGTCAGGCCTGAAGCCTTATTCAATTTACCCTGTTTTTAATAGTAAAACGGAGTCGTATGTATATTATGATAAAAAGTCAATTCAGAAAGGGGCTTATAAACGCGATAAGTTCTTTTATGCTGTTGATCCTTTCACTATGGATAGCCTCAATAATTTTACAATAGAAGGGCTTCAGTTTGCAGGGAAATTCAACTCCGGAGGAATTATACCTGATATAAGACAACCTTTAAAAGTTCAGGATGACTATTCTCTTGGATTTGTTAAACCTCTTGGTGCTGAAGGCGTCCCTGTTTACGGCGGAAAAGGAACATATCATTTTGATTCAAAACTCAGCAATCTTGGATTACAAGGGAAAGGAACACTTAATTTCCTTACTTCCACAATTTCATCAGATAATTTTTTGTTTCTTCCTGACAGGCTTACTGCTGATGCCAAAACCTTTGATTTTACTTCAACTGTCGGGGAGGCGGAATTTCCACAGGTCAATGTTATTAACAGCCAGGTCTTCTGGATGCCTTATACTGACAGTATGATTGTGAGTAATAAAGCTCCTGAGAAAATCCATATCTTCCAGAATAAAGCCGATCTAAACGGCAGTATTACTCTCACCAAAAAAGGCCTTTCCGGCTCAGGCGTTATGGACTTTGAGGATGCCCAAACAACTGCTGGTCTTTATTATTTTTATTCGAATTCATTCACTTCGGAAACTGCGGATTTTTTGCTCTTTACTCCTGATAAAAAGAATGTGGCAGTTAGCGCTGATAATTTTAAACTTTTAATTGATTTTTCTAAACGTATAGGGGATTTCAGAAGAGTTGGTTCAAATTCAAAAGTTGAGTTTCCTTTCAATAGTTATACCTGTAATGTGGATGAATTTGAATGGCAAATGGATAATAAACAACTTACTATGCTAAACCATATTCCTGGTGAAGAAGAAAAACTCAGGAATATGAGTATGGACGAATTACTGGCAATGAAACAGAAAGGTTCGGAATATATTTCAACAGATCCAAAGCAGGATTCACTCAGGTTCTTTGCCCTCAATTCAAAATATGATATTCTCGAAAATCTGCTTCATGCAGAAGGTGCACGCATTATTAGGGTTGCTGATGCTGCTGTTTTTCCAGGAGATGGGAAATTGACTGTGAATAAAGACGGGCATATTCAACAACTTTCCGGAGCAACCATCATAGCCAATACGGTGAGCAAATTACATAATATTTATAATGCTTCCGTTAATATTGCTTCACGAAATAGATATTCAGCCAAAGGGCTCTATGATTATAAACCGATAGAAGGATCACCCGAAATCATTCATTTTGATCTGATAGCTGTTGATACGTCAGGACAAACACATGCAATTGCACATGTAAGCGATTCGGCAAAGTTATTGCTCAGCCCATATTTCGATTTTCAGGGAGATATTACACTGCACGCCGGTAAAGAATTTCTGAATTTTGATGGTGGCTTCAGATTGAAAAATGAATGTGATAAGAAATTTGATGAGTGGATCAAATTTGCCTGTGAATTAAATCCTGCTAATATCCGGATTAAGTTGCCGGAGAAAATAAAGAACCTGAAGAATGAAGATATCGAGATTGGTTTGCTTTATTCAACGGTTGATAACAGATTATACCCTGCCTTCCTGCAGAAAACTGAAATGTTTTCTGATCCGCAACTGATTTCGGCAAAAGGGACTGCTACATTCGATCGTACATTATTCCAGTACCAGGTGGCTGATTCTGCAAGCTTGAATGATAAGAGTTTGGCAGGTAATAAACTTAATCTTGATACCGAAAAGTGTATCCTCTCGGGTGAGGGGAAGGTAAATCTTTGCAGCGATCTTGGACAAGTTAAACTTCAGACAACTGGTTCGGTGAAGCACTTTATTATTCCTGATTCAACAATTGCCTCAGTATTCGCCACTCTTGATTTCTTTTTTGCAGACGAAGCACTCAATATTTTTGTTGCCGATCTTACTTCAGTAAACCTTAAAGCTACTGATTTGAATGATATAACATACAAGCGTGGACTTACGGCCCTTGTTGGTAAAGAATCGGCTTCCAAACTAATCTCCGAAATAAGCTCATTTGGAGTGTACCGCAGATTTCCGGATGAACTCAACCATACTATCATCCTGTCTCAGGTTAAAATGAGCTGGAACCCTGAACTCAAGTCCTTTGTAAGTACCAATCAAATTGGTATTTCGAATATTCAAAAGGAAGCAATAAACAAATATACAGATGGCTATATAGAAATTGGCAGGAAACGCTCGGGCGATATCATTAGCGCTTACTTTGAATTATCGCCAACATTATGGTATTTCTTTAGCTATAGTAATGGAATTATGCAGGCGATGTCATCAAATAAGGCATTTAACGTAGCACTAACTTCTGTTAAAGATGATAAGCGGAGAAAAAAAGTTAAGGATAAAGAAAAAGCATACCAATATATCGTTTCAACAAAAGAAAAGCGTGATACCTTCCTGCGCAAAATGCACGCTGTTCATGAAAAAAGTGAAGAATAAACTGATATACTCAATTTGGACTACATAAACCCCTGAAAAACATGAATACACTAATACTTATTTTTGGAGCTGTTTTAGCATATTTATTAGGTTCCATACCATCTGCTGTATGGATAGGGAAATGGTTTTATGGAATAGATGTAAGAGAGCAGGGGAGCGGTAATGCAGGTGCGACGAACACTATTCGGATATTAGGGCTGAAGGCCGGCTTGCCTGTATTATTCATCGATGCCTTCAAAGCCTGGTTGGCTGTAGCATTGGGAGGGTGGATTACTGGCGATATTCTTACGCCTGCTAATTTAACTTTGTACCGGATTGCAATTGGGGCCCTTGCTGTATTAGGACACGTTTTTCCGGTATTTGCGGGTTTCAGGGGCGGAAAAGGTGTTGCTCCTCTTGTAGGCGTTGTAATTGCTCTTTTTCCAGAAGCATTTTTCTTTGTTCTTATATGGTTCGCGCTGGTTTTTTCCATTACCAGGTATGTTTCGCTTGCTTCTGTCACCAGCGCACTTATTTTCCCTTTGATAGTTATTTTTGTCTTTAAAGAGCAATCAGAACCACTTCTTGTACTGTCAATACTTGTAGCTGTATTTATTCCGGTTACTCATCGCCGTAACATCGGACGCCTGATCCGTGGAAATGAAAACAAACTCGAATTTAAAAAGAAGACCTGAGTTTATCCATTGTTAGTAAACGATGTAAAAATTGATTTCACATTTATCTTGTTTCAGAAATTTTTACATACTTTTACTCTGTTTATTATTAGTCAGCAATTGCTAAAATTTAAAACATATGAAATTTATTATTAATAGCCAGGTGTTGCTCAAAAACCTCCAGGCAATAAGTGGTGTGCTAAGTGCCAGCAATACACTTCCAATCCTCGATGATTTTCTGTTCGACCTTCAGGATAAAACACTTAAGGTCACGGTTTCAGATCTCGAAACGACCATGTCAGTCTCACTGCCACTCGATAATGCTGATAACTCGGGCAGTGTAACTGTTCCTGCCAAACTATTGCTCGATACGCTGAAGTGCTTTCAGGATGTTCCCATCACTTTCTCAATCGACGAAAAATCACTGGCAATTGAGATATCGGCCAACGAAGGGAAATATCGTCTGACAGGACATAGTGGCGATGAGTACCCTCAAAGTCCGGTATTGGCTGACACAACAACAGCAAATCTGCCTTCCTCATTGCTGGCTGAAGCCATTAATAAAACAGTATTTGCCACTGGTAACGATGAACTACGCCCGGTTATGTCAGGTGTATATCTTGAACTGGCCGATACCGGGTTAACTTTTGTTGCCACCGATGCCCACAAATTAGTACGCTATCGCCGCGATGATGTTAAAGCCGATAACACAGTATCATTCATCATGCCGAAAAAGCCTTTAAATCAGTTGAAAAATGTTCTTACTTCTGAGGATGTTCCTGTATTATTAGAGTACAACCAAACGAATGCCTCATTTACATTTCGCAATATCCTGTTAATTTGCAGGCTAATTGACGGGCGCTATCCAAATTATGAGGCAGTTATTCCGAAACAGAATCCAAATAATCTTGTAATTGAGAGAATACCTTTCCTCAATGCAGTTAGGCGTGTTGCTCTATACGGAAATCAGTCAACGCATCAGATCAGGCTTAAGATAACCGGTCGTGAACTGGTGCTCTCTGCCGAAGACATTGATTATTCCAACGAAGCAAAGGAACGCCTGAGTTGTGTTTACGAAGGTGAAGATATCGAAATAGGTTTTAATGCCAAATTTCTTCAGGAAATGATAAGTAATCTGAGCAACGACGAAATCAAGATGGAACTGTCAGCTCCAAACCGTGCCGGGATAATTATGCCGGTAGATAATGAAAATAAAAATGAGGATATTCTAATGCTGGTAATGCCGGTTATGCTGAATTCCTGATAATTTTAATCAACTCTTTTAAATCCCGGACTGCCTTGCAGAATCCGGGATTTTATTTTACATCAATCCGCTCAGTGTAATCCAGCGTTCAGTCTTTTCCTCAATTGCCTGCTCGGTAGCTGAAAATCGTTCCGATAATTTCGTGATTTCAGAAATGTTACCTGTGCCGGAACTCATGAGCGTAAGGATATTCGCTTTCTCAATTTCAAGAGCTTCAATTTCTTTCTCAAGTGTTTCGTACTCAAGCTTCTGTTTGTAAGATGGTTTGTGTACTTCACTTGAAGCTTTATTTTCATTCCTGACAATATTTGAAGCAGGACGTACTTTTTGTTTTTCTTTACGTTCTTCTGCCAGTTTTAGTCTGTAATAGGCTGAATAATTTCCATAGTAATCTTTTATCTTTCCGTTACCAGCAAAAACAAAAACGTGGTCGGCCAGTTTATCAAGGAAACAGCGGTCGTGCGACACTATAATAAGGCAGCCTTCAAATTGCATGAGGAAATCTTCGAGTAATTGAAGGGTTTGTATGTCAAGATCATTGGTCGGTTCATCGAGAATCAGAAAATTAGGATTCCTTATTAATTGCATGATCAGGAATAACCGCCGCTTTTCTCCACCGCTAAGGCTTGAATAGTAGTTGTATTGGGTAGTTTGTGGAAAGTTGAAATGCAAAAGGAAGTTTGATGCCGATATTGTTCCTCCTTTACCAATTGATACTTCTTCGGCAATTTCTTTTACCAGGTCTATCACCCGTTTATCACCTTCAGGCTGAAGTCCTTCCTGCGAATAGTAGCCCATTATTATTGTCTGGCCAATGGTTATCTTACCAGCATCGGGGTGAATTTTACCGGCAATAAGATGAAGTAATGTGGTTTTCCCGATACCATTTTTTCCAACGATACCAATCTTTTCGCCTCTCTTAAAAGTATATGAGAAATTATCAACAAGTTTGAGATTGCCATAACCTTTAAAGATATTATTGATTTCAAGTATTTTTCCGCCAATCCGGGTCATTTTAACCTGGAACCCTGACGACGAATTGTCCTGCTGGCTAAATGCTTTGTCTTTAACATCATAAAAAGCATCGATGCGAGCCTTTGATTTTGTTGTGCGCGCCTGTGGCATCCGTCGCATCCACTCTAGCTCAGTACGGTAGGTGTTTCGGGCCCTTTCAGTCTCAACCTGGTTTATTGCTTCCCTTTCAGCCTTTTTCTCAACAAAGTAGGAGTAGTTGCCTTTATAATGAAATATCCGGCCCTGGTCAAGTTCCAGGATTTCGTCGCAAACGTTATCCAGAAAATAGCGATCGTGTGTCACCAGCAGCAAGCTGAGTTTTTGGCGCTGCAGGAAATCTTCCAGCCATTCAATAATTTCAATGTCCAGGTGGTTGGTGGGTTCGTCGAGTATCAGCAAGTCAACCTTTTCTATTAGAGCCCTTGCCAGTGCGATCTTTTTTCGTTGGCCCCCGGATAGCTGGTCAACTGCCATGTCAAGATCAGGAATATTGAACTTACCCAGAATTTCTTTCACCCGCGATTCGTAGTCCCAGGCAGATAGAGAATCCATCAGGTGTGATGCTTCAGCCAATACCACATGGTTTTCAGGTGTATCGGCATGCTTAAGCTGATCCAGGTGATGCTCATAGGATTTTATAGCATGGATAACATCATTATCTGATTCAAATAATGCATCAATTACTGAGATTCCTGGTCTGAAATAGGGATTCTGCGGGAGATAAGCTACCCTTGTTCCCTTACGCATCACGATATTTCCCTGGTCAGGTTGGTCAATACCAGAAATGATGTTGAGAAGAGAAGTCTTTCCAGCTCCGTTTCGGGCAATCAGCGCTACTTTCTGGCCTTCTTCAAGTCCAAAAGTAATGTCGCTAAAGAGCTCTTTCTCTCCATAACTCTTCGCCAACTGCTCTACAAGCAAAATATTCACAGGATTTTCTTTTTAATTGTTATAATTTCAAGGCCCAAAGATACGATGACCGGGATTGCGCCAATTAAAAAAAGCCCCGTTGCAGGAGCTTTTTTCAAGGCATTCAACAGTAAAAATTTATGCAAGTTTTACATTGATTGCTTTTTTACCACGGTTATCTTCGGTAATGTCAAAAACTACCAGATCCTCATCTTTAATCTTTTCCTGAAGTCCGGTAACATGAACGAAGATGTCTTTTTGAGTCTCGTCTTCAACAATGAATCCGAAACCTTTTTTCTCATTGTAAAATTTCACTTTTCCAGTTGACATAATGAAAAATTTAGAAATTAATTATTAGTAATCACCAAAAATACAATTTATTCAGAATATTTCTGCAATACCTGAAAAAAATAATCAAAATAAAATTTTGTATTCTACTGAATAGCAAACCATTGCAAAGAAACAAATTTTAAATTATTGTATTTCAGTAATTTACGATGTGATTTTGAAGCCTAAAAAAAGCCTTCACTTTGTGATGTGAAGGCTCCTTTAATCTTAAAAAATGGTCTTTTATATGCTTGGACCAGCAGAAATAAGCCGTTTTCCTTCGTCGTTATCGGTAAAATTGGTGAAGTTAGCTATGAATTTTTCTGCTAAAGCCCTGGCTGACTTATCCCAATCTTCGGGGTTGCCCCAGAGGTTTCTCGGGTTAAGGATGTGACTATCAACACCAGAAACTGATTTTGGAATCTGTAAACCAAATACAGGAAGGGTTTCAAACTCTCCATTTAAGAGCGAACCATTTAGAATTGCATCAATAATTGCCCTTGTGGATGGAATATCAATACGTTTCCCTACTCCATAAGGACCGCCGATCCAACCGGTATTCACAAGATATGCAGTTGATCCGTACTTGTTCATTTTTTTTGCAAGTTCGCGTGCATAAACAGTTGGATGAAGCAGAAGGAAGGCAGCTCCGAAACATGAAGAAAAAGTTGGAGTTGGTTCCTTGATTCCACGTTCGGTTCCGGCGACTTTTGCCGTGTATCCGCTAAGAAAGTGGTACATAGTCTGGTCTGTTGTAAGCTTTGCAACAGGAGGCAAAACACCAAAGGCATCAGCTGTGAGGAAAATGACGTTTTTAGGGTGGCCACCTTTAGAAACAGGCTTTACAATATTATTTATATGATACAAAGGATATGAAACCCTGGTATTCTCTGTTTTAGCATTGCTGTTGTAATCAATCTTACCGGTAGCAGCGTCAAAAACAACGTTTTCCAGCAGAGCATCCCGTTTGATGGCATGATAGATATCAGGTTCGTTTTCCTTGCTCAGGTTGATGCATTTTGCATAACATCCGCCTTCAAAATTGAACACACCTTCATCATCCCAGCCATGTTCATCATCTCCAATAAGGAAGCGGTTCGGGTCGGCGGATAAGGTAGTTTTGCCAGTTCCTGAAAGGCCAAAGAAAATAGCTGTATCGCCGTCTTTCCCCATGTTTGCAGAGCAGTGCATTGATGCAATGCCGCGGAGCGGAAGGAAGTAATTCATAATTGAGAACATTCCTTTCTTAATTTCACCCCCGTACCAGGTTCCACCTACGACTGCCATTTCTTCCTTGATATTGAAAGCGCCAAATACTTCACTGTTCAGACCTTGTTCCTTCCAATTAGGGTTTCCCGTTTTGCATGCGTTAAGCATCACAAAATCCGGTTTGAAATTTTTCAGTTCCTCGTCACTTGGCCTGATAAACATATTTTTTACAAAATGTGCCATCCAGGCTACTTCTGTTATTACCCTGATTTTTATACGGGTATTTTCGTTTGAGCCACAAAATGCATCGGCTACATAAAGTTTCTTCCCGCTAAGTTGGTTCTGGGATGTGGAGAGAAGATCTTTCCATACTTCTTCCGAAATAGGTTTGTTATCCGAACTTTTGCGGATTGGGTTTGCCCACCATACATTATTCTCGGATGTGTTTTCACGAACGATGTATTTATCTTTAGGAGAACGGCCGGTAAAGATTCCGGTATCAACAGCCACAGCACCAGTGTCAGTTACAAAACCACGTTCAAATCCTTCAAGTGCAGGATCCGTCTCATGTTTATATAATTCGTCGAAGGACAGGTTGTAGAAAATCTCTTTAACATCGGTAATTCCGTAAACGGACAGATCAATCTGTGGAGCATTCGTAACTGAAAGTGACATAGGCTTAAGGTTTTATAGGTTAGTTTTACTTTGGTTTACAAATATAGCAATCAATATGTAAAAATATAAATATATAGCTGTAACCTGACTGAATGGTACAAAATTAAAAAAAGGCAGTAACGATACTGCCTTTTTTTATCTTGTTTAAGAAAATTTATTTCTTTTTCTTCTTGTCAGCTTTCTTTTCCTTCTTGTCAGCTTTCTTTATGGCCTTTTTGCTACCCTTAATCTTATCCTTTTTGTCAGATTTCTTATCGGATTTCTTTTCAGCCTTTAGCTCGGCTGCTTCCTTAATAGCAGCCTGCGAAGCGGCAAGTCTTGCAATAGGAACCCGGAAAGGAGAACAGCTAACGTAGTTCATTCCAACTGAATGACAGAACTCAACTGATGAAGGCTCTCCACCATGTTCGCCACAAATACCAACCTTAAGATGTGGCCTTGTCATACGTCCACGTAAAGTTGCCATCTGAACAAGCTGGCCAACTCCTTCGCGGTCGAGAACCTGGAATGGATCATGTTTCAGAATACCTTTTTCCAGATAAACAGGCAGGAATTTTCCGGCATCGTCACGTGAATAACCAAAAGTCATTTGCGTAAGGTCGTTTGTTCCGAAGGAGAAGAATTCTGCTGATTCGGCAATGCGGTCGGCAATCAATGCAGCCCTTGGGATTTCAATCATTGTTCCAACCAGGTAGTCAATCGTGTCTTTGCGTTCAGCAAATACCTTTGTTGCGGTTTCCCTTACAATTTTTTCCTGCATTTTCATTTCTTCCAATGTACCTGTAAGTGGGATCATGATTTCAGGAATGGCACGGATACCTTTTTTCTTGAGATTCAAAGCAGCTTCAATAATAGCACGTGCCTGCATTTCGCTGATTTCAGGATATGTGTTACCCAGACGGCAGCCACGGTGGCCAAGCATAGGATTGAATTCGTGCAACTCATTTACTTTGGCTTTTACATCGGCAACAGTAATGCCCATTTCCTTAGCCATTTCTTTCTGGTTGGCTTCTTCGTGAGGTACAAATTCATGCAAAGGAGGATCGAGCAAACGAACGGTTACCGGAAGATCATGCATGGCTTCAAAAATACCTTCGAAATCTGAGCGCTGCATCGGGAGTAATTTCTCGAGTGCTTTGCGGCGGCCTGCTTCGTCGTTGGCAAGGATCATTTCGCGCATGGCTTTGATGCGTTCGCCTTCGAAGAACATATGCTCGGTACGGCAGAGGCCGATACCTTTAGCTCCAAAAGCACGTGCAACCTGAGCATCGTGAGGAGTGTCAGCATTGGTGCGGACAAGCATGCGGGAATGCTTATCAGCTAAATCCATCAGTTTACCAAAGTCGCCGCTCAGTTCAGGATCTTTGGTGGCAATTTTTCCTTCATATACTTCGCCGGTTGTTCCGTTGAGCGAAATCCAGTCACCTTCTTTATAGGTTTTCTTATCAACTACAAGTGTCCTCGTTTTATAATCGATCCTGAGGCTTCCGGCACCCGAAACGCAGCATTTACCCATTCCGCGGGCAACAACAGCAGCGTGTGATGTCATTCCGCCACGGGCAGTTAGGATTCCCTGGGCAACATTCATACCCTTCAAATCTTCAGGAGAAGTTTCGATGCGGACAAGTATCAGTTTCTTGCCATCCTTAGCCTGGTTTTCAGCCTCGTCGGCATGAAAAACGATCTGTCCGGTGGCTGCTCCCGGTGAAGCAGGCAAGCCTTTGGCAATAACATTGGCTTTCTTAATAGCATCTTTATCAAAAACAGGATGCAGCAGTTCTTCGAGCCTTGCAGGTTCGATGCGGAGCAATGCTGTTTCGGCATCTATCATTTTCTCGTTGAACATATCCATGGCTATCGAAACCATAGCTCCACCGGCACGTTTGCCGCTGCGCGTCTGTAAAAGCCAGAGTTTGCCTTCCTGAATGGTGAATTCAAGATCCTGCATGTCGCGGTAATGGCTCTCGAGCTTCTTTTGTGTGTCGTAAAGTTCTTTGTAAAGGGCAGGCATTGCTTCTTCCAGTGAAGGGAAATTGGCTTTGCGGTCTTTCTCAGTTACATTTGCAAGTTTAGCCCAACGAATTGAACCTTCCTTGGTGATTTGCTGTGGTGTGCGTATGCCGGCTACCACATCTTCTCCCTGAGCGTTAATAAGGTATTCGCCGTTGAAAAGATTTTCGCCTGTGCTTGCATCGCGGGTGAAAGCCACGCCGGTTGCCGATGTAAGGCCCATATTGCCGAATACCATGGCCTGCACGTTAACGGCTGTTCCCCATTCTTCAGGAATATTGTTGAGTTTGCGGTAAAAGATTGCCCTGTCGTTCATCCAGCTATCGAAAACAGCCATTACGGAACCCCAGAGTTGTTCCCATGGATCATCTGGAAAGTCTTTCTTGGTAACTTTCTTAACTGCTTTTTTGAAACGGGTAACAAGTTCCTTAAGATCGGAAGGAGAGAGGTCGGTGTCGAGTTCTACTTTCTTTTCTTCCTTCATCTTTTCGATGATTTCCTCGAAAGGATCAACATCTTCCTTGGATGCAGGTTTCATACCGAGCACCACATCGCCGTACATCTGCACGAAGCGGCGGTACGAATCCCATACGAAGCGTTCGTTGCCGGTTTTTTTGATCAGACCCTGCACGGCATCGTCGTTGAGGCCAAGATTGAGGATGGTGTCCATCATGCCCGGCATGGAAGCGCGGGAGCCCGAACGGACAGAAACAAGACATGGGTTGGTTTTATCACCAAAAGAGGTTCCCATTATTTTCTCAATAAAGCGGATACCTTCTTCTACATCTTTTTTTATCAAGTTCACGGCCTTGTCGCGGCCCTCGGTGTTGTACACCGTGCAGATTTCGGTGGTAATGGTAAATCCCGGGGGGACAGGGACACCGATAAGGTTCATTTCGGCGAGGTTGGCACCTTTGCCACCCAGAAGGTTCTTCATGGAAGCATCACCGTCAGCTTTGCGGTCACCAAAGAGGTAAACGCTCTTTTTTGATTTCTCTTTTGACATAATTTTGTTACTCCTATTTATTAATTAATGATTCTAAAATGCTGATATTGAATTGATAAGTCTTGTTTCTTCTTACGAAGATGCAAATTTACGAAAAAAGGGGGTATGAAATTGGAAGGGGAGAGGCTAAATATTGTTAAAAAGCCGATAGGCGATAGTTTTGCATTTTATTCGCTTCACTCATGAGATCCCTTCGCTAAGTTGTGCCTATTGTGGTGTTTTTAGTAATTCCGCAATCAGGTAGCCTGCAACAATTTCCCCCATTTCGGGGATAGCTGAACACCACCACCCCTCCCGGTTATATTCCGATTGTAAGCGTGTGTTTTATTTTTTGCTGTATATGCTTCGGCTACTTGGATATACTTTTAGTGCTGCGAAAAATGCTAATACAACCGTTCAGTGTACCTGTCAATATACACTTATTTTCTTCTTTAAATGCTTATGTATTATAGCCATAAATACATTTCTATTAAAAGGTTTAGAAATATAATCATTGCATCCAGCGTTTATTGATTTTTCTCTGTCGCCTGTTTGTGCAAATGCCGTTTGTGCTATAATAATAACATCTTTATTAAACTTCCTGATTTTCCGGGTGGCATCATATCCATTCATTTCCGGCATAAGAATATCCATCAGAATGAGATCAATGTCCGGGTTATCTCGGCAAGCGTCTATGGCTTCAATGCCTGATCTTGCTATCAAAATTTCATTGCTTAACTTTTTGACTTCAATAGCAATTAACATCTCTGATACTTCATCGTCTTCGACTATCAATATTTTCCTGTTTGAAATGTTTAGATATATATTGTCATCAGACAACGAAATATCTGGAACAACACTTTCATTTACCAGTGGAGCATAGTAAGGTAGTGTGAAATAAAATGATGAGCCAAATCCTTCAATGCTGTCAACCCATATATTCCCGCCAAGCATTTCGACGTATGCTTTAGAAATAGCTAGTCCCAGGCCTGCTCCCTGACGTGCCATTTTATCGACTATATCGGCTTGTATAAAACGTTCAAATATGGCTTCCTGTCTATTAGCGGGAATTCCGATACCAGTGTCTTTTACGAAAAATTGTATATATTCGTCATGCCTCGTTTTTATTAAATTATATCCAAATTCTATAGAACCATTATCACTGTATTTAATGGCATTTTTAATAAGGTTAGTCAAGATAGACATGAATTTATTACTATCTGTTTTTAGAATCGATTCATTTGCCGGCAAAGTGTTTTTAATGAAAAGATGCATTCCTTTAGACTCAACTTCTGGTTTAAAAAAGGTATAAATGTATTCGATGTATTCGTTGATGTTCAATTCTCTGATATCAACTTTCATTTGCCCAGATTCTATTTTTGAAATATCAATTATATTGTTGATGATGTCGAGCATTCGGGCACCGCTTTTCTCTATGATTCTGATATAATTTTGCTGCTCGTTACCTGTAAGCTCCGGGTTTTTCAATAGTTCGGAAAAGCCTAAAATGCCATTCATAGGGGTTCTGATTTCGTGGCTCATATTTGCCAGAAAGGCTGATTTTAAACGGTCGCTTTCTTCAGCTTGTTCTTTGGCAATAATTAAATCTATTACCATTTGTTTCCGTTCCGAAATATCGGTAACAAAACTTGCTACATGCTCTACATTATCAAGCATTAATTTATATGAAGAAAGTTCTGTATGAATTATCGAACCGTTTTTTCTAATAAAAGGTATTTCAATTGTGTTGTTATTTTTACTTGAGTCAATTAAATTGATATGTTTTACAACATCTTCATATGAATCCGATAGTAATAAATTATTTAATTGCGATCCTAATATTTCGCTTTCCTGATATCCGAGCTTATCGCAAAGGGACGTATTGGCATATTTGATTTTTTTACTATCCACTTCCGCAATCAGAATGCCATGAGGTGTCCCCTCAAAAAGAGCT
>Ga0268283_1000606_pt1 | contig 21775 bp, 19 predicted proteins | sample saktaG_13_FD_190140 | JGI IMG/M metagenome (GOLD analysis project Ga0268283, IMG submission 190140) | Saline water microbial communities from Sakinaw Lake, British Columbia, Canada - sak_2013_06_06_36m | ecosystem: Environmental > Aquatic > Non-marine Saline and Alkaline > Saline ... | reverse complement strand
ACCGCTTGAAAGGTAAACCCTGCAAACCGTTTGCCGCCCCGGTGGACGTGGTGTTATCCGAACACGACGTGGTGCAGCCCGATGTATTCGCGGTCTGCGACCCGACGAAAATCACCCCGAAAAACATTCAAGGCGCACCGGATTTCGTCGTAGAAATCCTCTCTCCGTCCACCTCCCGCAAAGACTTGCGCGAGAAAAAAGCCCTGTATGAACGCTCGGGGGTAGCCGAATACCTCGTGCTAGGCCCGCTTGAGCTTTACGCCCTGTTATTCCGCTTGGATGCGAATGGGCATTATGGTGCAGGGGAAGTGTACGGCCCGGAGGAATCTTTCGAGTTGCAGATATTGGGCGGTGAAGCGGTGGATTTGAGGGAGGTTTTTGAGGTTGGCGGCGAATAGGAAATTTTCCGGCTTGCCTGAAACCCCGTCATTCCGGCATGGATGCCGGAATCCAATGAAGTGAAGGAACGCGCAGAAATAATCATCGGGGTATTGATGCGAACCTAATTCCCAAATCAATTGGGCTGCATCAGAAAAATTGGTGTATGCTATTTGTTCAATTTCGTTATGGTTGGTGGGAGCTTTTGCTAATCAATCGCCCACATTGCCAATTCAAGCTAGGCTTAGCCCGTTCCCATTGAATGCCATCTTCAACCTTATGGAGAAAATCATGAACAAGACAGAAAAATTTTTTACCGCTTTGATGTGTATTGCAGCCTTCAGCGCGCCCGCCGTTTCCGAGGAGAAAAATGCCCCCCCGCCTCCACCGGCACATGAAGGCATGCCCGGAATGGGCAACATGGGCGGTGGCATGGGTATGATGGGCGGCATGAGCGACGAGCAGATGGATGCCCATTTGCGCCAGATGCAGGAAAAAATGCTCAGGGATTATGACTTCATGCGTCAAATACGCGACTCCAAGGACGAAAAGGAGCAGGCACGGTTAAAGGATGAGTGGTTGCAGGCCATGAAGCAGCACAGGAAAACCGCCCCAATGCCGCAACAATTGAAGATGCACGGGATGCCTGAAAAAGCCCCCGATAAATAGGGTTCGGCTTCCAAGTTTGTTTTATCAACCTTTCAAAATCAAAAATCTATTAAACAATGGAATTGGCATGCAATTCTCAATTGCTCAATAGAAGTATTTGTCATTTTAAATATCCGTTGTAGGAGTTTTTATGGGCGAAAGAAAAGAGGATCCAAACTGGAATCCTCGCATGCGTAACCAGGGAAATCCACACGCACCCAGGGATACTCGCCAAGTACCCGGTCAGGCTAATGTCATGCCAGCCCAAGGCAAATCAGTGCCTCGCCCAAAATACTTCGGGGCGAAATATCGACTGGGTGCCCCGGTCAGACCCAATTCCATAATTTTTGACAATGGATTTCTCGACAAATTCAAGCCACGAAAACCGACGGCAGCGGATTACATTGCATTGGCCAAATGGCAGACGAAACTGGAGTTAGGGGAAGCACTTAGACCCGATCTGGAAGAGGCTTGCAAGGCTTATCGGCATTTTCTGCAGGGCGGGGGGCTGCCTCGAACATTCTCGTATGAGTCCTACGTCATGAACGACAACTCGGGGACGACAACACTGGCTAATGCCATGCTCGACATCCAGGAAGGTGCGGAAATCATCTGGGAAAGTGACAAATCGGTCAAAAAATTCTGTATGACTGGTGGTCAGATCTCTTGCGGCAGCAATACCATGTTCCCTTATCCTGAAACGGAAAACTGGCAGAAGGCGATAGGCGGGCATATCATCTGGCTCAGCGGCGATGTCAACGTAAGCGATAAAAACGGAGAGACTTGGTTGCGCCTGGATATGGTGCTGCATGCCGAAGATCGGTTCAATTTCAATCCTCCGAAAAACGGTATTAAGCAACGCGATATAGTGACTGGGATACCAGACGATGAGAACGGAATCTTCGAGATTACTGGATTAGCCAAACAATATACCCACACATCAGAACTTAAGAGAATAATTGAATGGAAATATGGAACGCTGGTTACTGGTGGTACGTCAACTGCGACGATTCCCCAACGATAACAGATAATCAAGTGGCCATCCTAGGGGGAGCAACCATGGGCAGACGAGGAGCGTTGGTTTTCGCGCTGCTACTCTTACCGCTTGTGATGCTCTTGTCCGGTTGTAACGACAAATCCACAAATGTGGACAGGAAGATAATGATGAACACTGACCTCAACGAATTGCAACGATTGATCCACTTGCCGACCGGCGTGAAGCGTTGCGAGTGGCAGACCGGAGACCGCGCACCGCATGGTGGTGACTGGTGGCTTGCCGCAGTCCTCGAAGTCGAAATCGAAAAGATTCCTGACTTTCTGCAGGGCACTGGTACGAAGGACGTTTTCGAGACCCCACCGGGCCTTGAACTGATATCGTCTTTTGCGGCGTTGAAGTCAATGCCCGAGGCGCAGCCGACAGAATCGAATGGGGTCATGCTGATCACCGAGACCTATGGCATAGCCCCCTATGCAAACTCGCCGCTGCTTAACGGAAATGCTATCAGGTTATCCGCCAACCAAGTTCTCGTGGTTCTTTGGACGAACTGACCTTAGAAACGGCAGTAGATCCCCCCGCGATCATCGTGGATACATATGCCACTGACTGATCGTCCACCACAGAACAGATGGTATCCGATCTCGTTTCGGTCAAAAACCCCTCTAGGCTAATTCCTACATGATATCCCCGCACTCGCTTTGGCAATAATCCCTTGCGATCCTTATCCCGCTGCCCGATGTGTTCCGTTATGTCGCATGAACCCGACTTCCCGGACATTTACCAATCGTCGGAAATGAGCGTGGAACCCCACAGGCTAATTCAAAAGTTGACGCTAATACGGGCTTAAACTCTCCGGTTTATGAGCATCTGCATTTAGCAACGAGTCAGCCAATGGCGACTTACCAACCGGATAAAGGTGCCGCTTCCGACCCCATCCGGTCTTTTTCATATTATTTGAACTAGATGATGCTCTGCGTAACGGGTTACTCACCCGCTACTTCATTGTGTGGAAGAGGTGGCGACCAAGCAATCAATGGATGGGTTGGCTAACCCAACCAAGCAAGGCTACTTCAATATCCAGCGCAAAAACTTAATTTTGTCTTTATAAGGCGCATACATTAATGGCAGATCGATCCATGTCGCCGATTTTAGGATGCTTTTTTTATGCGAGAATCGTTCAAAACCGTGAATGCCATGGTAACTGCCAATGCCGCTTTCCCCTACGCCCCCAAACGGCAAGTAGGAGTTACCAATATGCATGATACAGTTATTGATGCAGCCTCCGCCAAATTGAATATGGGCGATCAGTTCCTGCTGTACGGCATCACTGGAAGAAAAAATATAACAAGCCAATGGATGCTGGGGTAATTTGGAAATAACCTCATGGATTTCGTTAAAATCACGGTAATCCAACACGGGTAAAACAGGCCCGAAGATTTCTTCCTGCATGGCCTTGTCATCCAATTGACAGTCGCGCAGCACAGTGGGCGCAATAAATTTTGTTTCGGCATTGGTTTGGCCGCCGACAACCACTTTCTCCGGGTTTATCATCGCCGAAATACGGGCGAAATGGTTGGCATTGATGATACGGCCAAAATCCGGGCTTTGCTCGGGGTCGTCGCCATAACATTCGCGGATGCGTTGCACCATTTTTTGCAGGAAGGCTTCCTTGACATCCCGATGCACCAGCACATAATCCGGGGCAATGCAGGTTTGTCCGGCATTCATGAATTTGCCGTTGCAAATCCGTTTGACCGCCAAATCGAGGTTCGCATCATGATGCACGATGCTAGGACTCTTCCCGCCTAGTTCCAAGGTCACTGGCGTCAGGTTTTTTGCTGCCGCCGCCATGACGATGCTGCCCACACGGGGACTGCCAGTAAAGAAAATATGATCGAACTTTTGTTGCAACAGCAAAGTCGTTTCGGCAATTTCACCCGGAATATAAGCGATGTGACGCGGATCGAAGTTTTCATCCAGCATTTTCTGGATGACCGCGCTGCAAGCCGGGGTCATCTCCGATGTTTTCAACACCACAGTATTACCGGCGGCTATCGCGGCAATCAACGGGGAAAAAGACAGGTTAACCGGGTAATTGTACGGCGCAATAATAAGATTGACCCCCAGTGGCGAATAGTAAATCCGGCTGCTGCCAGGCTGGCTAAGCAAGGAAGTCCAAGTGCGTTTTGGTTTCATCCAGCCTTTAAGTTTTTTGAGGGTTTCGCTTATCTCATGCTGGCAAAAACCGGTTTCAGCCAAAAAAGCTTCAAATTCCGATTTGCCCAAATCCTGCTTCAAGGCAGCGTTCAATTCCTGTTCATAACGTTTGATAACGTCCTTGAGTTTATTCAAACAATCAACACGCTGTTGATAGGCACGGGTTGCGCCGCTGTTAAAGAATTCCCGCTGCTGTTTGACAATTGAAACAATTTGCTGTTCTTGCATGGTAAGGTGTCCTATCAATTTGTGGGTTGTTCAATATGCCTACTTATTCCAAGGGAAGGTTATTCTCTCTCCAAGCATTTTCCCCTCCCTGAAGATTGCTCAGGTTATGGTAACCCAATTCATAAAGAGACCTTGCCGCCGCATTCCCCATAGGCCCGCCTTCACAATACAAATAGAGGGCTGTGTTTTTATCTTTAGGCAGTTTGTCTTGATATTTTTCGATTTCATTGTAAGGAATAAATAAGTCCGTGCCTTTTATATGCCGTTGTTCGGGCGTGTGAACGTCAACAAGGAATATATCCTGCTTTTGCATGAGTTGGTTTAATTCAGTCGCGGTTATGACTTTCACATAGTCTGGCAGTTGAAACTTGCAACCTGTGACGATGACAATAAAAGCCATAAATAGATAAAGCTTTACTTCTTTTGGCATTGGCATGATGGACTCTCCTATGTAGTTGAAATCGTTTAAAAATATCTTGACTAGGATGATGTTTCAGCCAGCGATAAAAATGCCGTCATTCCGGCTGGGATGTCGGAATCCAGTCACAGGGATATGAATCTGCGCCGCCTGACTCAAGCACTGGTGCAAGCGGCGTGTTACCGTCCATGGCACTGGATACCGGCATCCATGCCGGTATGACGAAGTTCTCGGCACTGGCTATGGTCTTGCCTACTCATGTTGGCCCCTATTGCCCCTTGAAGTAAAATCACGTTAGGTGTTACGAAAATACACCAACAAACCTCAAAATACCAGTCCTTAGGCGTTTTTACAATCTGGAGTCTTAAACCTGGCGGCGTTCATTCCGGCAAACCTTGCGGGAAGGGTCGCCTTAAGACTTCGGGCAGGCGCTCGAAGTCGTTGATCGCGGCGAGTTGATCGGCAACGCGGAACACTTCCAGATGGTGTTCGGATGGCTTCAAAAAGAAGGTCTCACGCAACGACGCAACGACGCAACGCGAAAGAAATCAATGCGTGTGTGCCAACAGCCAATATGACGGCATGAACAAAGTCTCACGCAAACACAATCCATTGCTCTTAGGTGATTCCTGAGAAAGAACATCCCATCAAGAATCTGATCCAAAGGCAAAAAACAGAGTCCACGAAAGGCACGAAAAGCACGAACAAAAGCACGTCTTGTTCGTGCTTTTCGTGTTTTTCGTGGACGATTCTTTTGGTGGGTTCATTATTGGAAATCACCTTAAGTTGGCGCACATGGGCTGGCATCCCCGTGCCAACGTTTGGCATTCGGCGGCAAAGGGTTGCCGCCCTACGTCGCAGCATTAAAATAAGGCAAGCGGCAAGTTTGGCAGGATGCCCACCTGCTTCGCTGCCACGAATGCCGTTGCGCCCGTTGAAGGCGGCAAAGGCTTGGCCCCCCCTTGGCAAAAAAAATCGCGAGCCGCTACGCGGCTAAGGATTTGGTTAAAAATAATCTCCCGAAAGAAGCCAAATGTAGGCCGGAATAAGCCCGCCTTGGCGGGCGTTTCCGGCAAAGTCAGCCTCCGCGCCTTGGCGGGCGTTTCCGGCAAAGTCAGCCTCCGCGACTTGTCGGAGGTATGCCGGAAACGCCCGTGGACGGGCTTATTCCGGCCTACGGTGCAAGGAAGTTATTTTCGGCCATATCCTAAGGGCGAAAAAAAAAGCAAGATCAAAAGCCAGTGAACAGCAAAACAGAAAGACAGTGATCAGAGCCTCAGTGGTCAGCGGTTCAGGATGGGGGCGACACACACCAAACGGAAACCGAGGTGGTAGACACGGCCGCCCGGATGGGCGCTGAAGCGGTAGGCGGCGCGCGCAAGGACTCGGCCGTCGTGCCAGGAGCCGCCGCGCGCCACACGCCGCGCATTGCCTCTCGTGCCCTTGCGTTCCGGCTGGTCATATTCGTTCAAGCACCACTCCCACACATTGCCGGCCATGTCAAGCACACCATAAGGCGAAGTACCCGCCGGATAAATCCCGACGGCAGTGGTCTGCCCGAGATTCAACGTCCCCGAACTGTCCCAAGTCTCGTTGATATTGGCCCGGCCCGATTGGAAACCGTCCCCCCAAGGGAATTCCCTGCCATCGCTGCCACGCGCCGCCTTTTCCCATTCCTCTTCAGTCGGCAGACGCACGGTCATTCCCTCGGGAATCAGGCCGTGGGCATGTAGTTTGGCCGTTAGCCAGCGGCTGTAGGCCACACCCTCATACCAAGACACGGTTTCGCGGGGCTGGTTGGGACCGTTCCAGCGTCCGCGTTCTGCCCTCACCCTGCCCTCTCCCGACGGGAGAGGGTTTTCTGCCAAGCCTTGCCACCAGCGTCCGTCTGCATAACCGCCATCGTCGATAAAGCATTGGTATTGGCTGTTGGTGACCGGGTAGCGGGCGATTTTGAAGGCGGGCAGGGTTATATCGGTTTTTTTATCGCCATATTGAAACGGCCCTTTGGGTATGTCTACCCAGTCGATATCGGGAAGTGGAAGGCCGGAACAAGCCTGGTAAATCCCCCCTACCCCCCTTTGCAAAAGGGGGGCAGGGGGGATTTCATTAACTCCCACCCCTTGCCGGTCATCCCAACCCAAGCGCCCCAATGCTTTCCACAGATGCGCCCGTTCCGGCGGGTTTAGATGTTGCAAGGCGTGGTCGCAGGCTTGCCGTAATGGGTCGGCGAAACGGTGCGAATTCCAGCCCCGGCCATGCGCCACTTCCAGACAGTCGGCGATCAACAGGGCCGAATTCGGGTCTTGTTGCAGCTTGTGCGGTGCAAGCCACGGCAGCAAGCTTGCCAAGGCATCAAGGGCGGCCTTCGGCGAATCCCTGTCGGCAATGGTGCAAAACAGAAAGGTCAAGGTTCGCCGCCAAGCCGGGGTGGCGGCGTGATGGGTCAGCACTTCGGTCGCGGGCTTGCCGATGCGCTTCAACCGGACGGCGGCGAGGAATTCTTGGAAGCTCAGATGATAGAAGGCAGCCCGCCCGTCCGAGCGGGGCAATAACAAACCAGAGTTGGACAACAGATCCTCCCGCGCTTGCCGGGCATCGGCGGACCCGGTTTCGGTGGTGGGATCGTTGCGCTGATAGTCGGCAAGGTGGCGCAGGATTTCGTCAATATCCACCTCGGCGGCGGGCGTGTTGCGCAATGCCGAAGAATCAAGGCAACCTCCGTCGTTCCTGTTAGCCGCTACGGAACTCGGACTCCGTGGATGGCTAGTATCGGTGGCATCCCTGCAATCTGGATTCCGGCGGTCCATGCCGGAATGACGGCCTAGATGCATCCCCAAAGCCACGGCCTCAAGCCGCCAGCGGGCCTTGTCGCGTTCGTTTTCGGTTAAATAACGCTTGTATAAAACCTGGCCGATGACGGCATCGTAGAGCTTGTAAAAATCCTGCGGCAGCCGCTGGCCTTGGTCATACATCACGCACAGCGCAGTCAACAACATCGGGTTGCGGCGCAACTCGGCGAGGTCTTCGCGTTCTTGCAGATGCACCAGCAAGCCGCCCGCTTTGGCTTCGGCGTTGACCGGGTCGGCGGCGGCATACCAACGGCGTACAAAGGTGTCTTGCAGGGCTTCGGGCAGTTCCAGCAGTTCCGCCACGGTTAGGTTGACCCGGCGGCGGTCGTCATCGCACAGGCCATAGGGCCGGCTGGTCAGCAACACCCGGTTGCCGAGTTTCAACCACTCGGGCAGCGCGTCGGCCAAGCCGGTAATGAGGTTGCGGCGGGGCAGATGGCCTAGTGGCAAGGACTCCGGCACTTCGTCCACGCCGTCCAGAATGAGCAAGGCGCGGCCCGCTTGCAGTTCTTCGTGGAAGGCGGCCCAGGTCAGCCCGCCGGGTTTGGCTTGGTCTAGCCATGCGGCCAGGCTTTGCTCCAATTCGGCACGGGTCCAGTGGCCGTTGCCGCGCAAGCAGCCTTCGTGTCCGGCCCATTCGCGCAAGCGACACAGCAAGGGGAAGCGCCCGCGCAGTTCGCCCGATAGTTTTTCCTCGAATTCTTTGGCTACAGCGATCTTGTGTTCCGGCACCGAGCCGGTCGCCACCACCAAGGCCAGCCAGCGGCAAAACGTGGTCTTGCCCGCGCCGGGCGCGCCGGGGAGATAAAGGGATTCTTCGCCCAAGCGGTGCAACAGCAATGCTTGGCGTTCCTCGCGCACCTCCTCCGGTTTGGCTTTTCCGGATTTTTCGGCTTTCGGTGGGGTGACGGCGGGAACATAAACCTGCCCCAAACGGACATTCTGGCTTTCCCTCAAGTCCAGCCCGAGCAGTTCGACGCTTTCGCAAGTTTGGCGGAGCCAGGCGAGATACAGATCGCGGACTGCCGCGTTGTTTGATGCGCCTTCAGGTTCCGCTGCCATAATTGCAGAAAGCACGCCGGAAGAGAGACTTTCGGGGGAGGTGAAGCTTCCGCAAACATGCTCAAGCATGACATGGTTGCGGAATTTGGCTATTGCCGAGTCAGGGGAAGAAAAGTTGGGGTCTAAGAATTTGAGCTTCCAATCAAACTCAGGGTCAAGCAGGAAAACCAAAGGCTTTTTGCCCAGGCGGACAGCCTCCTCGTATTCCATCTGTGTGATGGAGTGTCGGTCGGGGTTGTCAGCGGGGGGCTGGAAGCCATACCGCCACGCCAAGATCAACACGTAATAGTCGCATTCGGCCACATCCTTTAGGCATTTGTCCTTAGGCCGTTCGTCGGATGCCGCATATTTTTCCATGCATTCGATGACGACACGGGCGCGTTCCAGTGCCTCCTTCACCGCCTTCCGGTGTTCGATGAGGTCAATAAAGGTGGAGGAGAGGTAGACTTTCTTCTTGGTGTCCATGCAGAGTCCGGCAGAGGGGATGTCATATGGCTCGCCAGTATGGCAATAACCTGGCGATATGGCAACGATTGCCCCTTGATGCATGCCATTGGCTTCCGCCAATCCCGTCAATTCGCGCGTGGCGAATCGAGTTCATCCTGAGTGATTATTCAACAAAAGGAAGGCCCGCACCGTAGCCCGGAATAAGCCCGTTCACGGGCGTTTCCGGCATAAGCACTCAGACAAGTGCGGCTTACTTCGCCGGAAACGCCCGCTAGGGCGGGTTTATTCCGGCCTACACATGCAACACAGTTTAATTTTGCGCAACGATGAGGACGGGTGCGGTCCCTGAACTCTTAAGCCCTATCGCACTGGCAGCCCCTGATGACAGGTCGGCTATCCGGCCGCGATGGAACGGGCCTCGGTCGGTGACTCGTGCAATGACAGATTGATGGTTTCTCAGATTGGTGACGAGAACGACCGTTCCCAGTCTCAATGTCCGGTGGGCCAGGGTGTGGTGTGACGGGTTAAACCGCTCACCGCTGGCTGTCCTGCGCCCCGCGAAACCCGGGCCATACCAACTGGCTATGCCTTTCTGTTGGAAGGAGATTCTTTCGAGTCCGCTGGATTGATTCTCGCCATTCAGATTAGTGTCTTCATCGGCGAAGGTGACAGTTGGCACAAATAATGCCATTAGTAATGCTAGTGTTTTCATAAATATACCTCAGTTTTAGAACAATTTCACTCTTGCCCAATATTCGTCGTGACATAGTGGGTCTGGTCTTAGCTGAATTTACTCCTATGGTGGTGGTCAAAAAAAATCGGTGGCAATCTTTGATTCTGGATTCCCAAAAAAACCAAAAGCAAAATTTGTCACAAAGAGCGTCCAATTTAAGGGCTAACATCCCACCCGAAAAAAATAGCCATCCTTGGCTACAACGTTTGTAGCTAGCTCAAAGTAAAATCGGTTGGCGCATCAAATTAAGCGCGTTTACATGGATGACACTTTAGTGGGTAGCGATGAATAAGTAAAATCAGTAATTGTTTTGTTAATCATCAGATATTCTGATGCTCTGATGAATCGGCGCACCCTCTGCGACTGGATCGACAACGCAACAGACAAAGAAAATGACGTTTCATGCTTCTTGGCATAGGTTCAACCGCGACTTATGCCTTATCATTCACACCTTAAAATTGATAAGATCGACTAGAGGCATTGAAGATATGAACGAACATTATGATGTGGTCATCGTCGGTGGCGGCATGGTTGGGGCGACCCTGGGTTGTGGCTTGGGGGGCAGCCCGTTGCGGGTGGCCGTGCTGGAAGATGCGCCACCACCGGCTTTCGGCCCCTCGCAAGCGCATGACCTGCGCGTTTCGGCGGTCAGCATCGCCTCGGCCAACATCCTCAAGACCATTGGTGCCTGGCAGGGCATTGCGTCAAGGCGCTTTTGCCCGTTCCGGCGGATGAGGGTTTGGGAGGACAGGGGCGATGTCGAATTCCGCAGCGAAGACATCAATGAATCCGTGCTGGGCTATATCGTCGAAAACCGTGTTATCCAGTTGGCTTTGCTGGATCGCTTGCAAGCGTTCGACAATGTCGATTTTTTATGCCCGGTGAAAACACAATCCATTGATTACATGGCGGGGCAGTCCAGTGTGCGGCTTGAGGATGGCCGTACCATCACCGGGCGCTTGCTGGTGGCGGCTGACGGCGGGTTTTCCCGAGTGCGCCAAGCGGCCGGCATGGGTGTGCATACTTGGGATTATGCGCAACACGCCTTGGTGTTGACGGTTGAGACCGGCTACGCCCAACAGGACATCACTTGGCAGAAGTTCACCCCCACCGGGCCACTGGCCTTCCTGCCTTTGGACGGGACCAATGCGTCCTTGGTCTGGTATAACACACCGGAAGAGGTCAAGCGCTTGAAAGCCCTGCCGGACGAAGAATTATTGCAAGCCCTGCTGGCGACGTTTCCGCCGGTTTTAGGCGAAATCACCCGGATTGTTTCGCGTGGAAGTTTCCCGCTCCGTCGCCAACATGCCCAAAGCTATGTCAAAGAGGGCGTGGCGCTCATCGGCGATGCCGCACACATGATTCATCCGCTGGCGGGCCAAGGCGTCAACATCGGCTTGCTAGATGCCGCCGCGCTGGCGCAGGTGTTGGTTGCCGCGAAAAAAGGCTCAAAGGATCTCGGCGCGGCCCCCGTTTTGCAGGAATATGAAAAGATGCGCCGCCAGAACAATCTGCTGATGATGACGGGCATGGACATGTTCTACCGCGTCTTCGGCAATTCCCAACTGCCGCTGAAACTGCTCCGCAACATTGGCTTGGGGTTGGCCGAACGCATTGCGCCGGCAAAGAAGCTGGCGATGAAATACGCGATGGGCTTGGGTGGGCAATTGCCGAGGTTGGCGAGGGGCGAGACGATTGTGAGGTGACTGATGCGACGCACTGATTAAGATTTCGTCATCGGTAAGAGGTCTCTTGACCCACTGGCTTATTCATCGTTCCAACGCCCTGCGCTCATCGTTATACACAAGTCCCGCTGACCCGAAAACGCCGTCATTCCGGCATGGATTCCGGAATCCAGAGCCTAAGGACGGTAACTTGCCGCTTGCACAAGTGCTTGATTCAGTTAAGTTGCCAGCCCCTAGGTTCACATCCTTGTGACTGGATTCCGGCATCCATGCCGGAATGACGGGCATCTTACACTTGTGTATAACGGCGAGCGCCCTGCGTGGGGACGCAGACGGTTTGGGAACCCCAAGCACCAGCTTGGGTATGGGGGATGGGGTTCCGCCGACCCAATGCCCAAGCTGGTGCTTGGGGTTCCCAGGTGGCGGTAAGGTGGTCTCCCAGGCTAGGGCTTGAGGTTCCCCCGATGTCGTAGGCCGGCAACCCTTTGCCAACGCCTGCAATGCACTAAGCTTTAACCCTTTGAAGAATCTACGCCATTTCCGCCAACTGCTCCAGCAATGCCGTTTGGGCGCGGATTGCCAGTTCGCCTGGCTTGGGGGTGGCACGGAAATAGGTCCCATCCGCTTGCAACAGCCACGCTTGGGTGTTGTCTTTCACATAAATCTCCAAATCGCCACGGATTCTATCGGCTAGCTTTTTGTTTTCAACCGGGAAGCAGCTTTCCACGCGGCGGAACATGTTGCGTTTCATAAAATCGGCGCTGGCGCAAAACACTTCTGGTTCACCGCCATTTTCAAACCAGAAGACCCGGCTGTGTTCAAGGAAGCGCCCGATGATGGAGCGCACCTGGATATTTTCCGAAACCCCCGGAACACCAGGCCGCAGACAACAGATGCCGCGCACGATCAATACGATCTTCACCCCGGCCATGGAGGCGCTGTAAAGGGCGCGAATCAATTGGGGTTCGTTGACCGAGTTGACTTTGATGATGATCCGCGCAGGCAGCCCTTTTTTGGCATGCTCGGTTTCCCGCCCGATTTTCTTGATCAGCGCGGTATGCAGGGTGAACGGTGATTGCAGCAGCTTGTCCAGCCGGCTCATTTTCCCCAAGCTGGTCAGTTGCACAAATACCCGGCGCACATCCTCGCCCAACTCTTTGTCGCTGCTGAACAAGCTGTAATCGGTGTAAAGCCTTGCGGTTTTCGAATGATAGTTGCCCGTGCCAAGATGGGTGTAATAGCGCAGTTGCTTGCCCTCGCGACGCAGGATCAACATCATCTTGGCGTGGGTCTTGTAGCCGACAATGCCGTACACCACTTGCACCCCGGCCTCCTGCAGGCGGTGGGCCTGGGATATGTTGGCCTTTTCATCAAAGCGGGCCAATAGCTCCACCACCACCATGACTTCTTTTCCCTCGCGTGCCGCCCTGATCAAAGCTTCGACGATAGGCGAGTTTGACCCCATGCGGTAAAGCGTCTGTTTGATGGCGACCACATGCGGGTCGTCCGCCGCCTGCCGAATCAGTTCAATCACCGGGCCAAACGATTCGTAAGGCTGATGCAACAATATGTCTTGCTTGCGCATGACTTCGAAAATATCGTCCTTGTAGCCGGCGAATTGCCGGGGCAAGCCTGCGACAAACTGCGGGTATTTCAGGTCGGGGCGGTCGATGAGGTCGTAAACCTCGCGGGATCGGTTTAGGTTTACCGGGCCGTGGACTTTATACAGGCGGTCCTCGGTCAGGCCGAACTGGGAAAGCAAAAATCCGATTAATTTATCGGGGCAGTTGTCGGTCACTTCCAAGCGCACCTCATCGCCGTAGTTACGGCTGGTCAGCTCCCCTTCCACCGCATGTAACAAATCGTCTATTTCCTCCTCGTCCAAATACATGTCGCTGTTGCGGGTGACACGGAACTGGTTGCAGGCGCGAATTTTCATCCCATGAAACAAATGGTCGGCGAAAGCATGGATGATGGAGGAGAGAAACACAAAATCGTGCGGGCCGCTATCGGTTTCGCCATGCGGCAATTGGATGATTCGCGGCAGTGCGCGTGGCGCTTGGAGGATTGCCAGCTCAAGGTCACGCCCGAAGGCATCCTTACCGGATAGGGAAATGATGAAATTCAAGCTCTTGTTGAGAATGCGAGGAAAGGGATGTGCTGGGTCCAAACCCATCGGGCTTAAGATGGGCAGCAGTTCCTCTTCAAAATAAATCTTCAGCCAAGCCCGCTGGGAATCATTCCACTCGGTACGGCGGATGAAGCGGATGTTTTGCTCCACCAAGCTAGGCAGCATGACTTCATTCAACACCCGGTATTGCTCCGCCACCAATTCATGGGCGCGTTGGTTGATGGCGGCCAATGCTTCGCCTGGACTCAGGCTATCCGGCTCGTTGCGGGCCGCGCCCAATTCGGCCATCTGGATCAAGCCGGCGACTCGAACCTCAAAAAACTCATCCAGATTCGAGCAGGAAATGCAAAGGAAATTGAGCCGTTCCAACAGCGGCGTCCCTTTGTCCTTGGCTTGCTCCAACACTCGCCAATTAAATTCGAGCAGGCTCAATTCGCGATTCAGGTAAAGCCTCGGGTCGTCCAGGTCGACTTCGCCGGTCTTGTTGGACTCTTCTGCCATAGGCTGATTGCCTTTGGCCTGCAACTGCATGGCGCTGTTGTCCTTTTCCATATCGCCGACGAGATGCTTGGCAGCTCGGATCATCCGCTCCGCTTTCTGTGCGGAAAAGCCTGGAATCTTTTGCAACTGCTCCATGTCGGCAACGGCCAATTCCTCAACAGAAAAAATGCCATGTTCGGCCAAGATGGTACGCGCCGATTTGCTGATGCCTTTAACATTGCCGATAATCAAATTTGCTTTCCCCAGTGCTTGGTCAGTCATATAAATTAATAGGATGTTTACGATTGTTTAAATAAATGGAGATATTCGCCGTATCCGGCTTCCTCCATTTCTTCTTTTGGAATGAATCTCAGCGCAGCCGAATTGATGCAATAGCGTTTTCCGCCAGGGACCGGGCCGTCTGCAAACACATGGCCGAGATGGGAATCGGCCTGTTGGCTGCGGACCTCGGTGCGGATCATGAAATGGGTGAAATCCCGCTTCTCAACGACATTTTCCGGTTCCAGCGGGCTATGAAAACTGGGCCACCCCGTGCCGGAATCGAATTTGTCCAAGGAACTGAACAACGGTTCGCCAGAAACCGCATCCACATAAATGCCTGCATGGTGGTTATCCCAATAGGCGTTGTGGAAAGGCGGTTCGGTACCGCAGCGTTGGGTCACCTCAAATTGCTCCTCATCCAGTCTTTTCTTCAGCGTTTGCTCGTCGGGTTTGACAAATTTCAATTCACTCCAAGACATCACAGTACCTCTCACGGGATAGATGGTGGAAAATCCGGGCTAGGCAAAAAAAGCCGATTCATTTTCCCCGCCCGTTTTCATTGGAAGAGAACTTCCCTCCCTAGCTTGAGAGTGTTAGGATGGGCAAGTGGATTTCACGGGTGCGCCTCAGCCGGAACTGCCGTTTATACGGCTTATCTTTAAATTTTTCCTATTGTACTTAATTTGCGAGTGGAAGGCTTGAATACGTCCCCAGAGGGAGGCATTCAGGGAATTTGCGTTTCCTCGCTATCACCCTTACCTAGGCTGTCAACCCATCTGACCTTGATTCTGTCGCCCGGCTTGGCATCCCTCAGCCGGAATGAAAGATAGGGGTCGCGTGACACTGCCGTGCCAAACTGGCAACTTGCGACAAGCTTGCCATTATGTTCTATTTTGACTTCCTGGATGTAATGGGCGGGGATGATTTCACCGCTGTCTTTATCCTGTCTGCGCCCGGTTTCCATGGGGTGGTCGATTAGGATGCGCAGCAAGAAGGCAGATTCCAGGGGCTTTATCTTTATTTTTATATTTGACATGTCACTCCCATTTGGGGTTGAATCCAAGACGTGTTGATTTAAACCCACCCGGAAGTTAAAGACAATGACTCATTCAAGAAGATCATTCCTAAATGCCATGCTCGCACTTTTTTTATCCGGTTTTTCTGATTTGGGCTGGCCCCGGGCAACCGCCCCAAAAGCTGCAAGTGCCGGCAAACTGGCTGCTGCCATGGAACAGGAATCGGGTGGGCAAAACCCGTCCGCAAGCGATCTTATCAAGCTTGAAGCACCCGACATAGCCGAGGACGGGGCAATTGTGCCGGTCACCATCGAAAGCGAACTCGCCAACGTGGAAACGATATGGGTGTTTGTGGAAAAAAACCCCACCCCGTTGGCGGCCCGTTTCGACTTGGACAAAAGCTTGGGCCCCTTCGTATCCCTACGCATCAAGATGAACGAAAGCTGCGATATCATCGCCATGGTTAAATCGGAAGAGGGTTATTTCAGCGCCAGGAAAAAGGTCCGGGTGGTCGTTGGGGGATGTGGATAATCCAAGGCAAGCACCAAACCACCTGCCATCGCGAGAACCTAACGCCACCTCGCCGAAATGCCCACGCTGATACTGCTTCCTTACCCAAAGAATCCCGCCATGACGAAACACCCCTTCCACTTATTCAAGCCGCTCGCCGCCTTGCCTCTGCTCTTGACTTGCAATGCCACTCTGGCGGGCGAGGTGACGGTCTATGCTGCGGCCAGCCTGCTCTGCACCGGGCAAACCGAATCGGTGCCGGTGGGCATCTACGCCAAAGAAACCTTGGTCAAGCTGGGTTGGTGGGATGCCATCAAAGGGCGGGTGGTGGGCACCGATGATGTACGCGCCGCACTGGATTTGGCCGGGCGGGGGGAATGCATTGGCATCGTCTACGCAACGGATGCAAGAATCAGCAATAAGGTGGAAACCGTCGCCCGTTTTCCCGACGGACTCCACGCCCCTATCATTTATCCTGCGGCTTTAGTGACTCAATCGGGCGAGGCAAAGGCATTTTTTGACTATCTACAAAGCTCAGGCAAGCTATTTGCCGGATATGGGTTCAAGCTATTGAAGTAAGATGGCAAATGGAACCTTTGAACATGACTTTAACCCCCGAAGAAATCTCCGCCCTGTGTCTTTCCGCCAAAGTCTCCGCCTGGGCGACCTTGTTGAGTTGCCCTTTGGCAATTGCGATGGGTTGGGTGCTGGCACGGAAACAATTTTTCGGCAAACCTTTGGTCGATGCGCTGTTTCATCTTCCGCTGGTGCTGCCGCCCCCGGTGCCGGGTTATCTGTTGCTGATGTCTTTCGGCAATCAAGGTGGAATGGGGCGCTGGCTAAACGAGCATTGGGGTTTTTCCTTCGCATTCAACTGGAAAGGCGCAGCTTTGGCGGCGGCGGTGATGTCCTTCCCGTTGATGCTTGGCCCGGTGCGTTTGTCTTTCAAACTGATCGGTTCACAACTGGAAGACGCCGCCCGCACTCTGGGGGCCAATCCCTGGTCGGTTTTTTTCACCGTCACCCTGCCTTTGGCCTTACCGGGCATATTGTCCGGTACGCTGCTCGCATTTAGCCGTAGCTTGGGCGAGTTCGGCGCGACCATCACCTTTGTCGGCAATATCGAAGGCGAGACCCGCACCCTGCCCCTTGCCATTTACACCGCGAAGAACCTGCCCGATGGGGAGGATATGGCACTGCGCCTAATCATACTGTCTCTAGCTCTGGCCTTTGGAGCCTTGTTGGCGAACGATTGGTTGGCACGGCACATTGAGCGCCGGTTGGGCATGAAATAAAACCGTGCTTGACCTAAACATCGACATCCGGCTGCAACGCGGAAGTTTCCCGGTGGAAATGGCGGTTCGCATTACCGAGCCGGTCAGCGGGGTGTTCGGCCATTCGGGTTCGGGGAAGACCACCCTGTTGCATTGCATCGCCGGCTTGGTGAAGCCCGACAGCGGTCATATGAAGTTAAATGGCGAAATCTTTTTCGATGTCGCCAAGAAACAATTCACCCCGCCGCATAAACGGCATATTGGCTTGGTGTTTCAAGACGCGCAATTGTTCCCGCATCTGTCGGTGCTAAACAATCTGCTGTATGGCTATCGAAGGCTTAAGCCCGTTCAACGCCGCTTCGAACTGGGTCCGGTGGTGGAGTTGCTGGAGATTGGCCCGCTGTTGGATCGCCGCCCAGGTCAATTGTCTGGCGGGGAGAAGCAGCGCGTCGCCTTGGGCCGGGCTTTGCTGTATAGCCCGCAATTGCTGCTGCTCGACGAACCCTTGGCGGCATTGGACGGGCGGCTGAAAAGGCAAATCCTGCCCTTCTTGCGCCGCGTCCGCGATGTGGGGATTCCCATGCTGTACGTCAGCCATGCTTTGGATGAAATCCTTTACCTCACCCAAACGGTGACGCTGGTCGATCATGGCCGGATAGTAGGCCACGGTTCCTGCCTGGACGCACTGACCCAGGCAGACTCCACCGAACTCGCCGACGGCCTGGATCTGCGCAATGTGTGGGAAGTCACTATTTTGGAAAATAACCGGCAACACGGGTTCAGCGTCGCGGCATTGGGAAAACAGCGCATAATCCTTCCGCCCGCCCCTGCCAGCGAGGGAAAAACAGCCATCGTCAGTGTCCGTGCGGCGCAAATCGCCTTGTCCAGGCAACGCATTGAAGGCATTACCATCCAAAACCAACTGCCGGGGAGGATATTGCGCATTGTTTCACGCCGCCACGGCGCACTGGTCGAAATCGACGCGGGCGTGGTGGTTGTCGCGGAAGTCAACGGCAAGACGGTGGGGGATCTGAATCTGCGCGAGGGCGATGGTGTCTATTGCTTGATCAAGGCGCAGTCGGTGGAATACCCGGATGGTTAGGGGAAAGGGAATAAAAAGCAGGGATGGGTTCCGAACCCGCCCCTACGTCTTAATCCCTTCTTAATGTGATTGACAACCCGCCTACTGAGGTGGCCTTACGGGGTTTTGTTGTCCCTGCTGGAAAGCATTATTGACGGCTTGTTGGTGTCTGCCATAAGCAAACCCCCCCAAGCCACCGACACCCGCGCCTATCGCCGCCCCCATGCCGGCGTTGCCCGCGAGGGCACCGATCAAGGCACCGCCCGCGGCACCGCCCAACGCACCCGTCGCCGTGCGTTGCTGGGTATCGGACATTCCCGCGCAGCCTCCGAAGACCAGCACCGCGAAGATAACCACCGATGATTTAAACGCTTTATTTGAATTTGACTTTTTCATGACATGCACCTTTTTTTTTGAGATTCGGTCTTATCCGGCAGCTTATTTCGTCTTTGCCTTGCAAGGATAGGTATCGACCAAGAACTTGGTGACCACATCGCCCACCGTATCCTTATCATATTCAGGGTGTGCCTTGGAATAACGCACATATTCGCCAATGACCTGGTTGCGGGTGGCCGTCTCAGGAATGCAGAACACGGGCGAAAAGTCCTTCCCTTCCTTCAGTGCATCATGATAGCGGGCGAAACCCACCCCAAAGCCATGGCAGAAGTGGATGGCCGCGACATAATTCGCATCACTCGGCTGCGCTGAACACAGCGCGACGAGGTCGGCATTATTGCGTATTTCAAAAATAATCGGTTCCACAGCCCACGCAGGGTTGGCAAAGATAGGCACTGCGACCAACAGGCCATAAAAACAGAAAGAACGTATCAATTTCATCAGCGCATTCCTCTTAAGTTGTGTAAAGGGTTGGATTATGACTTTCACCAATGCTTACCCGCCGCCGTTCCTGTCAAGGGTGAACCGTCTCGGTTTTCCTCGCTATTCACCGGAAAGAAACCCGGCGGGGACTTCTTCCAATGATAACCAATTTTGGCTAGTTTGTAACCCGTATCGAACAGAAGATTCATCACCCTGTTGTCAAACTCGTCTTCCCGGTTGGTGTCCAAGGCATCGGGAATAAATGCCAAGTTGAAATCAAGATTGTCCCGCTGGGTGGTGGCAAAAATGCGGAACAGATCACCGCTGCCTTGAGCTTTGATCAAAGAAGACACGGAGCGAGGGCCGATGGCACCTAGCCGAGGCCTCACCTCCTGCCAGTCGGGCTTGATTTGGGTGTTGCGGATGATGTAAACGCGAGCCCTGCGGCTTGGAGGTTTGTTGGGGTCTGTCCGAAACTTCATTGGGTCCAGCATTGGGCCGTAGAGGAACACTTGGTTGGTCACCCCGCCATCGACATGCATTTCATCAAAGCGCTGGCCGCTGACTTCGACAGGAAAATAAACGGGAGGGAATGCCACCGGCACGGCGGCGGAGGCAATCATCACTTGGCGAAACAGCTCAAGCGCCAGCGGATGGCCTGAAGCGGCGATGGCACCCATGTTCCAAACCACGGGCCTTTGGGCATCAAGCGCCGTCGTGCTGATATAAAGCCTACGGCCTTTCAAATGCTCGGCTGCCACATCCTTCAACATCTGTTCATCGACAATCTTGGCGGTAAGATTGGCCAGCGGATCATTCAGGCCGATGGCATCCGAAAAGAATATCGCGAGCAGCGATTTCATCATAAAGATGTCCTTGCCCGTGATCGTCGTGTACACCTCTTTCAACTTCCCGTCATAGGCGGCACCAAGGAAAGCGAAGGGGGCCGTCAACGCACCCGTGCTAACACCGGTGACCAGCTTGAAACTGGGACGTGTGCCGGATGTGGTCCAACCACATAATAATCCAGCCCCGAAGGCCCCGTCACCGCCACCACCCGAAATCGCCAATATATTGACCGTACCCCCTTCCTCGTATAGGCCACTGCGCTTTTCCTGTGCCTTGGAATCAATCGCGTCCTTTTGGAAAACCGGGCTGAACTCGTCACCCCAAGCCCGCACTCCGGGCATGCCCGATATCTGCACCATGGATTCATACTTGCGCGGGGGCGGGGAATGCAATCTCAGCGCGGCGCATCCCAACAGCAAAGTGACTATTACAAAAACAATGCCGAGCTTGACTATCCGCATAGTTTCGCGAGTTTCCATCCCGGTAGGCCGGGTTCTATTGATCATCGTTTTTTCTCCGTTTATGCCCAGTTTATCCCCGTCCTATGGAGTAATAATCAAAACCCTCCGCCGCCATCCTGGCCGGGTCATACAAGTTGCGGCCATCGAAGATTGCCGGATGGGACAGCGTTGCTTTGATTTTCGCAAAATCCGGGCTCCTGAACAAATTCCATTCGGTCACAATCGCCAATCCATCGGCATCCTGCAAAGCCGAGTCTGGACTATCGCATAGCGTCAAATCCGGGCGTTCCCCATAAAGACGCTGGGCTTCACTCATAGCCACTGGATCAAAAGCGCGGACTGACGCTCCATCCGCCCACAAAGCCTCCATCAATACCCTGCTCGGCGCGTCGCGCATGTCGTCGGTGTTCGGCTTGAACGCCAAGCCCCAAAGGGCGATGGTTTTGCCATTTAGGTTTCCGCCAAAATAAGACCTTATTTTTTCAAACAGAAGCATTTTCTGCCGGTTATTGACGCCCTCAACCGCTTGCAACAATTCCGCCGCATAACCCACATCCCTGGCGGTGCGCTCCAACGCCTTGACATCCTTGGGGAAGCAGGAACCGCCGTAGCCGCATCCGGGATAGATGAAATGATAGCCAATGCGCGGATCGGAACCGATGCCGATGCGTACTTTCTCAATATCCGCGCCCAGTCGTTCGGCCAAATTGGCCAGTTCGTTCATAAAGCTAATCTTGGTGGCGAGCATCGCATTGGCAGCGTACTTGGTCAACTCGGCGGAGCGGATGTCAATGCAGATCATCCGGTCATGGCTGCGGTTGAACGGCGCGTAAAGGGCGCGCAATAATTCGGTCGTCCTGGGGTTGTCGGTGCCGACCACAATACGGTCGGGCTTCATAAAGTCATCAATGGCCGCCCCTTCCTTGAGGAATTCTGGATTGGAGACGACATCGAATTCCACGGCACTGCCCCACTCCTTTTGCGCCGCGAATAGGGTCTCGCGGACTTTATCGGCAGTGCCCACCGGGACGGTTGACTTGTTGACGACGACCCGGTATTCCTTCAATCTTTGGCCGATGCTACGAGCCACCGCCAACACATATTGCAAATCGGCGGAACCATCCTCGTCAGGAGGTGTGCCAACGGCGATGAATTGGAATAAGCCATGCTCGACCGCCTTATCAATGTCCGTGGTGAATTGAAGACG
>Ga0268283_1000604_pt1 | contig 21805 bp, 13 predicted proteins | sample saktaG_13_FD_190140 | JGI IMG/M metagenome (GOLD analysis project Ga0268283, IMG submission 190140) | Saline water microbial communities from Sakinaw Lake, British Columbia, Canada - sak_2013_06_06_36m | ecosystem: Environmental > Aquatic > Non-marine Saline and Alkaline > Saline ... | reverse complement strand
CCACGAGACCCTGATTGCCAGCATCGTCGAGCGCCTCTGGCCCATGGGTGATTCGACTGTTTTTATTCCGGGCCATGGACCGGAGAGCACGTTTGGGCGGGAGCGCAAGAGCAATCCGTATGTGGGGGGGACTTGAGGGTGTCCAAACGGTTTGATGATGCAGGCGCGCTATTCAAGCCCTTCTGGCGTGACGTCAACGGCTTTCGGGAATTTAACCGGGAAGCAGAGGCCAGCCATGCTGAAAACCGATGGCCATTGGTGAAATCCATGGCGATTGACGCGCGCTTCACGCTGCCGGCACTCTCGAGGCGTCAAAAACAGGGATGGCTCGAACAGGAAACGAGTGAGCGTCCAGGCCATGGCACGGACAGCGCATTGAGCCGGGTTTTCAGGCGAATCGAGCGCGCTGCAAGCCCAGGTCAAAAGGCAAAGTGGTGATTCTTCACCCTGATCAGCTGAACTGCTAGGAACAGTATGAGCGTTATCGTTGTTGCGTCAATGAAGGGCGGGGTCGGAAAAACTTCTGTGACCGCCAATCTGGCCGTTGCCATGGCAGCCGAGCTTGGTGCCGGTCGGGTCTCGGCAATCGATCTTGATCCACAAAACGCCTTGCGTCTACACCTGGGTATCGAGGCATTGGAAGGCCAGAGCATTTGCAAGCAGGCTTTGCGACGCAGGAGTTGGCAGTCTGCGATGGTAGACAGCCCGTTCGGCGTGGTTTGCCTTCCCTATGGGCTTGTCAGTGAATCCGAACGCGAGGCATTTGAAGACCTGTTGGTGGAAGAGCCCGATTGGTTGGAACGCCAGTTGGCACAGACCGGCCTTGGGGACGATGATCTGGTGTTGATTGACATGCCGCCCGGACCCTCCGCGTACCTGAATCAAGGCTTTGCCTGTGCCGATCTGATCCTGATTGTGTTGCTTGCGGATGCGGCGTCGTACTCGACCATTGTTGCGATGGAAACCTGGATTGAGCAGATTGCTGTGCAGCGTCCGGGAGTCCAGAGCGTTTACCTTTTGAACCAGACAGATGAATCGGTGCGTCTGAACCGTGATATCGGGGAAGTGCTGCAGCAACGTCTTGGCAAACGTTTGTTGCCAGTGGGAATTCACCGGGATGAAGCGGTTTGTGAGGCGTTGGCGTTTTTGCAACCGGTGTTGTCCTACGATCCGCGCTGCCAGGCGACGCACGATTTTCAGCGACTTGCCGCATACCTGACCGGTCAGGCCGATCGATGAGTGCACGCTCCATCTTGATGCGCTGGCGAAAGCATTGGAGCTTTGGGGCGCGTTCTTTGCTCAATCCGCGCTATTTGTATGGCCTTGTCAATGAATCAGGCAACCGACTGGTGAATTGGTCGGCGTGGTCGACGCCGGGTGTGGCGGGGGCGTTTGCTGTTGTCTGTCTGGTCCTGTTCGGTGTGCTGATCACTATTCCGTTTTCGCGCGACGAGCAACTTGTGTTTTCTTTGGTTATAGTTTCAGTCGCCTTGTACATGCGTCGCTACGTTGGGACGTTGGTGACCCTGGTGCTTGTCAGTCTTTCAGTGCTGGCATCGACGCGTTACTTGTATTGGCGCTGCATCACGAGTTTGCAAATTGAACAGAGCGTTGACCTGCTGCTCGGTTTGGCCTTGTTGGCGGCCGAGTTGTATGCCTGGATCATTTTGATTGTCGGCTATTTCCAGACAGCCTGGCCGCTGAAGCGCAAGCCCGTGCCGATGCCACAGGACTTGTCCATGTGGCCGACGGTAGATGTCTTTATTCCGACCTACAACGAACCCCTCTCTGTTGTTATGCCTACGGTGATTGCGGCACTCGCCATGGACTGGCCGCGCGACAAGATCAAGGTCTACCTTCTTGATGATGGGCGACGCAACGAGTTTCGGGACTTTGCTGCCTCGCTGGAAGTGAACTATTTGACGCGTTCCAACAACCTGCATGCCAAAGCGGGAAATATCAATTCGGCATTGCCGGAGACGGATGGAGAATTGATTGCGATTTTCGATTGTGATCACATTCCTACGCGAACGTTCTTGCAGGCCACGGTTGGCCTGTTCTTGCAGGACAGCGCACTTGCCATGGTGCAGACGCCACACCATTTCCTGTCGCCCGACCCCTTTGAGCGCAATCTGCAGTTGTTCCGGCTTATGCCCAATGAAGGCGAGTTGTTTTATGGACTGGTGCAGGATGGCAATGACCTGTGGAACGCAACCTTCTTCTGTGGTTCCTGCGCGGTGTTACGGCGCACCATGCTGCTGGAGGTTGGCGGTGTGGCCACCGAGACGGTGACAGAGGATGCGCACACTGCACTGAAGCTGCACCGATTGGGATACAGCACGGCCTACTTGGGAGTGACCCAGGCGGCCGGACTGGCCACCGAGAGTTTGTCGGCGCATGTGCGCCAGCGGATCCGCTGGGCACGTGGTATGGCGCAGATTTTCAGAATTGACAATCCGCTGCTGGGCAAGGGCCTGCGCTGGCCGCAGCGCCTATGCTATTTGAACGCCATGCTGCACTTCTTCTACGGGTTGCCACGGATCATCTTTCTCACGGCGCCGCTGTCCTATCTGTTCTTCGAAGCGCACATCATTCAGGCGTCGGCCGATTTGATTGCGGTCTATGCCTTGCCCCACCTGACGCACGCCAATATTGCCAACTCCAGAATGCAAGGGAAGCACCGCCACACGTTCTGGGCGGAAGTCTACGAAACTGCGTTGGCCTGGTACATCATGGTGCCAACGACGCTGGCAATGATCAATCCGAAATTTGGCCAGTTCAATGTCACAGGCAAGGGCGGCCAGGTTGAGCAAGAGTATTTCGACTGGAAGACTTCAATGCCCTATATTGTCATCCTGGTATTGAACATTGCTGGCCTCGTCGTCGGCATCGGCCGCTTGTTCTGGTGGAACAGCCATGAATTCGGCACCGTCTTGTTCAATTTGATGTGGACCGCCTATAACCTGACGATTCTCGCAGCCACCCTGTCCGTCGCGCTGGAGGCACGACAGATCAGGCGCCACTGGCGGGTTCAAATCGATTTGCCGGCAATGATCAGGTTACCCAATGGGCGCACCGTCGCCTGCGAAGTGGACGATTTTTCCGAAGGCGGTCTGGCTATCAAACTGCCGACGGAAGTGGCCCTTGAGAAGGGCAGCATGGTCAGAATATCCTTGTTCCGGGGTGAGCGGGAGTTCGCCATTCCGGCCGCGATCGTATTTAATCAGGGACTGGTGATGCGGGCACGGTTTGAAAATATGAACCTTGACGACTACCGTTCACTCGTTGCTGCGACCTTTTCGCGGGCCGATGCGTGGCAAGACTGGTTGCCTGAACGTGACATCGATCGCCCTCTGCAAGGTATCCGGGAAGTGCTTGGTGTCGGTATCGAAGGTTTGACTCGTCTTGTCAAGCGAATTGCCCTGAGTCGGCAGTGGAGGCGGTTGCCAGTATGGAAAAAATGAAATTTGATGTCATGCCACAAATCTTGCGTTATCTACCTTCAAAGCTGAGTTCGGCGACGGCGCTGCTGCTCCTGCTCGGTGTGTTGATCAGCGCACCGATCCAAGCCAAATCACCCAAGGCGGTCACCCCGGAGGCATCCGGGCAACGAATCGCCTCGTATAGCTTCAAACAATTGGGTGCCTCGACACCGATCCGATTGCGCGGTGTTGATGGGTCCATCGCGCTGCCTTTTGCGATTCGCTCCGATGAGGTGGTGGCCTCGGCGAAGTTGAAGTTTGACTATTCCTACTCGCCTGCTTTGCTCGCTGAGTTGAGTCATCTCAAGGTGATGCTCAATGATGAAGTGATTGCTGTGCTGCCGCTGCCTCGTGAGAAGGGCTTGCCCAACCGGCGTGAGATAGATCTCGATCCGCGCTTCTTCACAGACTACAACAAGCTTCAGTTCCGGCTGATCGGGCATTACACCTACAAATGCGAAGACCCCCTGCACAGTTCGCTATGGCTTGAACTGAGCAACCTTGGGCGGCTTGAGTTGACGCTGGCGCCCCTGGCACTGACAAACGATCTGAAGTATTTGCCGCTGCCATTTTTTGAAAAGCGTGACAACGCCACGCTCAAATTGCCCTTCGTTTTTGTTGCTGCACCGTCTTTCGGAACACTCAAGGCGGCTGGCGTACTGGCATCCTGGTTTGGCAGTCTTGCCAGTTATCGTGGCGCACGCTTCCCAACCTTCCTGAATGCTTTGCCAGAGGGAAATGCAGTCGTGTTTCTCGACGGCAGTGAAAAAATGGGCGGCCTGAGCAGCACATCGGGCACAACGGTGTCGATCGAGCCCCATCCGAACAACCCGAACGCCAAGTTATTGCTGATTTCTGGTGATGGCGAACAAGACTTGATGCGTGCCGTCAGGTCCATCGTACTTGGCAACGGAACGCTTAGTGGACAGCGCGTCGTGGTCACGCAGGACGTGGAGCCACCGCCGCGCAAGCCGTACGATGCGCCGGCCTGGGTGCCGACCGATCGACCGGTACGGTTCGCCGAATTGACTCAACCCGAAGAGCTTCAGGTGCAGGGATTCTTCCCCGGTGTGATACCGATCAATTTTCGCAATGCTCCGGACCTGTTTACGTGGCGCAGTCCAGGCGTTCCGGTTGAATTGAAGTATCGTTTTACGGCCTTGCCGCTGAGCAAGAAATCGACTCTCAACATCGGCATCAATGGCGAGTTCGTTCGTGCACTGGTACTTGATGAGTCGAACAAGAAGTCGGCGAGCAAGGACCTGCTGAAAGTGCCCTTCTTCGACAAAGTGCCCAGCTACCGGGAAGACCGTGTCTTTGTCCCGCTGCATCGGGTCGATGGTCGCAGCCAACTGCAGTTCCAGTACTATTTTGATCTGGTCAAGGAGGGTGAATGTCGCGACTCACTGACCGATAATTTGCGCGGCGCGATAGACCCGGAGTCGACCTTCGATCTAAGCAGCTTTCCGCATTACAGCGCCTTGCCGGACTTGGCCTTTTTCAGAAATATTGGTTTTCCGTTCACACGCATGGCAGATCTCTCGGAGACTGCGGTGGTGATGCCGGAACAACCCGCGGCGCCGGAAATTGGAGCCTATTTGATGCTGATGGGGCGAATGGGCGAGGCTACTGGTTATCCCGCCTTGCGTCATGCGCTGGTAGCGCCCCCTGAATTGGACAAGGTGGCGCAGCGTGATTTGATCGTCATTGGTTCGGCAAAAGACCAGCATCTGATGACCAAGTGGGCTGACCGTTTGCCCTTGATGCAAGTCGACGGCGAGCACCGCGTTCGCGAGCCAGACATATTCCGGCGCACAATTTTTCGCTGGGAAGAGGAGGACATTCAGGTCACGCCGCGCCCCGCGGGCAGCTTGAAATTGCAGGGGGGTAGTTTGACAAGCCTGATGGCATTTGAGTCACCTTTGCAGTCTGGACGCAGTGTTGTCCTGTTGTACGCAGACAGAGCGGTCGACCTGGGGAAGATTGGCGACATTCTGCTGGACCCGGATCGAGTCAAGAGTGTGCAGGGCGATTTTGTGGTCGTTGATGAAAAGGGTGACCGGTACGCCAAAGTCGGCGAGACCTATTATCTTGGTTCGTTGCCCATGAGCATCCACTTGCGTTGGGCCTTTTCTAACCATCCGGTGCTGGTCAGTTTGCTCGGCGTTCTGATTTGCATTCTGTTAGCGACGATCGCCTTTCGCGCCTTGCGAGAGGTTGCGGCCAAACGCATGCAGAGGCATCTTGAGTAGCGTGAGGCGCCCATGGGTGCCGGGAAATCGTTGGTTTTGATGCGCTCACGTCGACACTTCCTGGAGTCAGTCGTGGCGCTGGCGTTGACGTCACCCCGCATGGCACGTGCCGAGAACTGCGATGGTTGGGCGGACTGGATCATTTTCAGAGACAAGTTTGTTCAGGCTGATGGACGTGTTGTCGACTTTTCGGCGGATGCTCAGAGCACTTCGGAAAGCCAGGCTTATGCCATGTTTTTCGCGCTGGTGGCCAACGATAGGCCGACCTTTGATCGATTGCTGGCTTGGACGCGGGCGAATCTGGCGCAGGGCGACCTGTCGGCACGCCTGATGGCCTGGAAGTGGGGCAGGCGGCCCGATGGAAGCTGGGGCGTCATCGACAACAATGCGGCGGGCGACGCCGACCTCTGGCTGGCCTATGTGCTTTTTCAGGCCGCCCGGCGCTGGCGTGACAGCAGCCTGCTGGCAGCTGCCGAATTGATGCAGGCGCGCATTGAAAAGGAACTGGTCGTGGAGGTCGCCGGAGTTGGCCCGGTGCTGCTGCCGGGACCGCAGGGTTTTGTCTTGAAATCGGGTGGCTGGAAGCTCAACCCAAGCTATCTGCCCTTGCCGGTCTTGCGCGGATTGGCGACCGAAGTCCCGACCGGCGTCTGGGCGGCACTGGTGACAACGACGGTCAGCATGATCGAGTCGGTTACACCTCACTATCTGGTCCCTGACTGGGTTGCCGTACGGCCCGAACGCGGCTTTGCGCTCGATCCTGAGTTGGGCTATCAGGGGAGCTATGACGCGATTCGAACCTACCTGTGGGCGGCCATGCTGCCGACGCAGGACCCGATGCGCAAACGTTTGCTGGCACGCATGAAAGGGATGAGGACGCTGGTTGAAAGGCTGCTGGTTCCTCCAGCCAGTGTGAATGCTTATTCTGGAGAGTCCGAGGGCAGCGGCCCCGGCGGCTTTTCTGCGGCTCTGCTGCCCTACCTGCATGCCGTGGGTGCAAAAACGGGCGCCCGCCAGCAGCGACTCAGAATTGTTGCGATGGGTGGCGTTCCCTTGGTTTACTACGAGCAGGCCCTGGGGCTTTTTTCGCTGGGCTGGATCGACCAGCGCTTTCGGTTCGCGCCGGACGGTCGACTTGACTGGGGAGTGACTTTGACATGCAAAATGTGATTCGTATGAAGAAACTGGTCTGTTTGTTGTTTGCACTGGGTCTTGGCCTGGCCGACGCCTGGTCTGCTGACGATGCTGCGACCCGCCAATTGGTGGCGCAGGCGCAATATTGGCAACAAAATGGACGGGATGATCTTGCCAGTGATGCCTGGAAGAAACTGCTGCGGGCTGATGCGAACCATCCGGAGGGGTTGGTGCGCCTGGGCCTGCTTGAGGCGCGCGCCGGCCGCCTTGCACAGGCCCAGGAGTTGTACCAGCGTGCCACGCAGTTGCCATCGGCGCCAGCCGGTCTGGCCGAGCTCGAAACCGTGTTGAAGTCTGGAAAAAGCGCGCCCACGCTCGGCATCGCGCGCAAACAGGCGCAGTCCGGACAGGCCGAGGCCGCCACAAGCACCTATCGAAGCGCGCTGGGTACCAGCAAGCCGACCGGGCAATTGGGTCTGGAGTATTACCAAACCCTGGGCGCTACGGCCGAAGGTTGGGAAGAAGCGCGGCGCGGCCTGGCCGAATTGGCCCGCAGCAACCCTGGCAATCAACGTTACCTTGTTGCTCTGGCGCGTCACCTCACCTATCGCGAGTCAGCCCGGCGTGAAGGCATCCGCCAACTCTCGGTCTTGAAGCAGCCGGAGCAGCCCGAGGAAGTGCGCAAGAGCCTGAGCCAGGCCCTGGTCTGGCTCAACGCGCGGCGTGGTGATCGGGCCTTGTTTGTCAGCTATCTTTCCCGCTTTCCTGATGACCAGGCGGTGCGGGAGCGTTTGGCGCTGCTGGATCGTCCTTTGGTTGAAACCAGGAAAGCGGGGCGGGTCGGCCCAAGCCAGGCGGGATTCAAACTGTTGGAGCAGGGTGACATGCAAGGGGCTGCGGCACGTTTCGAATCGATCCTGGCCAAAAAGCCGCGTGATGTCGATGCTCTGGGTGGACTCGGGACCGTCCGTTTGCGCCAGCAGGCATTCGGGGAGGCGGTTCGGTTACTCGATCAGGCGATACGCTACGATCGCCGGCACCCTGAACGCTGGAAACAGGCGCGCGATACGGCACAGTACTGGACGTTGCTGCAGCAAGTGTCGGCAGCGCGACAGGCGGGCAAACTGTTGGACCTGGAAGACAAATTGCTTGAGGCCAACAAACTTGATGAGCGCCAGATCTTGGGTCAGGTGTTGATGGGTGATTTGTGGCTGGAAAAGCGTCAGTTGGCCAAAGCCGAGAGCATGTACCGGCTGGCCCTCAAGACCTCTGCCACTGATCCGGGTGCGTTTCGTGGCTTGATAACGGTCTTGCTGCAGACGGATCGAGAAGGGGAGGCCATGACCATGATTTCGGGGCTGGATCAAGCCGCTGCTTCGAAGATGGACGGTCTCAACCAACTCAAGGCTGGCATCCTGCTGAAGCTGGCTGAAGCTGACGAGCGGGCGGCCGATTACGCAGCGGCCGCGGCCAAGCTTGAGGCCGCCCAGTTGCTTGATCCCACCGATCCATGGCCCCGACTTGCTTTGGCGCGTCAGTACCAGCGCCAGGGTGACTTGAGCAAGGCCGAGGCCCTGCTCGACAAGCTGCTGGTGACCCATCCTAAACTGGTTGAAGTCCTGCATGCCCGCGCTTTGCTGTACGCCGAGCAAAAGCAATGGCTTGACGGATTGAGCGTGATGGAACGAATACCGGTGGCCGCGCGCAGCAAGAATATGACCGAGGACCTGCAGCGACTCGCGGTCAACCTGCAGGTCCAGCGAGCTCAGCAGCTGTTTGCCCAAGGCAATTTGCAGGCAGCACAGGCGGCGGCGCTGCAAGCCGAGTCGCAGGCTGGCGGCGACATTTCACTGTTGGCACAGGTGGCCGGATGTTGGTCCCGTCTGGGGCAACCCGTCGAGGCCCTGCGTCTGATGCGCGACCTTGTCAAACGCTCGCCAGTCGACAATGTGGACCTGCGCCTTCAGTACGCCGGGGTCCTGCTCGATACCCGGCAGGACGGCGAGCTTTCTCCAGTGCTGCGCAGCCTGGGTGAAGCGCGCCGTCTGACGAAATCGCAGCAGGAAGACCTGAACAAGATCATTCTGGCCTACACGCTGCGTCAGACTGACACTCTGCGAGAGGCAGGTCGACTCGACGAGGCTCTGCGCGTGCTTGGTCCAGCACTGGAAAAAACCGACGATCCGCGCCTGATGATGGCGCTGGCGCGGATTCAAAACACCAGTGGCGATGCGCGCAAGGCGCTGGCTAGCGCAGAACGGGCGATTGAACGTGAGCCCAATGATTTGGATCATCGATTGTTTGCCAGCGGCGTCGCCTTGGCTGCCAAGGCGATCGACAGCGCGGCGCTGCACGCCAGTGTTGCACTCGAAATGAGCCCCGATGATCAGCGCGCCTTGATCGCCGCCGCCCGGGTTGAGAAGGAGCGCGGCAATGCTGATCAGGCCCTGTTGTATTTTGAGCGAGCACAAGCACTGGAACGCCCCAGGTTGACCGCTTCGGCAACGCCCAAAGATTTGCCGCCGTCAGCAGTTGGACAGCATGCCGGACTGCTGCCGATTCCAGACCTGCGTGAGGCAAGGGTGGTTACTCCATTGAGCCAGTCGGTGCCGTCGCGGCCGTTGCGGCAGAGTTCCCAGCCGGAGCCCACACTGAGCGATGAAATCAACGCCATCAAATTGAAGTTGGCCACCACCATCGACGTTAGCCCACGTTTTCGGGTGCGCTCCGGTGAACCAGGACTGGGTCGCCTCGACGAGTTTGAAATTCCGGTCGAGATCACCATGCCAGCCAGCGCCAATGGGGCCTTCACACTGCGTTTGACTCCGATCATGCTGGGTGTCGGTGCCTTGAACCGCAGCGATTCAGGCAATATTGCCAAGGTCGGTTCCGCTGCCTTGGGGCCACTGCAGAGCGGCTTTGATCCAGTGGCAAATCAGGATGCGAGCGGTATGGCAATTTCGGTCGGCTATCGCGACGATGACCTGACCATGCGCATTGGCACCACGCCGCTCGGATTCCTGGTCACGCATGTGGTCGGCGAGCTGAGTTTTTCCAGTCACCTCGATGATCTCACCCTCAAAGCCGTGCTGAGTCGACGCGCCGTCACCGACAGCGTGCTTTCATCGGCGGGCATGCGTGATCCGCGGTCACTGCAGGCTTGGGGGGGGGTGGTCAAGACCGGCGCCCAGTTCCGGGTCGCTTACGGTGGCGACCAACGCGGTGTCTACGCCGACCTGGGGGCTGCGCAACTGAGTGGAAAAGGGGTCAAGGACAATGCACAGTTCGAGGCCAGCGTGGGTGCCTATTGGCGCGTCTATCAGAGCGCAAGCTCGAAATTGAAGCTGGGACTGAATCTGACGACGATGGCCTACCGCGACAACCTCGGATTTTTCACGCTTGGACATGGGGGCTATTTCAGTCCGCAGCAGTATTTAAGTCTCGGTATGCCCTGGGAATGGGCGGGGCGTCGGGGTGGCCTGAGCTATCAACTCGGCGGTGACTTCAGTGTGCAGAAGTTCTCGCAGGATCGGGTCGCCTATTTCCCGAACGATCCGGCTTTTCAAAGTGCCTGGACCCTGAAGGCCGGGACCACCTATCCCACGTATTACGAGGCTGAATCGGGCGCCGGGCTGGGCTACAACCTGTACGGCGCGTTTGAGTACCCCTTGACACCAAGGTTTATCGTCGGCGGTCGACTGGCTTTTGAAAACAGCCGCAACTTTGCTCAGCAAGCCGGGAGCGTCTATCTGCGCTACGCGTTTGATGGTCTCGGCCCCCTGTTTTCGTTCTGATTCGCAATATTGGTGCTGTCGTCTTTCTTGATGCCATAGACCTCGATGCAAGTCATTGCCTTTATCTCCGGCAAAGGCGGGGTCGGAAAGACCACGCTGGCGGCCAACGTCGCCATTGCCTTGGCTCGCGAGGGCAAGAGCGTGCTGCTGATCGATCTGGACGTGCAAAACGCACTGCGCTTGCATCTGGCCATGGACCCACTCGACATTGCAGGTATTGTGCGCGACGGTATCTCACCGACATCAATGTTCAGGAGCCCCTTTGGCGTCAAGTTCATCCCGTTTGGCATCGCGCTGAAGACCGAACTGGAAGAATTTGAGACCGTGCTCAAGCAACATCCAGCCTGGCTTCTTGATCGAATTGCTGCGCTCGGTAAGCAGGCGCCTGATTTTGTCGTTCTCGATACACCGCCGGGTTCTTCCGTCTTTCTTCAGCAAGCCTTGTCTGCCGCGCATCTGGCCCTTGGTGTCGTGCTGGCCGACGCAGCATCGTTCTCCACGATTCCCCGGCTCCTCAGTCTGGTCAACGAGTACACCCGCGCGCGCCACGATTTTTACGGTTTGAAATTGTTGGTCAACCAATTTTCGGATCAAAGTCATTTGTGCGTGCAAGTTCGCGCTGCGTTGCAGGCGGACTATGGGCCCAGTCTCGTGCCAATGGCCGTTCGCTGCGCAGAGGAAGCTTCCGAGGCGCTGGCCTTTGAGCAACCCATACTCGAGTACGACAGCGCCTGCGGCGCCAGTCAGGATATCGTGCAGCTGGCTCGGTGGCTGATCAAATGGAGTGCATCAGCGCGATTCGGAGTTCGCCAGGGCCTGAGTTTACTAAGGTGAAAAAGTGACCGAGTAGCCGTGATTCCCTGGCGCCAGCGACTCAAATACAAGGGCCGCCCGGTAGTCATCGATTTTTGATACCGTTGGCCTGACCATGGTAACGGTATCCCCCACAACCGTCGTTTGAACGCCTCTTTGCGGCGTGGTCACGATCACCGTGGCACCGCTAAAGGGTTGCTGTCCGGTGATGGTGATGTTGAATACGAGGCGTTTGCCAATGATGTTTGATGAAAGTTTGAAACGTTCCCGCTCCCGCCACCAGTCGGCCACCTGCCCGGCAGAGGCCAGCCAGACCAGCGCTCGACGCTCCTTCAAATGCGCCAGAAACCCAGGCATCGCAGCCGCCATGACACTGTCCGCTGAAAAGTTCCTGCTGTGCACGCTTAACCAGCCCAGGGAGCCGGTATCGAGAGCCAGATCAAAATCATCAATCAGTGCTTTTGTGGTTTGCTCGGCGCTCAATTTCTCCTGGTACAGGTTGATGTCGCTGCGTTGAGTTCGAGGCAGTACCACCAGTGAATCGGTCGACTTGACCCCCTCCGTCTTTACCAGCAGGGGCAGCCGTGCGCTGCTGCTTTGCGGACCGGCGGCATGGTAGCGGATGCCAATTTTTGGCAGCAGCGCTTCAGTCGCTGAGTCGTAGCCCTCGCTCGGTGCCCGAAAGCCGGTGATCCCTTTTGGTTCTAGCAGCACGGAAGACAGCTCGCTTTGCATGGCTCGCAAGCGCTGCTCCTGAAGGCCGGGGGCCTGGCCTTTGAAACTGGCGTAAGTATCGCCAAGGTAGCCGAGCTCGAAGTCCCGGGCCAATGGGGTCAGAACCTGAGGGAACAATTTGCCGATCGATGTCGTGACGTAAAAAGTGCTTCGATAGTCGATTGATTTCATCAGGGAAGCAAACGCGGCAGCATTGGCGAAGCCCTCTTCGGTGTCCATTGCGATCACCTGAGCAGCACGCTTGCCATTGGGCCAGGCGCCCTGAAGGATGGCCGGTTCGCGCCGCAACCATTGCAATGTATCTGAAATCAAATCATGGGCGCCGAGGGTCTGCGCTTCCCAGCCGGATTCAGCGAAAGCAAAATACGCGACACGCCCATAGCTTTCTCTCGTCTCTGTGAAAATAACGGCACCTTCGCGGCGCCGTTCCTCGTCAATAACGCGCGACGGGTTCATGAAACGTCCAGCGACCGCTTCGCCGGTCGCGCGCAGCAGCGCCTCCGAGGTGTTGGTCAAGGTGATTCGCTGTCCCGCTCCTTGCCTGTGCGAAACCGGTGATTCACCGGTCAGAATCAGGTTGTTGACGCTGGCTGCTGCGGGAATTTCGCCGATTACCCGGGCGCCCAGATTCTGCAGGAACTGCCAGCCGCGCCAGCCGCCATTGCCATCCCGGGTGCCGGTTGCCCAACTGCAAAGAATGGCGCCCCCTTTGGCCCGGAAAGCCAAAATCTCCACACGTTCGTCATCACCAAGAGCAACGGCGGAGGGCAATATCAATACGCCACTTTGTTCCTTGCGCAGCTGCGAGGCATTTTGAATCTCCCTGAAGTCGACCTTGCGACTCTGGAGGTAGTTGCGCCATGGGGCCAGCAGCACTTCGTAATTTCCACCAAGACCCGCAAAATAGGTCTTGCTGCTGGAGGAAGCGTAGAGGATCACCCTGTCGCTCGACTGTGCGACATAGCGTGTCGCACCATCGATGCCAAACACGGGTACGGCCCAGCCCAGCTCTTTCATGAACATGACGTAAACAATCATCGGCGCTAGGGTGCAAAAGATGACGATCAGGGGCAGGTACATGCCAAGGCGGCGAAAGACTGAGCGCTGACTGCCAGGTTCGACGGCCGGCTCTTGCACGGCAACATCGTGCATGGTCGGACGGCGTTTCATCTGTCATCAGTTGCCGGTTGAACTGCGAGATCGGTCGTGACGCCGGGAACATAGCGTTCGAGGAAGACCGGTTCCAGCGGGCCGCCGACGTCCATTGTTTCGTCAGACCTGTTTTTGCCTGGTTTGCGTTTGTCGCGCAGTTTGAATGCGAAATAGGCGAACACCCCGATCACCATCGTACCAATGGTGGTGAACAGGATGACATAGGCCAGGATGGCAATAATGTCCATGTCAAAGTTTTCCCTCTCGCTCCAGCTTACCCCAAGTCATCGCCTTGCCACGCCACTCTTCAATCGTGGCAAAGACCTTGGAAATGTCGATGATATTAATATAAAACAGCCGGAAAACGATGGCATAGAAAATTAGAGAGGGTTCTTCTTCTTCAATCACCACGCAGTAGGCTGCCGCCACAACGTCAAGCAACATGAGTTGCAGCCACCAGAAGAAAAGCACGAAGGTGACGTCGTATTGCAATGCAACAAAAATAAAAAAGAGGTTGCCGACAATGTTTGAAATCGGCCACATCACACCTTCGAACATCATGTACCAAAGAATGTAGCAGTTGATCCCCGCCTTGCGCGGTTGCCACAGTGCTTGGCTGTGTTTTCTGGTGGCTTGCAGAATGCCCCGGGTCCAGCGATAGCGCTGCTGCAGCAAGTCCAGCAGGTGGCTCGGTGTCTCGACCCAGGCAATGGCAGTCGGTTCGTACTCAATGTGCCAACCGCGCATCAATAATTTGAGCGTCAGGTCACAGTCTTCGGCAAAGGTGTCCCTGTCATAGCCGCCTACCTGTTGCAAGACCGACTTGCGGAACATGCCCAGCGGACCCGGGATGATGTTGACCACGCGGCCAAAACTTTGCGCCTTGCGCGCCATGGCGAGCCCTTCAACGTATTCCAGAGCCTGGATCCGCGTCCACATGTTTTCCCGGTTGATGACCTTGACGTTGCCGGCCACAGCACCGACTTTCGGGTTCTCAAAATGACGAATGCAGGCGCGCAAGGCGTTCGGCGAGAGTTTGGTGTCGCCGTCCATGTTGAGCACAAACTCGCCGCGCGCCAGGGTCATGCCGGTATTCAGGGCATCCGCTTTGCCGCCATTGCGCTTGGTGACGACGCGGACTTCAAGGGCCACGCTTTCACTGGCCACCACCATCGCCTTCTCATAAGTGTCATCGGTTGAGCCATCATCGACCACAATAATTTCGTAGTTGGGATAGTCCAGTGCCAACAGGGCTCGCATCGCAGCCTGGATAACGGGACCTTCGTTATAGGCAGGCACAACCAGCGAGATCATCGGCAGGGAACTGTCTTCACGGTACAGGACGGCGGACTTGTCACGTTCCTTGTACAAGGACTCCAGGTGATCCATGAAGGAATAGAGGATCAGCAAGGCAAAGCGAAAGATCAGCAGCACCAGAAAAATCAACAGGTAGAAAGTGATCGCCGCGAGTGCCCAGTTCTGCAGCAGGATCATGATCGCACTTCTGGCGTCCTGCACCGCCTCGTAGCTCAATGCCAGCAGCGTGAAGACCGCGCACACGGTCAAGGCTGCCCAGCCATAGCGCCATGCATAGCGCCCGACTTTTCTTATCTCCAAAGCTTTTCCAGATTGACCGTTGCGGCCTGCGCCTTGTAGGATGCATTGTCGCGCCAACTGTCAAGCGACCACAAGCTGACACTCAGCGCGAGGTTGCTGGTGATCCAGTACTTGCCCCCGGCCGACAGGCTCCAGCTGGTTCCGGCATCGCCGTACATGCGGACACCCGCTTGTCCCGAACCATAAAGGTTCCAGTTGCTGGCACCCCACTCTCCGATCAAACCTGCGTAGAGGGTGCCGGATCCTTGCGAGGGTGACCAATAGTTCGCCGTCTGCGCCGCAGCGCCGCGGGTTTCCAGACCGACAAACGGCCTGAAGTGACTTCCCAACGGTCTCCATGAAGACGTCAAGTGCAGGTTGCCTGTCCAAACCGAGTTGTTGTCCGAGACGTCATAGAAGCTAAAGCGAGCCGACAGATTGCCAAATGAATAATCTTTTGCTGCATTGATGCCGGCGTGTATCGCCGACAGGTGCAGCGCCAACGCATTCGGGTTGGTCGCCATCCGGCCCCAGTTGACCCGACCCGCGCTGAGCGTTACTTTCTCGTCAAAAAGCTTGACGCGAACGCTGGCGTACAGGGAGTTATCGTCCTTGGTAGGCATGCTCAACTCAAGACTGGGCTTGAGTGCCAGGTTCAAATTCTGGTACCTGACGGTCAGGTCCTGCTGGCTTGTCTCCACTCCCGGCAAAGAGTCGACCACGAGACTGGTCTCGACCTCCATCACGTGGGCGCCGCTGCTGTCACGCCAACGGTGATTGAGGGTGGCCGAGCGGCGCTCATTATCCGATGAATCTGCGCCGCGCCCAAAGCTCAGAAGCGTGCGCGGACTGGTCTCGCGGGTTGCCAGATCCAGACCTTCGAGCGCACTGCTGTTGCCCGGATCGTTGGCAAGCACCGCACGGTACAGAGGTACGGCCTGATCGTCACGACCCCGCCAGTGATAAATGCTGGCCAAGCCGACCGCGGCCTGGTCGGCGTATTTTCCGGCTCGCAAGCCCTGGTACGCTGGTATGGCCTCTTTCAGCCGGCCAGTCCAGGCCAGGCTGTTGGCAACAATCAGCTGCAGTTCATCATCGGGCTTTTCTCTGGCCATCAAAGCCAGTCCTTCGGTTCCCACCGCCTGGTAATCGCCCGCTGCATGGAGGTCCACGATTCGCTGCAGACTCGCCTTGCGCTTGGGTTTGTCTGGCTCCGTCGGTCCCGCGCTCTTGGTCGTGGTGTCGGCGCTGCTCGGAGCGATATATCTGAATGGCGCCAGGATCAGAGATTCGGTCGCGGGAGTACTGATGCCCTGGCGACCGCCTGCAGCGCTGGGTGAAAAATCGGTGGTTTGTGCCAGAGTGGTCAGCGGCAGCGTCTGCAGGAGCAGCACCGGCGCCAAGATTGATCTGAGGGTGGGTAGACAAACGGACGGTTTCATAGGAGTCGAGCCACTTTCTAGTTTCCTGTGTCATTGTTGCATAGATATCTGCGCATCGACACTGCCGGGGACGCCCGCCATCACGGGTCTGGATCGTTGGGTGGTGCTGGGTTCTTGGGCGGATTCGCAACAGAGGCAGGAGGTGCGCTGCGCTTGGCCCTGGGTACGTCGCTCTTTCCGAAAATGGGAACCCCTGCTGGCGTGATTTCTAATGGCGCAGCGTTCAGCGGTACCTCGGGTACCTTTGGCACCTTTGGCACGCTCACAGTGGTCGGTCGGGTTTTGACGGTGTGCAGGGCGACTTCGGGCTCCTTGGCTTTGTCCGGCAGGGGAACGCTTGGCAAAACGGTTGTCATCGCAACCTCCGGCGCATCGTGGGGTGGCGACCCGGTCGGCACCTCAGGCATGGGCGCCGTTGCCGTGCCGGCGCGTGCCGCCTCAATCGGCTCTGCAGCTTCGCTCAATGATGAATAGTCAGGCAGATCTCCCAAGTCCACAGCGCGTGACAGGGCCGCCAACTCGGCCTCAACCTCGGGGCGCTGGATCAGAAATCTTGGAGCGTGAAACGAGGCGTCGAGCGCGCCGCCGAGGATTCTTTCCAGGGTCGTCAAAAGAACGGTCTGCGGACAGGCGCTCAGGAACAGGTAACAGTAGCTGCCATCGGCCGTGATCAGGTCGCCTGAACGCGACAGTTTGGCACGCATCAAGATATCTACCATCGTGGTGCTTTGCGCTGGCTTGCCGATGACCAAGGCGTAAGGAACACTGAGGGTCTCTGCACGGTCCAGAATCAAAGCGAGCTCACGCACAAAACGCGCAGGAAGAACGTAGCCGCGCAATCTGCTTGGCGTGACGCTGGACAGTGCGGCTTCAAAATTGATATTCACGTCACGGCTAAAAATCTGTCCCCGCAACGATTCCAGCAGCAACGGATAGCGGCTGGTGGGTACATCTTTGTGCACCACCAGATTGGCACCCAGGCGCAACAGCAAGGCCTCATTTTGGTAACGCAGGGAAGTACCCTTTTCCTGCACCACAATATGGGCTCGGTGCCCCAGACTGAGCCGCAGCGTGTGGACGGTTTCGGACAATTGGCGCATGCTGGTATCGGGTTGAAATCTCAGAATGGCGGTGCCGGAGCGGGTGGCACGCGTCGCGTGCATCATGCCGACCAAAGTGTCAACCCGCTCCCAAACGCCTGGCATTTGCTTGGCCACGCTGTTCAGGTCCGGATCCATGTAGAAGAAATGCGGTTCGGCGTCCTCGGGTTCGAGCGCCAATTCGCCGCTGGCGATGCTCGCCAATTGCTCCTGTGAGGCGATCTTGGTACTGGCCTCGTAGAGACCTGACTCCAGCGTGATCAGACGGTAGTTCTTCGCCGCCACAGTGCCGTCGGGGGACTGCCAATAATCGAAAGTCAACTCCAGACCATCCCGGTCTCCGCCAAGCCGGGCAATTCCGGTCAAGTTGTCCATGAGTGCATTGAGGGTGCCGGAGTGGGCTTCCGTGACGCGCGAAAAGACCAGCAGAGCCGTAATTTGTCGCTCAGTCAACCATTTTCCAATGACATCAACCTGGTCCAGCGACAAGGAAACATCGTGCAGGCTCAGTAACTCATCGGCCTGATCAAAAATCAGATAACTGCTCTCTGGGATTTCAAAATGGTCCAGCTCCTTGACAAAACCCTCGGCGCCGTATCGAAATACCGTCTTCGAAAAATCGTCCTGCATGACAAACATCTGAAGACGCTTGTTTGTGATTAAATCTGGTGTGATCGATTTGTCAAAAGACTCAATTCGCTGAATGAAAGATTCAGGATTGGATGGAACAATAACCGTACATGACAGACCGTCCTTGAATGCTTTGCCAAGGCTGCCGGCCAGGATCGGGAAACGGGCCGACGGTGTCTCTGCAATCAGAACATAGAGGCCGCCACCGACCATGTTGTTGGTCAGATTGTCGAGACCACGGATAGCAAGCTGAACGGCCGGTGAAATTGGCGAAAGTGCGGCTGGATCATTCATAATCGTTGCTGTTGTTCCACTCGTTTTTTTTTATCATAATCGATTTGACCTGACAGAGGGAGAGAACATGTGGTGTTGGCATAAGATGCTGAAACTGCCGGGTTTGGCTATTGTCTGTTTTCTGACTTTTACGGCAGGCTGGTGCCAGCCAGTCGCCCGCCCGGCCACCAGCGCTGTTGCCCCTGGCGCAGCAGCGGGGCCGTTTGCGCCGGCAACGCCGATGGTTCAAAGAGTCTTGCTTTACGCGTCGCCGACAACGCGGGCGCGCTTCGCCGCAACCGGTTTGGATGCCAACGAAAGTGTGCGGACCTGGGAAGTGTTTCTGCGCAAGTACAGAGTTCCATTCCAACTGGTGTCTTCAGTGGACCAACTCGAAATGCTGCAGCCGGGGGTGCTTTTGCTTCCGTCCGCGGTGGCCTTGACCGAGCGCGAAATGCAGGCCGTGCGGGAATTTCGCAGCAAGGGCGGTGGGGTGCTGTCGACCTGGATGACCGGCGTGCGAAGTGAGACCGGTGAATGGCGCGGCTACGGCTTCATGGAAAGTGCACTGGACGCCAAGGTTGTTGGAAACAATGAGGCTGCCAAAGACGATACGTTCTTGATAATGCACGGCGATACTCCGGCAGTTCATGACTTGCCGGCGGGTTTGCGAGTCTGGATGGAATATGCAAAGGACTGGCACCCGTTGCGTCTGGTTGGTCGACAGGCCGCTGCTGAGCTCATGGATTGGTCGCGTACCGTAGCAAGCGGCAAGGCAAGCAGCACGATTATTTTCGATGAGCGCAGTCAGCCTTCGGGAAGGTCTTCGCGGTCGGTTGTTCTGGGTTATCCCGAGCGTCTATGGCGGTCCGGTGATCCCAAGGCACTGGAGGCAATCGCCCACAATTCCCTGATGTGGCTGTTGCGTCAACCTGACGTTTTTGTGCCGAATTGGCCTCATCCCTACGGCAGCGCCTTGGTGGTGGCTGTCGCGGCGGTTGACATCATGGTGGATGTTGATCTGCTTTTTTCAAAGATGATGGAAGATGCCGGCGGCCGGGCAACTTATTACATGCTCAGTGAAAATGCAGCCAAATCGGCAAAAATACTCGAACAAGTTCAAGCCAAAGGGCACGAAGTTGCCTACCACGGGGATCGGTTTGACGGTTTCAAGGACCAGTCCGCGGCAGTCCAGAGCAAGCGCCTGGGCACGATGGTCAATGAAATGAAGGAGGCAGGATTTAACCTGGCGGGTAATACCGGTTTTCGCGCTCCCATGGATTTGTACGACCAGACCACCGAGAAACTCCTGCAAGAGCGCGGCATGGGCCACAGCCTGACGTTTATGGGGATGGTGGATACACGCCTGCCCTATTTTGCGCAAGCGGATGCCAGCGTTGCCAGACGGATGGTCGTGCTGCCGCGAACGCAAAGCGCGCCTGAAGACCTGATGGATACCGAGCCAGAGGCGGGCATGAAGACCTTCTTGGCTGAACTGGATCTGATTGACAAGATGGCGGGCCTGTCGGTCGTCACCATTCCCGGGCAGAGCTTGCTCAGCAAAGAGCAATTGACACAAACTTTCGACTACCTCAAGGCGAGCCGTGGCCGTATCTGGTGGGCTACTGCAGCGCAAGTGGCCGAATGGTGGCGCGAGCGCGAGCGCCTTAGCGCACGCCTGGAGTCTGGTGTCTCCGGGCTACAGCTCAAAATCACAGTCAAAGGAGCAGCACCTCTTGGCCGGGCGGCGGTAGTTTGGGTCAATCTTCCGGAGTCAGGCGGCGCGCTGCGACTCGTTTCTGTCGGTGGCATGGCAAGGGTGCCCAAAGTGGCCAGCGTCGACCGCTGGCGCAGCGCGGTGGTGCTTGACGGCTTTGCTCCCGGTGAATACCAGTGGAACCTGTATTTTGATCGCCCTGCGGCAAGTGCGAGTCGGTGATCTGCGTTTATCATTCTCGCCGTCCATCTGTCTGAAGTTGAAAGATCGAAATGCGATTCCGATTTGCAGCCAAACTTGCTTACCTCCTGCTGTCAATGCTGCTGGCATTCTCAAGTCCACCGGTGCAGGCTCAACCTACCGGTTTGCTCTATGACCCTGAACCTCCGGCTGACTCTGCCTATGTTCGTGTGTTGCTGGCCAGCCGTGATCGGGCGGTCGATATTGTGGTCGATGGCCGACTGCGAATCAGGGCCCTGGGAACCGGACAGCCCAGCGACTACATGGTACTGCCGGCCGGCAAACACAGCATCGCCGTTCATCCTGCCGGCAAACCCGTGTCGCAGGCCAGTACCACACTGGAGGTGGTGCGTGGGCGGGCCCTGACCGTGGCCTTTACCAGCCTGGGCGCCAAGGCAGTGCCCATCGTGTTTGAAGACAAGGCCAACTCGAACAAGCTTAAAGCTCTGCTGGCGGTGTATCACCTGGACGCCACGGCGGGTGCCCTCGATGTGCTCACTGCGGATGGCAACACCAAGGTGTTTACTGATCTGGTCTACGGAACTTCGAGATCCATCCTGGTCAACCCCATTTCAGTCGACCTGATCGCGGCCAGGACCGGCGACAAGGCGGCGCAGGCCAACGCAGCAGTAACCATGGCGCAGGGCGGTACCTACAGCGTACTGGTATTGCCAGGCACCACTGCCAAGCCCTTGTTGCGCGCTGTCGAAAACAAGATCGAACGCTATACCGGAAAATAGCCGATGGCCTTTTAGCTTTCAAGGGAGAAACGAACGATGAAAACACCCACGGTCAGAAAGTTGCTCTTTGCACTGATGGCGGCCAACCTGCTGGGGCCGACAGTGGTCCGTTCGGCAGACCTTCCACCAGGAATCATTGGCAAGAATGAATGGCTCTTCTATCGGCACGAAATATCCACCCCTCCCGATGCGGCGACGGTTGACGTGTCACTGGACTTGATTCAGCGTTTTAACAAAGTGCTGTCGGCCAATGGCATCAACATGGTGGTGGCCATGGTGCCGTTGAAGATGCGTATCTATCCTGAGCATCTGCCGGACGATATCAAGCCGAACGACTACATGATGGGGAACTACGAGCGCATGCGCAAGGCCTTGCAGGACGGCCGGGTCGATGTTATTGATGTGAACACGGCGTTCTTGAACAGCCCCAAACGCGCCAGCACCACCCCATTTTTTTATCGACTTGACACGCACTGGGCACCTGCTGGTGCCATGGTGGCAGCCGAAGCGGTCAGAGCGGGCGTCGATGCGAGTCCAGCACTGAAAGCAAGGCTGGACTCGATCCCCGAAGAAAAATACGAGTTGTCAAATCATCGCCGCCAGAACTCCAAGGCACGCGATCTGACCATGCAGTTGCCACCCAACTCGCCCATCCTCGCGTTTGAGCAAGTCACCCCGATGAAGGTCAGCAAAGCCCAACCGGGC
>Ga0268283_1000603_pt1 | contig 21821 bp, 14 predicted proteins | sample saktaG_13_FD_190140 | JGI IMG/M metagenome (GOLD analysis project Ga0268283, IMG submission 190140) | Saline water microbial communities from Sakinaw Lake, British Columbia, Canada - sak_2013_06_06_36m | ecosystem: Environmental > Aquatic > Non-marine Saline and Alkaline > Saline ... | reverse complement strand
ACAGCGCAAGAATTCACGGCTTCGAGTTCAAGGCGCTAGTGTCGTGGGGTGCGGTCGGCGGCATGGCCGTGAGCACGCCATGCTTCTATGGGCAGACCCGCGGCGTGGATCGGTCGACTGGTCTGCCGCTGAACTCGATCGACCCGGCCAAGTCCGGCTGCGGTCTGAAATTGGAAAGGACCGAGTGGGAACTCAGACTGGACGCCACCCACCACGCGGCCAAATCGGTGGCTGATCTGGAAAGTCCTTACCTGCCCAAGCCGGTGAGTCCGCCGCGCATTGAGCAGTTGACGCTGCCTGCGGTGACAACACTGAACCTGCAAGGGCAATGGCGTGTGCGCAGGGGACTGCGGATCAATCTTGCGATCGTCAACCTGAACAACCAGAAATACTGGCGCTGGTCCGACGTACAGGGACTGGCCGCGAACTCCAGCGTTGTCGATGCCTACAGCCAGGCTGGAAGACACCTGAATTTGTCCGTGGTGACGGACTTTTAGTGCAGGCGTTCTGAAGCACGCTGGTGGTGAGCGCCTGCGCTGCAAGATTCACCCCACATTAGCAAATCACAACCCAAGGATGCGAAAGAGGCCATGTTTAGTCAGACGATCAAGAACGTGATGGATCCGAACCGATTTCTGACAGCAGCACCTGATCAGACTGTCAGCGATGCTTCGAGCATGATGCAAACCCGCAATGTCGGCGCCGTTCTCGTCATCGCCGACGGCAAACTGATGGGAATTTTCACCGAGCGCGACGCCGTATTTCGTGTGATTGCGAAAGGACTGGATCCCACGGCAACGCGGCTCGCCGATGTCATGACGGTTGAACCGATTACCCTGAGTCCGGAAAAATCTTATGGTCACGCTTTGCTGTTGATGCAGGAGAACGGATTCCGTCACGTGCCGGTGGTTCAAAATGGCGTTCCGATCGGCATCATTTCTTCCCGCAATGCGATGGACCCCGAAATGGAGCAGTTTGTCTGGGAAGAGCGCCGGCGCGTCCATTACCGCTAGCAGCCTGGACTGCCTCTTGGCGCCCTGGCGCTACTCTGGCTGAGCGCTGCGGCAGCGGCCTGGAGCGTGGCGTTTACCATCTATGTATTCATCTATGCGCCGTGGCTGACGCAGACCCGCATTGATGGGAAGGATGGTTAAACGCGCATGAACGCTCGCCCGGCTCGCTGGAGCCTTGGCTCCAAACGGGTGCTGGGCGACAATGGACTCCTTGCAGAGAACTTGCATGCTATTGAATACAACACCCTAAGCCGATCCGACCAGGTAGCCTGAATGCGGAACAAATCCTCGCTCTCCAGCAAATTCATCCGCATCGGGTCGAGTTTGTTAGTGGTCGCTCTTGCGTCGATTGGCCTGACCTTGTGGGTGACCTGGCAAATCGAGGGCGGTGCTGCAGCCGTCAACGAGGCCGGGCGCATGCGCATGCAAACCTGGCGCCTGGTCAGTGCGGTGCAGGCAGAGCGTCCGCCCCAGGATGTACAGAGCCTGGTGGAACTATTTGACAGGAGTCTGGCGTTGTTGAAAACCGGCGATCCGGCCCGCCCTTTGTTTGTACCTTGGCACACGTCGGTAACGCAACAGTTTGCCCATGTGGAGTTGCTCTGGCACAACCAGCGTGGGCAGTGGCTCAGCGACAAGCCCCAGATGCCGCAGGAGTCGCTTAACGCGGCGGGTGAATTTGTTGATGCCATCGACAGCTTTGTGCTGGCGATTGAATGGCAGTTATCCAAGTTCACTGCCATCCTCAACTTGTTTCAGTTCGTGATGATGGCGCTGGCCATTGGCAGCGCGGTGGTGATGCTGTACACCGGCTACCTGTATGTGATCAATCCGTTGGCCAATTTGCACCAGGGTCTGCGCAACGTCGAGGCGGGGGACTTCAGTACCCGGGTGGAGGTGGGTACTGCGGACGAATTTGGTCAGGTCGCCACCGGCTTTAACGTCATGGCGACCCGATTGCAAGGACTCTACGAGGGCCTGGAGGCACAGGTCGCGACCAAGACCCATCATATTGAATCGCAGCGGGCACGGATTGAAACCTTGTACGAAGTGAGCGCTTTTTTGGCAAGTGCCAATACGATAGAAGATTTGTCCAAAGGTTTTGCGCGGCGCGTGCGCGAGGTCATGAAGGCCGATGCCGTGGCGGTGCGTTGGTCGGACGAGGCCAATCAGCGTTATCTGATGCTGGCATCTGACTGTTTTCCGCAGGACCTGGTGGAGGAAGAGCGCGCCCTGCTGGCCGGAGCCTGCGCCTGCGGCAGCCTGGCGCAAGATGCCCGCACCCGCGTCATTCCCATCTCCAGCCACGAAGCAGCGCCTATGCGCAACTGCGTGAAGGCCGGATTCGAGTCAGTTGTCAGCGTTCCCGTTCGACTGCAGCAACGTTTGATTGGCGAGATTGACCTGTTCTTCCGAAGCATGGTGGTGCTCAACAACGACGAGGTAGAACTGCTCGATGCGCTGGCCAGCCACCTTGCCAGCGCACTCGAAGGATTGCGCGCTGCGGCGCTCGAACGCGAAGCGGCGGTCGGCGAGGAGCGTGCTCTGTTGGCCCGAGAGTTGCATGACTCCATTGCCCAGTCCTTGGCATTTCTCAAAATTCAGGTGCAGTTGCTGCGAACCGCCACACAGAAGGAGCAAGCGGTACAAGTGCAGACGGCGCTGAATGAATTGGACACCGGCCTGCGCGAAAGCATTAACGATGTGCGCGAACTGCTGCTGCATTTTCGAACGCGCACCAACACCGATGATGTGGAGCGGGCGTTACAGGAAACGCTGCAAAAGTTCAAGCATCAGACCGGCTTGCCGACGCTGTTGCAAGTGCAGGGCGAAGGCTTTCCGCTTCCGGCCGACGTGCAGGTGCAGGTGCTGCACGTGTTGCAGGAGGCCTTGTCCAATGTGCGCAAGCACGCTGGCGCCAGCCACGTGAGTCTGGAGGTGACCAAGGGGTCGCAATGGAGTTTTGTGGTGCGTGACAACGGTATCGGCTTCGACCTCGGCCGAAGTCAAGGTGAGTCGCATGTGGGGCTCAAAATCATGCGGGAGCGTGCGCAGCAGATTGGTGCCGAGGTGGAGCTTGTATCCGCACCGGGCGAGGGAACCGCCGTGAAATTGAAACTGCCGCAGCACCCGGTCACCGGTCCAAATGTGGCAACTGAGGGACTCAAGGTATGAAACCTGTTCAATTGCTGGTGGTGGACGACCACACGCTGTTTCGCCGCGGGCTCATCGCCCTGCTGTCCCAGGACGGCCGCTTCGAAGTGATAGCCCAGGCCGCCGACATGGGCGAAGCCCTGCGCTGCGCCAACCGCTGCCTGCCCGACCTGATCCTGCTGGACAACCATTTGCCGGGTGTGCGCGGTGTTGATGGCATTGGCGCTTTGAAAGCAGCCTTTCCTGGAACCCACATTCTGATGCTGACTGTCAGCGAGGACGAAGACGATCTGGCGGCAGCATTGCAGGCGGGCGCAGAAGGGTATTTGCTCAAGACGGTGGAGTCCGAACATCTGTGCGAGGCCATCATCAAGGTATTGGCCGGGGAATCGGTCATTAGTCCGGAGATGATGACCAAGCTGGTAACCGCATTTCGTGCCAAGGGAATGCCTGCAGGCGCTGGCCCCAATGAGGCACTGCTGCCAGGACCGGCGCGACGTCAGAACGGTGTCACAGATTCGTCAGCGATCGCCCTGCTGTCTGCGCGGGAGCGTGAAATCCTGACCCTGATCGCGCGTGGCGACAGCAACAAGGTCATCGCCCGCAGGCTCGGCATTGCGGAGACCACGGTCAAGATCCACGTGCAACACATCCTGCGCAAGCTGCAACTAAGTTCCCGGGTACAGGCGGCGGTTTACGCAGCCGGAAACGGCCTGGGGTGAAGCAGACTTCCAACATCCCGTTTCGAGTCGGGGACAGAGCAAGCTCACTCGCTTTGCTGCTGTAGCCTTGGTCTGTCCCGCAGGCCGAGGATAGATGTCCAAATCATGGCGGCAGCACCAAGCGCAATCTACAACCTCCCATTGCTGCCCTCACGGGCTGATGATTGCCCGGATTGCAAACCTTGCATCAGGAACCCAGCCATGGTCAGGCACCAGGCGACAAATGCAATCCACACCATCAGGGCAGAAATCCACTCGAGCGGTTCAAACTCGGCGGCCAGTCCAAGTCGGGCGCTGGCCACGGCATACATGCCCAGCGGAAACACAAAACTCCAAAGAATCGGCTCGTAGCGCAGCGGTGTCTTGTGCACCCCATGTTTCCAGTAGAAAAAAAGCACCAGCATCGGCAGCCACCAGGTGGCCCATGCCCAGATCATGAGTGTGATGCCTTCCACGAACGGCCTCTGCGCAAGAAGAAACGGCAAATGCGGGTCTTCGGTCAGCAGGCTGGTGCCGGCATTGGCACAAATGGCGGCGGCCCCCATCACCACCCACAAAAGCGGCGACACCTGTTCCGGCTTGAGTGTGAGAAAGAAGATGCGGTAGCAAAACAGGGTGACGAAAATGCCATAGAACGCCAGACCCAGGCCCCATAGCATGTGAATTTCGACAATCATGAACTTGGCATAGGGCCCCAAGTCGGGTGCGATGCGTGAGCCCAGCAAGACCAGGGACTGGGTGCCCACAATCGAGATCAGCCAGCCCCCGTGCATGATGTTCACATTGTGCTCATGCGTCAGAAACGTCAGAACGCTAAAACTCAGGTAGAGCAAGGAACACCACGCCGCAAACGCGAAGACCCAGCACAGCAACGCCAGTTGGGGGTGGCCACGGGCATGCAGCAGCAGCCCGACGATGGCGGTCGCGGCCACCAGCGTAAAGTAGGAAAACACCATGCGGGGATTGAGCAGGTCAGCGCGCACCGCTGCGCCGAACTGCCAGAGACGCGCCAGGCTAAGGCCCAGCAGCACCAGCCAGAACGTGACACACAGGTAGTACATTGCTTCGGCCAGAACCTGCTGATGCAAGGTGGAGAATCCGATGGAAATGATGCCGCTGGCCATGACCAGCGCAAAGTTTCCCGGGTGCAGGGTTTGCAGCCAGGTCATTGACGACCTGACCGGAGGTGCTGGGTTCATGCCAAGCTTTTCCATTGTTCCTTCCGGGGATGGCTAAACCAGGATTTTCGACATCCAACGTCCCGTTTCGAGTTGAGGACAGAGCAAACTCACTCGCTTCGCTCCTGTAGCCTTGGTCTGTCCCGCAAGCCAGACATCCAACATCCCGTTTCGAGTTGGGGACAGAGCAAGCTCACTCGCTTCGCTCCTGTAGCCTTGGTCTGTCCCGCAAGCATTAGAAATACATCGCGACAACAGCTTTCAAACGCCCGTTCTCGATTGTCGGCAAGGTCACCATGGCGTCCAGGCCGGCTTTGCGGGCCGACTCGCCCACCGGTGTCAAGTCGTTTGCAAGCGATTCGATCACACAGGGCAGGCCGGTAAGCTGTGTGCTACCGATGGGGCCGACGCCCGGCGGGAGAATCACGCCATCGTATGCAGAGGCGAAATCCGGATTGCAGTCACAGTCTCCGCCAGTGAATGTCATGCCCGCGTCCGCACTCGGCTCCCAGATCTCGAAGCGGCGCGCGATCGGTGTTCCCAGGGCGGAGAGAAACGCCAGCACGTAGCTGTGGTTTGGCACCTCGAAGAAGGGAATGCCGATGCCCTTGTTGATGCCCATGCGCAGAGCGTCCGCACGCCGCACGAAGCGCAGCGAATGACCCAGATCGGCCATCACAACCGGCTTGCCGGCTTGCCAGGTCAGGCCTGGCAGTCCAAAGCCGCTACGGAACTCTGTGCGGCGCGAGATCAGTTCAAACGAATCCATCTGGCCGAAGTAGCCTTCTTCGAGCGTCAGGCCGGAGGAGACCCCGGTCTCGTTGTGCCACAGCTCAATGGTGCCGACGCGCTGTGCATCGTCCCCGCAGAAGAGCACCACCAGCGCCAAAAGAAAGTCACCGGCGAAAATCGGAATGGCCACGCCGCAACTCAGTCCGGCACGCCGTGCGGCGTCGGTTCTGCGGAAGTAGGGCGACTGGAGATCCGTGAGAATCACCGGATGACGCTGTGCCCACGCCTTGCCGGGCAGGCCTTCGTCGAAAGCAAAGACCAGGGACTCGCTGACAGCGCGAAACTCGGCATGCGGCCCGTAGAGGCCACCGTGCCACTCCAGCCGCCGTCGGTCCCGGGACGGAATCCATATCTCTGCCACCTGAATGAAGGTTCTCACGCTGGCCATGGTTGTCTAGTCACTTTCAGAATTCGTTTCAACTTGCACAGATTGGCGACGTTGCCGCGAGAACGGGCTTGCGCCGCACTCTGATGCGTAAAATGTACTCCTCAATGCGCCACCCGTCGATACGTCGATACGCTGATCACCATAGTTCTTTTGGCGTATGGCCTGGCAGACCCATCGTCCGTTCAGAATGCGGCTACGTTCCGAAGGAGGATGTTCAAAAGATGGGCAAACGTGCATAGTCTGCGGGTAAACCCGGGCACGGATTTTTCCCATCAGGAGCAATTTCATGGAACAAGATATCACTCAGAAAGACTGGCCGCTACGAGCACTGCGCTGTAGCCGTTGGGTGCTGACGTCGGCCATCGTCGCGCTGATGGCTGTCAGTACGCCAGCGCTGGCGGCCAAGCCAAAAGTCGAGAAGCCCGACCTCAAGTTCGGCTTCATCAAGCTCACTGACATGGTGCCGCTGGCGATTGCTTACGAAAAAGGATTTTTCGAGGATGAAGGTCTGTTCGTTACCCTGGAGGCACAGGCCAACTGGAAGGTGCTGTTGGACCGCGTCATTTCCGGTGAGATCGATGGCGCACACATGCTTGCCGGCCAGCCGATCGGCGCAACCCTGGGCTACGGCACGAAGGCGGACATCATCACCGCCTTCAGCATGGATCTGAACGGTAACGCCACCACGGTTTCCAATGCGGTCATGGCCGCGCTGAACAAGAAACTGCCAAAACAGGCCGATGGCAAGCCGGTGCATCCGATCAAGGCCGAATACCTCAAAGCGGTGGTCGACGACTACAGGAAAGCGGGCAAGACCTTCAAGATGGGAATGGTGTTTCCGGTCTCCACGCACAACTATGAGCTGCGCTACTGGCTGGCTTCGGGCGGCATTCACCCCGGCTATTACGCACCGCTCAAAGGCGATACGGCGGGTCAGATCAATGCCGATGTGCTGATCTCGGTGACACCGCCGCCGCAGATGCCAAGCACCATGGAATCAGGCACTATCGACGGGTACAGCGTCGGCGAGCCGTGGAACCAGCAGGCCGTTTTCAAGGGCATCGGCGCTCCCATCATCACCGACTACGAGATTGAGAAAAACAACGCCGAGAAGGTGTTCGGGGTCAGCAAGGAATGGGCTGACAAGAACCCGATTACGCACAAGGCCGTGGTCAAGGCGCTGATCCGTGCGGGTTATTGGCTTGACGCCGAAAACAACAAGAACCGCCAGGAAGCGGCGAAGATCATCTCCAGACCCAACTATGTCGGTGCCGACTACAAGGTCATTGCCAACAGCATGATCGGCACCTTCGAATACGAAAAGGGCGATGTGCGCCAGGTACCGGACTTCAACGTTTTCTTCCGCTACAACGCCACCTATCCTTACTACTCTGATGCGGTCTGGTACCTGACACAGATGCGCCGCTGGGGCCAGATCCCCGAGTACAAGCCGGACTCCTGGTACCTGGACATGGCGAAGAAGGTCTATCGTCCAGACATCTACGCCAGTGCCGCCAAGGAGTTGATCGCCGAGGGCAAGATGAAGGCCTCGGACTTTCCTGATTTCGCCAAGGAAACCGGATTCAAGCCGCCCAAGAAAGACTTTATTGACGGCCTGGTGTACGACGCAACCAAGCCCAATGCCTATATCGACAGCATGAAGATCGGCCTCAAGGGCAAGGACACGGTGAAGTAGTTTCGTTGAACATCAAATTGTGCTGTCGGGCTTTGAGGTGAATTGACATGCTGAACCAAACGGTAAATATTCTGAACAAGACGGGCATGACCTGGTTTGTTCCATTCGTGCGACTGCTGGCTGGCGAGGATCCGCTGTATCAACTGAAAGACATCCTGCGCCAGATCGGCATTCCGGTTGTGGCATTTTGTCTCTTCCTGGTCGTCTGGCACGTTCTGGCGCAGGGCGTGCATACCAGCCTTGGCACGCTGCCCGGGCCGCTCAACGTTTACGCCGAAGCGAAGGGGCTGATCGAAGAGCACCACAGTGAACGCGAGAAACAGAAACGCTTCTATGAGCGCCAACAGGAACGCGTCGCGAAGGCGCTGGCCGAAGACCCGAAGGCCGATATCACGATTCGCAAATGGACCGGTAAACCGACCTTCTTCGACCAGATCGTTACCAGCCTGTATACGGTGTTCACGGGCTTTTGGCTGGCGACCTTCATCGCCGTTCCGGTGGGCATCCTGTGTGGCCTCTCGCCAACCATGCAGCTTGCGCTGAATCCGCTGATCCAGGTCTACCGTCCGGTGTCACCACTGGCCTGGCTGCCTATCGTCACCCTGATCGTCAGCGCGGTCTACACCACTTCCGATGGCGCCTGGTTCGACAAGTCGTTCATCACCTCCGCAATTACCGTGACGCTCTGTTCGCTGTGGCCAACCCTGATCAACACCTCGCTCGGTGTCTCGTCGATCGACAAGGACTTGATCAACGTGTCCAAAGTGCTGCGCCTGCCCTGGTACACCAAGGTCATGAAGATCGTCCTGCCATCGTCGCTTGAGCTGATTTTTACCGGCCTGCGCCTGTCCCTCGGAGTGGGCTGGATGGTGCTGATCGCGGCCGAAATGCTGGCGCAAAACCCCGGTCTGGGCAAGTTTGTCTGGGACGAATTCCAGAACGGCAGCTCCAACTCGCTCGGGCGCATCATGGTGGCGGTCTACACCATTGGTTTCGTCGGCTTCGTGCTTGATCGAATCATGTACATGATGCAACAACTCGTCAGCTTCGGCGGACAGTCCCACTGATCGCCCCGGGGACCCCATGTCTGAGCTGCAACTGAACACCACGGCGATCGAGTCCGGCGCTAGCGAACCGGCGGCGGTCGCCACCCCGATTCTGGAACTGAAGAATCTGTCCAAGTCCTACGGCAGCGGCTCGCAGGCCACGTCGGTGCTGAAGAACATCAATCTGCGCATCGCGGAGGGTGAGTTTGTCGCCATTGTCGGCTTTTCCGGCAGTGGAAAAACGACACTCATTTCGCTCATCGCCGGCCTGATCGCCGCCGACAGCGGCGCAGTGCTGCTGCATGGCAAGCCGGTCGAAGGACCGGGCGCCGAGCGTGGCGTCGTCTTCCAGAGCTACTCGCTGATGCCCTGGATGACGGTGCGCCAGAATGTTGCGCTCGCCGTCGATCAGTTTTTCAAGGATGCGCCCAAGGCACAGCGCGCTGCGCGCGTGGAAAAATATGTGGCCATGGTCAATCTCACGGCGGCCATAGATCAGCACCCGGCCGAGCTTTCGGGCGGCATGCGCCAGCGCGTTTCGGTCGCGCGCGCGCTGGCTGCCAGCCCCGAGATACTGCTGCTTGACGAGCCGCTGTCGGCGCTCGACGCACTGACCCGGGCCAACCTGCAAGACGAAATCATCCGCATCTGGAGCCAGGAGAAGAAGACCGTCGTCCTTATCACCAACGATGTGGACGAGGGCATCATCATGGCGGATCGAATCATTGCGCTTAACCCGGGTCCCGGTGCGACCTTCGGGCCAGAGTTCGCGGTCACCCTGCCACGCCCGCGCGACCGCTCCGGGATGAACCACTCGAGCGAGTTCAGGCGCATTCGCAAGGAAGTCACCGCCTACCTGATGAAGGTCGGACTGGAGCAAACTGCGGGCGATGGCAGCGCGGCGGTTGCGCTGCCGAGCGTGTTGCCCAATACCAGTCGCGAACACCAGGCGCAGGTCAAGGGCGTCGCGGCACAGGAAATGACGGCGGAAAACGTTGACCGCTATGTTGAACTGTCGAAAGTCTCGAAGATATTTCCCAGCAAGAGAGGCCCGGTTACGGTCGTCGACGGCTTTGATCTGAACATCCACAAGGGCGAGTTCGTCACGCTCATCGGTCACTCCGGCTGTGGCAAGTCGACGGTGCTTTCAATGGTCGCCGGACTCACCGAGATCAGCGAGGGCGACATCACGCTCGATCAACGCAAGGTGGTCAATGCCGGCCCCGACCGCGGCATTGTCTTCCAGGCACCCAGCCTGCTGCCCTGGCTGAGCGCTTTTGAGAACGTCGCGCTCGGCATCGAACAGGTGTATCCGCATGCAACGCGCCAGCAGCGCAAAGAAATCTGCGCTCACTATCTGGAGCGGGTCGGGCTGGCCGAAGCTGCAGACAAAAAGGCTGTCGAGCTGTCCAATGGGATGAAGCAGCGCGTCGGTATCGCACGCGCTTTCGCGCTATCGCCCAAACTCCTGTTGCTCGACGAGCCCTTCGGCATGCTCGATTCCTTGACCCGTTGGGATTTGCAGGAAGTGCTGATGGAGGTGTGGCTGCGCAGTCGACTCACTGCCATGATGGTCACGCACGACGTTGACGAGGCGATTCTGCTGGCTGATCGCGTGGTGATGATGACCAATGGCCCGCGTGCCAAAGTTGGCAGGGTACTCAAAATCGACCTGCCCCGACCACGTACGCGCAAGATGCTGCTTGAACATCCGGATTACTACCCTTTGCGCGAGGAACTGCTCGGCTTCCTTGCCGCCGGCGGCCACCCTTAATATCTTGCGGGACAGACCAAAGCTACACGAAGTGAGCGTGCTCTGTCCCCAACTCGAAACGGGATGTCGGATGTCCATCTTGCGGGACAGACCAAGGGTTTTTGGGGTCAGAGCCCAAATTCGCCGAGCCTCTGGCTCGCCCGCAGGGTGCGGCACGAGCTGCCGCAGCGTGGACTCGGGGTCTTGCCAAATTGGTGTCTGACCCCAATAACCCTCGACCCCAATAACCCTCTGTCCCCAACTCGAAACGGGATGTCGGATGTCCATCTTGCGGGAGCGCTGCGGCGCCCGCAAAACTGGAGCGGCATAGTTCTTTTGAACGATGGCCCGGCGCCCTCGACGTCGTTCTTTCAGACCAGCATTGGCGTCCCTCTGGGGGATGTTCAGCACGACCGCATTGCGCGACAGTCGTGCCTTGACCGAAGTCCCCTGCCCGAACGCCATGCCCGAAACCCTGCAACACCAACGCCACGCCTGGTCCGTGCTGATCGTCAGCACGCTGGCGTTCACCGTGTGTTTCATGGCCTGGATGATGTTTGGTGTGATCGGCATTCCAATTCGCGACATGCTCAGACTCAACAGCACCCAGTTTGGCCTGCTCATGGCGACGCCGATCCTGGCCGGCTCGCTGGTCCGACTGCCGCTGGGGGTATGGACCGACCGCCTGGGTGGCCGCATTGTCATGACGAGCCTGATGGCCCTGACCGTGCCGGCGCTTTGGATCATGGTGGCGGCCACGGAGTTCTGGCACTTTCTGGTCGTCGGCTTGTTCGTCGGCTTGGCCGGTGGGTCCTTCGCGGTCGGCACGCCCTACGTGGCACGCTGGTTTCCCAGGGGTCAGCAGGGGATGGCCATGGGCGTGTTCGGATCCGGCAACGTTGGCGCGGCGCTCAACCAGATTGTCGCGCCGGTGTTGCTGGTGGCATTCGGCTGGACCATGGTGCCAGGCGTCTATGCACTGCTGATGCTCGCCACGGTGGTGGTTTTCTGGACCTTCAGCCACACCGAGCCCGGTCACCACACCGCAGCGCCCTTGACGCTGGGTGCGCAGTTGCGCATGCTCAAGGACCCGCGTGTGCTGCGCTACTGCCAGTACTACGGCGTCGTGTTTGGCGGTTTTGTCGCGCTGGCCTTGTGGCTGGTGCAGTATTACGTGGGCGAATACGGGCTGAACATTCGCATGGCTGCCCTGATGGCGGTATTCTTCACGCTGCCGGGCGGATTGCTGCGCGGTCTGGGTGGCGCGCTGGCGGACCGATACGGGGCGCACAGCGTCACCTGGTGGGTACTGTGGGTGAGTTGGGTTTGCCTGTTCCTGCTGTCGTATCCGCAATCCGACATCACGATTCAAACTGACATCGGCCCGCAGTCGTTCCACGTCGGTCTGAACGTTTATGTGTTTACCGGCCTGATGTGCGTGCTCGGCGTGGCCTGGGCGTTTGGACGTGCCAGCGTCTTCAAGTACATCAGCGAAGACTACAGCGGCAACCTGGGCGCCATCAGCGGCGTTGTCGGAATGGCCGGCGGGCTGGGCGGCTTCGTCCTGCCGATTCTGTTTGGTGTACTGATGGATCTCACCGGCGTGCGTTCAAGCGCCTTCATGCTGCTTTACGCCCTGGTCTGGATGTCCCTGATCTGGATGTACCTGACCGAAGTGCGTCGTACCGATGTCATGAACCGCTGAAGCATGCCCTCGCGCCAACCCAGCCCATTTTTCAAAGCCCATTTTTTTCAGGAGACCCTGTCATGAGCACCCAGAACCCGCGCCAAGCCTCGTCTGAGGCGGCGAACACCCAAACCTACTCCAGTGCGGACATTGTTGACTGGCGACCTGAAGACGAAACCTTCTGGCAGAGCAAGGGCAGGGCGATTGCAAATCGAAACTTGTGGATATCCATTCCGAACCTGCTGTGCGGCTTCGCGGTATGGGTGATGTGGGGCATCATCACGGTGCAGATGCTCAATCTGGGCTTTCCATTCAAGCCTGCGGACATGTTCACCCTCACCGCCATTTCCGGTCTGATGGGGGCCACTTTTCGCATTCCGGCATCGTTCTTTATCCGGCTCGCAGGCGGTCGCAACACCATCTTTCTGACCTCGGCGCTGCTGATCATTCCGGCCATCTGGACCGGTATTGCGCTGCAAGACAAGAGCACACCGCTGTGGGTGTTTCAGGCCTGCGCATTCTTGAGTGGCATTGGTGGCGGTAACTTTGCCTGTTCCATGTCCAACATCACAGGCTTCTTTCCCAAACGCCAACAGGGAACGGCGCTCGGATTGAATGCCGGACTGGGCAACTTTGGCGTCACCACCATGCAGGTTCTGATTCCCCTGGTCATGACCGTCGGCCTGTTTGGCGCAGTAGGCGGTGGTTCGATGGTCTTGCTCAAAGACAGCGGCTGGATCATGGGCAAGATCTTGGCCGGCACACCCACCTTCATTCAAAACGGTGGCTTTGTCTGGGCTGCGATTCTGGTACCGCTGGTCATTGCCGCCTGGTTTGGCATGAACAACCTGCTGCCGCTCTCACCCAACTACGGTGGCACCCTGGCGGCCTTCAGCAAGATCCTCTACCTCTGGGGCATTACCGGCGTGATTGGCCTGTTGGGTCTGTACCTGTACCTGCCGGCACCCACAGGCCTTGGCTTGCTCAACATGTGGGTCGCGTTGCCCCTGATCATGGTGGTGACCCTGTTCGCCATGAAGATCGCCGCCTTTGGCGAGATGAAAGGCAATATCGCCAAGCAGTTTGAAATTTTCAAGAACAAGCACACCTGGTCGATGACGATTTTGTACGTGGTGACTTTCGGTTCCTTCATTGGTTTCTCGATGGCACTGCCCTTGTCAATCACGGTGATTTTTGGTATCAGCCATGTACCCGATGCAGCCGGCGTCATGCAGCACACGCTGAAGAACCCGAATGCCCCTTCCGCCCTGACCTATGCCTGGATCGGGCCTTTTGTGGGTGCGCTGATTCGCCCGATCGGCGGCTGGATCGCCGACAAGGTGGGTGGTTCGATCGTGACCCAGGTTATTTCGGTGGTGATGGCAGGTGCTTCTACCGGTGTCGGCTACATGATGATGCTGGCCTATGCCTCGGCCACGCCCGAGCAGTACTTCTCGACCTTCATGTGGCTGTTCGTGCTGCTCTTTGCCGCCAGCGGCATTGGCAATGGCTCCACCTTCCGCACTGTCGGGGTGGTCTTTGACCGCCAGCAAGCAGGTCCCGTGCTCGGCTGGACTTCGGCAGTTGCCGCCTACGGTGCCTTCATTGCACCGGTGGTGATCGGTGCCCAGGTCAAGGCGGGTACACCGCAAGCCGCAATGTACGGTTTCGCGATCTTCTACGCCCTGTGTCTGGTACTGAACTGGTGGTTCTACCTGCGCGCCGGTTCGGAAATCAAGAACCCATGACTCACACACCAGCACGGCGGATAAAGGCTGTCATCCCGGACCTGATCCGGGATCCATGGATTGCGGATCAAGTCCGCAATGACAGGTCAATACGACTTGAAACATATTTCGGAGGCATTCAATGAGCCACTTTCTCGACCGACTTAGTTACTTCTCTCAACCCAAGGAACCGTTTTCTGGTGAGCACGGCGTCACCACGGGCGAAGACCGTACCTGGGAAGACGCTTACCGCGACCGCTGGGCGCACGACAAGATCGTGCGTTCCACCCATGGTGTCAACTGCACAGGTTCCTGCTCCTGGAAGATCTACGTCAAGGGCGGCATCGTGACCTGGGAAACCCAGCAGACCGACTACCCGCGCACGCGCTGGGACATGCCGAACCACGAGCCACGCGGTTGCGCCCGTGGCGCCAGTTACAGCTGGTACCTGTACAGCGCGAACCGGGTCAAGTACCCGATGGTGCGCGGTCGCCTGCTCAAGCTCTGGCGTGAAGCGCGCCTGTCAAACGACCCGGTCGATGCCTGGGCCTCGATTGCCGAGTCCGACGCGAAGCGCAAGGAGTACCAGAGTGTGCGCGGTCTGGGCGGCTTTGTGCGCTCCAGCTGGGACGAAGTCAACGAGATGGTGGCAGCGGCCAATGTCTACACGATCAAGCAGCACGGGCCGGACCGCATCATCGGCTTCTCGCCGATTCCCGCCATGTCCATGGTCTCTTACGCTGCCGGCAGCCGTTACCTGAGCCTGATCGGTGGCGTCAGCATGAGTTTTTACGACTGGTACTGCGATCTGCCGCCAGCCAGCCCGCAGATCTGGGGCGAGCAGACCGATGTGCCGGAGTCGGCCGACTGGTACAACTCGAGCTACATCATCGCCTGGGGCTCCAACGTGCCGCAAACGCGCACACCGGATGCGCACTTCTTCACCGAGGTGCGCTACAAGGGCACCAAGACCGTGGCCGTGACGCCCGACTATTCCGAGGTCGCCAAGCTGTCGGATATCTGGATGAAGCCCAAGCAGGGCACCGACGCGGCAGTGGCCATGGCGATGGGCCACGTCATTCTGAAAGAGTTCTACTTCCCTGACGGTGGCAAACAGCGCAGCGCCTATTTTGACGACTACGTGCGCCGCTACACCGACATGCCGATGCTGGTGATGCTGAAAGAACATGCACTGCCCAGCGGTGAGACGGTGCTGGTGCCGGACCGCTATCTGCGCGCCTCCGACTTCAACGGCAAGCTCGGTGCCGCCAACAACCCGGAATGGAAAACGGTGGCACTTGATGACAGCGGCAAAGTGGTGCTGCCGATGGGGGCCATCGGCTTTCGCTGGGGTGCTGACGGCCGCGCCGATCAAGGTCAGTGGAATCTGCAAGCCAAGGAAGCGCGCCACGGCGGCGACGTGAAGCTCAAGCTCAGCGTGATGGAAGGTGAAAATCCGAGCAGCGAAACCGCCAAGGTGGGTTTCCCCTACTTCGGTGGCATCGTCAGCGAGCATTTTCCGAACAACGCATCCGGCGACGCCAGCAACAACGTGCTGGTGCGCACGGTGCCCGTGCAGCGCATTGCGCTCGGCAAGGAAGGCGAGAAGCGCGAGGCGCTGATCGCCACCGTGTTCGACCTGCAGGTCGCCAACTATGGCGTGGCACGCGGCCTGCCCGGTGAGATGGCAGCCAAGGATTTCAACGACGACACGCCCTACACGCCAGCCTGGCAGGAGCGCATCACCGGAACACCGCGCGAGCAGCTGATCACGGTGGCGCGCCAGTTTGCCGACAACGCCGACAAGACCCATGGCAAGTCCATGGTCATCATCGGCGCCGCCATGAACCACTGGTACCACGCCGACATGAATTACCGTGGCGTCATCAACATGCTGATGATGTGCGGCTGCATTGGCCAGAGCGGTGGCGGCTGGGCGCACTACGTGGGTCAGGAAAAACTCAGGCCACAAACCGGCTGGACCGCGCTGGCCTTCGGGCTGGACTGGATACGTCCGCCACGGCAGATGAACTCGACCAGCTTCTTCTACGCTCACACCGACCAGTGGCGCTATGAAAAGCTCGGCATGGAAGAAGTGCTGTCACCGCTGGCTGACAAGAAGCTCTACGGCGGCAGCATGATCGACTACAACGTGCGCGCCGAGCGCATGGGCTGGCTGCCGTCGGCGCCGCAGCTCAAGACCAATCCGCTGCAGGTGGTGCGTGACGCCGCCGCTGCCGGCTTGGACGCCAAGGACTACGCGGTCAAGAGCTTGAAGGACGGCTCGCTCGCCATGAGCTGCGAAGACCCGGACCATCCGGACAACTGGCCGCGCAATATGTTTGTCTGGCGCTCCAATATTCTGGGCTCCAGCGGCAAGGGCCACGAGTACTTTCTGAAGCACCTGCTGGGCACCAGCCATGGTGTGCAGGGCAAGGACCTGGGGCGGGACGATGCCAAACCGACCGAAGTGGTCTGGCATGACAAGGCGCCTGAGGGCAAGCTCGATCTGGTGGTGACGCTGGATTTCCGCATGAGCACCACCTGTCTGTACTCCGACATCGTGCTGCCAACCGCCACCTGGTACGAGAAGAACGATCTCAACACCAGCGACATGCATCCCTTCATTCATCCGCTGTCCACGGCGGTTGATCCGGCCTGGCAGTCGCGCAGCGATTGGGAAATCTACAAAGGCTTTGCCAAGAAGTTCAGCGAAGTCTGCGTCGGCCATCTGGGCGTCGAGCGCGAGATGGTGCTCACACCCTTGATGCACGACTCACCCGCAGAACTGGCACAGCCCTTTGGCGTGCAGGACTGGAAGCGCGGCGAGATCGATCTGATCCCCGGCAAGACGGCGCCCAATATGGCGGTGGTGGAGCGTGACTACCCCAACACCTACAAGCGCTTCACGGCGCTGGGCCCGCTGATGAACAAGGTCGGTAACGGCGGCAAGGGCATTGCCTGGAACACGCAAACCGAGGTCAAGCAGCTCGGTGAGCTCAATGGCTTGCAGACGGCCGAGGGCATCTCGTGTGGCATGCCGAAAATCGAGACCGACATCGATGCCTGCGAAGTCATTCTGCAGCTGGCGCCCGAGACCAATGGCCACGTCGCGGTCAAGGCCTGGGACGCGCTGGGCAAGCAGACCGGCCTGGATCACAAGCACCTGGCGATCCACCGCGAAGACGAGAAGATCCGCTTTCGCGACATCCAGGCGCAGCCGCGCAAGATCATCTCCAGCCCGACCTGGAGCGGCATCGAATCCGAGACCGTGTCCTACAACGCTGGCTATACTAATGTGCACGAGATGATTCCGTGGCGCACGCTCACCGGGCGTCAGCAGTTCTACATGGATCACCCCTGGATGACCGCCTTTGGCGAAGGCTTTTGCAGCTACCGGCCACCGGTCGACCTCAAGACCACGGCTGACATTCAAGGCATCAAGCCCAACGGCAATACGGAGATTGCGCTGAACTTCATCACGCCGCACCAGAAGTGGGGCATCCACTCGACCTACAGCGACAACCTGATGATGCTCACGCTGAACCGCGGCGGCCCGGTGGTCTGGCTGAGCGAAGACGACGCCAAGCGCGCCGGCATTGTGGACAACGACTGGATTGAACTGTTCAACCTGAACGGCGCCATTGCCGCTCGCGCTGTTGTCAGCCAGCGTGTCAATCCGGGCATGGTGATGATGTACCACGCACAAGAGAAGATGATCAACACCCCAGGCTCCGAGATCACCGGCGCCCGTGGCGGCATCCACAACTCGGTGACGCGCATTGTGCTCAAACCGACCCACATGATTGGCGGCTACGCACAGTTCAGCTACGGCTTCAACTACTACGGAACCATAGGCACGAACCGCGACGAGTTTGTCGTCGTGCGCAAGATGAACAAGATCGATTGGCTCGAAGAAGAAGGAGCAGCAGCATGAAAATTCGCGCACAAATCGGCATGGTGCTGAATCTGGACAAGTGCATTGGTTGCCACACCTGTTCCGTCACCTGCAAGAACGTCTGGACCAGCCGACCGGGGCTGGAGTACGCCTGGTTCAACAATGTCGAGACCAAACCGGGCATCGGCTATCCCAAGGAATGGGAGAACCAGGACAAATGGAATGGTGGCTGGGTGCGCAAGGCCAACGGCAAGATCGAGCCGCGCCAGGGCGCCAAGTGGAAGCTGCTGATGCGCATCTTCGCCAATCCGAATCTGCCCCAGATTGACGATTACTACGAGCCCTTCACCTTCGACTACGCGCATCTGCAGTCAGCGCCCGAATCGAAGGCGGTGCCGACGGCGCGTCCGCGCAGCCTGATCACGGGCCAGCGCATGGAGAAGATCGAATGGGGTCCCAACTGGGAAGAAATCCTCGGTGGCGAATTCTCCAAGCGCAGCAAGGACAAGAATTTCGACGACATCCAGAAGGACATGTACGGCCAGTTCGAAAACACCTTCATGATGTACCTGCCCAGGCTGTGCGAGCACTGCCTGAATCCGGCCTGCGTTGCCAGCTGCCCGTCGGGCTCGATCTACAAGCGCGAGGAAGACGGCATTGTGCTGATCGACCAGGACAAGTGCCGCGGCTGGCGCATGTGCGTCAGCGCCTGCCCTTACAAGAAAATCTACTACAACTGGAAATCCGGCAAGGCCGAGAAGTGCATCTTCTGCTACCCGCGCATCGAGGCTGGGCAACCCACGGTTTGCTCGGAAACCTGCGTCGGCCGCATCCGTTACCTCGGCGTGCTGCTGTATGACGCCGACCGCATCGAGGCCGCCGCCAGCGTTGAGCACGACCGCGATCTGTACCAGGCGCAACTCGACGTCTTTCTGGACCCGAACGACCCCAAGGTGATAGAGCAGGCCCGACTTGACGGCATACCCGAGAGCTGGCTGGAAGCGGCGCGCAAGAGCCCGGTTTACAAGATGGCGGTGGACTGGAAAGTGGCGCTGCCACTGCACCCCGAGTACCGTACGCTGCCCATGGTCTGGTACGTGCCGCCGCTGTCTCCTATCAGTGCCGCTGCGCAAGCCGGCCAGATTGGCATCAACGGCGAGATTCCGGACGTCAAGCAGTTGCGCATCCCGGTCAAGTACCTGGCCAACCTGCTGACTGCGGGCGACACGCAGCCGGTGGAGCGCGCGCTGGAGCGCATGCTCGCCATGCGCGCCTACCAGCGCGGCAAGCATGTCGACGGCATCGCCAACAAGGCGGCGCTGGACCAGGTGCAGATGACCGTTGCCGAAGTGGAAGAGATGTACCAGGTGATGGCGATTGCCAACTACGAAGACCGCTTCGTCATTCCCAGCACGCACCGCGAATACGCCGAGAACACCTTCGACATGCGCGGGGGCTGCGGCTTCTCGTTTGGCAACGGTTGCTCCGACGGGGCCAGTGAAGCCAGCCTGTTTGGCGGCACGAAGCGGCGCACCATTCCGATCAAGGCGGAAGTCTGATCATGGCATTCCTATCCGCTCCTCCCAAGGCCTCCATCAGCCTGCGCGTACTGGCGCGTCTGCTGTCCTACCCCGACGCAGAGCTGCGGCAGGACCTGCCCGATCTGGACGCAGCACTGCAAACCGAGCACTGTCTGCCGCCAGCCCGGCTGGCCGAGCTCGTGGCCCTCATCAAGCACCTGCAAAACGGTGCGCGGCTCGACAACGAAGCGCACTACGTGGAGGTTTTTGATCGTGGTCGCGCCACCTCGCTGCACCTGTTCGAGCATGTGCACGGCGACTCGCGCGAGCGCGGCCCGGCCATGATCGATCTGACCCAGACCTACGAGAAGGCCGGCTTGTTCCTGGCGGCCGGCGAAATGCCCGACTACCTGCCGGTGCTGCTGGAGTTTGCCTCAACCCAGCCACCGCAAGAGGCGCGCGCCCTGCTGGCCGAGATGGCGCACATCTTCAACGCCATCTTCCAGGCTTTGCAGCAGCGCCAGAGTGCTTACGCCAGCGTACTGGGCGCGCTGCTGGAACTCAGTGGCGAGAAAGCGCACGCCGTCACGCTGGCGCCCGAGGAGTCGCTTGACGTCGCCTGGGAAGAACCCGAGGTCTTTGGCGGCTGCTCCTCCAAAGGGCAGGCCAAACCCGGGCAGGCGCAGGCCATTCACTTTGTCAAGAGCGGGGCAACCCACGCCGGAGCATCACTATGAACGCACTCGATCACTTTCTTTTTGGTTTGTATCCCTACATCTGCCTGAGCGTCTTCTTCCTCGGCAGCCTGATCCGCTTTGACCGTGATCAGTACACCTGGAAGAGCGACTCCTCGCAGCTGCTCAAGGCCGGCCAGCTGCGCTGGGGCAGCAACCTGTTTCACATCGGCATCCTGTTCCTGTTTGCTGGCCACTTTGCCGGCCTCTTGACGCCGCACTTTGTCTACGAGCATTTCACCAGCGCGACGGACAAGCAGCTGATGGCCATGGTCACCGGTGGCACGGCGGGCCTGCTCGGCTTTGTCGGTGTCAGCATTCTCTTGCACCGGCGTTTGACGGAACCGCGCATCCGGATCAACTCCAGGGCCAGCGACATCTTGCTGCTGGTGCTGCTGTGGTTGCAGTTTGCGCTGGGCCTGGCTACGGTACCGGTATCGGCGCAGCACATGGACGGTAGCCTGATGATGAAACTGGCTGAATGGGCGCAGCACATTGCCACCTTCCGCGGCGGTGCCGTGGAGTTGCTGGCTGATGCCGGCTGGATCTTCAAGCTCCACATGTGGCTGGGCATGAGCATCTTCCTGGTCTTTCCGTTCACCCGTCTGGTCCATGTCTGGAGCGGCTTCGGTGCGGTGGCCTATCTTTTTCGCCCCTACCAGATCGTCCGCTCACGCCGCCTGAATGTGCCGGCCGGCCAGAATCAACCGCGCCGCCCCGGCGCCGGGGTTTAAGGAGCTCGTCATGCAAGCGGGCAAGCTGACCCAGAGCGAAATAGCCAGCGTCAATGGCGTGGCCCTGCACAGTGCAGACGAGACGCCGGGCGCGCAAGAGTTGCGCCAGCGCGCCTGCTCCGAATTGTTGCGCCAGGCCGCTATCACCGATGGACTGCTGGGGGCCAACGACGTCTGCTCTGCCGACGGTGTCCTGAGCGAACAGGCCTGCATCGCCATCGAACTGCTGCTCGAGCGCAAGCTGCCCATCGCCGAGCCATCCGAGCAGGCCTGCCAGCGCCATTACGCGGCGCAGCTGGCTACTTACAGCAGCGGTGAACGCGTCAGATTGCGCCACATCCTGTTTGCCGTGACGCCGGGCGTGGATGTGGTGGCTCTGCGCAACCGGGCCGAGACCACCTTGCTCGATGTGCGTTGCCATGACGGAAAGAATGCCGAAGCAGTATTTGCCAAAGCGGCCAGCACGCTATCGAACTGCCCCAGCGGGGCCGAGGGCGGCGAGCTGGGCTGGCTGACGGCGGCGGATTGCGCACCCGAATTTGCCAAGGAAATCTTCGGCCAGGCCGATGTGGGTGTTTTGCCGCGTCTGGTGCACACGCGCTTTGGCCTGCACGTGGTGGAGGTTCTGGAGCGTGAAGCCGGTGAAGTCCAAGCGTTTGAAGCCGTGCGCGGCGCCGTCGCCATGGCCTTGCGCCAACAGGAGTACGTCACGGCCTTGCGCCAGTATCTGGCCTTGCTGGAGGGTCAGGCAGTGCTTCAGGGCATCGAAATGGAAGCCT